>Ga0247780_1001783_pt1 | contig 10385 bp, 12 predicted proteins | sample UWRJL079202R5_FD_179927 | JGI IMG/M metagenome (GOLD analysis project Ga0247780, IMG submission 179927) | Plant litter microbial communities from Arlington Agricultural Research Station in Wisconsin, United States - UWRJ-L079-202R-5 | ecosystem: Environmental > Terrestrial > Plant litter >... | reverse complement strand
ACGCGGGCGGGGCCGGTCTGCTGGCGCCGCTCGGTCCCGGCCACCTTGACGACGGCGCCTTCGGGCGCGAGGTTGCCGCGAAGGATCGCCAGGCCGCCTTCGGGCTTCAGCGGGCTCTCGACCGGGAGCACGACCTCCTGGCCGGGCGCCTCGGTGGCGGCCGCCGCTTCTTCGCCGATGGTCCTGCCGGTGACCGTGAGGGCGTCGCCGTGCAGGATGCCCGCCTTGGCGAGGCGCTGGAGGATCAGCGGCACCCCGCCGGCCGCGTAGAGGTCGGTGGCGACGAAGCGGCCGCCCGGCTTGAGGTCGGCGTAGAGCGGGGTCCCGCGCGAGATGCGCTCGAAGTCGTCCATCGTCAGCTCGATCCCGAGCTCATGGCCGAGCGCGATCAGGTGCAGGACCCCGTTGGTCGAACCGCCGGAGGCGCAGACGCAGGCGATCGCGTTCTCGAGCGAGTCGCGGGTGATCACCTTGCTGGGCGTGATGTCGTCGGCGAGGACGCGCAGGACCAGCTCGCCGATCTTCTCGGCGACGGTCCCCTTGTCGTCGTCTTCGGCCGGCACCATCGCCGAGCCGCCGGGGCTGATTCCCAGCGCCTCGAAGGCGCAGGCCATCGTGTTGGCGGTGAACTGACCGCCGCAGGCGCCGGCCCCCGGGCTGGCCACCCCCTCGAGCTCGTTCAGTTCCTCGTCGCTCATGTCGCCGGCGTTGTGGGCGCCGATCGCCTCGAAGATGTCGAGGATGGTGACGTCGCGGCCGTGCCAGCGGCCGGGGGCGATCGAGCCGCCGTAAAGCAGGACGGAGGGCACGTCGAGCCGGGCCAGCGCCATCGCGCAACCGGGGATGGTCTTGTCGCAGGCGCAGAGGGCGACGATCGCGTCGAACTGGTAGCCGCGCGCCATCAACTCGATCGAGTCCGCGATCACCTCGCGACTGACCAGCGAGGCCTTCATCCCCTGGGTCCCCATCGTCACCCCGTCGGAGACGGCGACGGTGTTGAACTCCATCGGCGTGCCGCCGGCGGCGCGCACGCCCTCTTTGACGTGCTTGGCGAGACCGCGCAGGTGGAAGTTGCAGGGCATCGCCTCGGTCCAGGTGTTGGCGATCCCGATCGTCGGCCGGCTCAGCGCCTCGTCGTCGAACCCGATCCCCTTCATGTACGCGCGCGAGTGCGCGCGATCGGGCCCGTCGAAGACGGCGGCCGAGCGAGGACGCGGGAGCCTGGTGGCGGCGTCGCCGTTCGTGCTCATGCGAGGAATCTACCGAGCGGGTCTAGGCGCGCGGTTGATCGTTTGTGATGGCTATAGGCATCACAAACGATCAGTGAGTCCGAGAACGTCGACGGGACCGGGGCCGGCGCCGATGTCGCGGAGGCCGGCTCCGACCGCGGCCGAGGCGATCTCACGGGCGTGGCGCGCGGCCTCCAGCGGCTCCTCGCCCCGGGCCAGGAAGGCGGCGAGTGCCGAGGAGTGGGTGCAGCCGGAGCCGTGAGCGGCGCCGTCCGGGTGACGGTCGCCGGGGATCTCGACCAGCTGCTTGCCGTCGAAGAAGAGGTCGACGAGACCCTCGCTGTGGCCGCCGGTCACGACGACCGCCTTCGGCCCCAGCTCGACCCCCGGCGCGGCTTCCGCCTTCCGCCCGAGATCCAACACGGCCCGCGCCAGCTCCTCTTGGCTCGCCCCCTTCCCCAGCCCCGTCAGCTCGCGTGCCTCGGGAATGTTGGGCGTGACAATCGTGCTGTACATGAACAGCACGTCCACGAGCGCCGCCTTCGTCTCGTCGTCGATGAGCGCCGCCCCGCTCTCGGCCACCATCACGGGGTCGATCACCACGGGCGCACCCGCGATCCCGAGATAGGTGAGCCCGACGGCAACCGCGTCGATCGTCTCCACCGAGCCGAGCATGCCGATCTTCACCGCGTCGGCCCCCATGTCTTCAGCGATTGCCAGCATCTGGCCGAAGACCATCTCCGGTGAAACCGGCTCGACCCGTTCCACCGCGCGGGTGTTCTGCGCCGTGATCGCCGTGATCGCCGTCGTCCCGTGCACGCCGCACCTCGCGAACGCCTTCAGGTCAGCCTGAATGCCGGCGCCGCCGCCGGAGTCCGAGCCGGCGATCGAGAGCACGGTGGGTATGCGTCCAGTGGTCACGCCGGGAGCCTAGATGCCCGCGCTCGTCGCGACCGGCAGCAGGGTGCGTGAGTAGACGCCCATCGTCGAGCAGGCGACGTAGCCGAGCAGCTCGAGGCGGGCGAGGGCGGCTGCGGCTTCGGGACCGGAGAGGCCGAGGGCGACGGCGACGGCCTCGCAGCTGGCCTCGCCGCTCTCCACGGTGGCGAGGACGGTTGCGAGGCCTGAGTCGAGCGCCGGACCGACACAGTCGACCTTTCGCGCGCCCGGCCCGAGCATCGCGTCGAGCACGTCCTGGGCGTCGCGTACGACGCAGGCGCCGCCTGCGAGCAGGGCGTTGGGGCCGGCGGAGGCGCGGGAGGTGACCGGGCCGGGGACGGCGCCGAGGTCGCGGCCGAGGTCCGCCGCGAGGTCGGCGGTGATCAGCGAGCCGGAGCGGGCGGCGGCCTCGACGACGACCGTCATCCCGGCCAGCGCGGCCATGATCCGGTTGCGGGCGGGGAAGGTCCAGCGCCAGGGAGGGGCGCCGGGTGGCAGCTCCGAGATCACCAGAGCCTCGTCGGCGATTCGGCGCCAGAGCGAGCGGTGCGCCGCCGGATAGGCATTGTCGGGGCCGCAACCGAGGACGGCGACGGTGCGGCCGGAGTCGATGGCCCCCCGGTGCGCGCAGCCGTCGATGCCGAAGGCGAGGCCGCTGACGACGACCATTCCGCTCGCCGCCAGCTCGCGGCCGAGCTCCCGGGCCATCTCCCGGCCATAGGAGGTGGCGCGGCGGGATCCGACGACGGTAACCGCCCCGAACGGCTCGAGCCCCTCGAGCAGGCCCGGGTCGCCGCGGCCGATCAACGCCCAGGGGGCATCGCCGGCGTCACGCAGGCCGACCGGGTAGAGATCTCCGTGGCGGCAGCAGGCCCAGCAGCGCGCCGCCGCCAGCTCCTCGGCGAGATGCCGCTCGGAGAGCGCTTCCACCCGCCCCAGAAGCTGCGCGGCCACCTTCGGCGCCGCGGCCGCGACCAGGTCCTCATTGGAGAGGCGCAGCAGTTCGGGCGAGCGAGAGCCGATCGCGCCGGTGGCGATCTTCTCCACATAGGGACCGAGCAGCTCCAGCAGCCAGGAGCGGCGCAGGCAGTCCGGGCAGGCCCGCGGCTCAGCCACGATCCCGCCTCCGCAATTGCAGGGCCTGGGCCATCTGCTCCTGGCCGATCGTCGCCGCGCCCTCCAGGTCGGCAATCGTCTGTGCCAGCCGCAGCGCCCTGTCGTGGGCGCGACCGCTCAGTCGCTGACGCGCGTAGAGCTCTGCCAGCAGCCCAGCGGCCTCGCCGCTGAGGGCGCATCGCCGCGCCTCGCCCGGCGTCATCTCCGCGTTGCAGCGACCGAGGCCGAGTCGCCGCTCCTGCCGCTCGCGGGCGGCGGCGACCCGAGCCCGCACGTCCGCCGAGGACTCGCCCGCGCCGCCCGCGATCTCCGCCGCGCCCGGCTGGCGGACCGCGGCGAGGATGTCGATGCGATCGGCCAGCGCTCCGCTGAGTCGTCCCTGGTAGCGCTGCACAGCCACCGGCGCGCAGCTGCAGTCGGGATCGGCTTCGCCCCGGCCGCAGGGGCAGGGGTTGGCCGCGGCGACGAGCATGAAGCGGCAGGGGAGCGTGCGCCGGCTCGAGGCCCGGGAGATCGAGACCTCCCCGCTCTCCAGCGGCGCCCGCAGGGCCTCCAGCGCGTCGCGGCGGAACTCGCAGAGCTCGTCGAGGAAGAGGACCCCGCGGTGGGCCAGCGTTGAGTAGTGTCCCCCGCTCCATGAAGCCCGCTCATCCGGCCCTCTACGTCAGGATCAGCGACGACCGCGAGGGACAGAGTAAAGGAGTCAGCCGCCAGCTTAAAGACGGCTTCGCCCTAGCGGAGGCGCGGGGATGGCCTAAACCAGTTGTCTACAACGACAACGACAAGAGCGCCTGGAAGCGCACGGTGGTCCGGGATGACTTCCAGCGCCTCTTGGGCGACATCGAGAGCGGCCTAGTCGACGCTCTCATCGTCTACGACTCTGATCGCTTCTACCGGCAGCCTCGCGAGCTTGAGGAATTCCTTGACATCTGCGAGAGGGCCAATCTCGATCAGTTGACGCAGGTGACCGGAGATGTCGACCTTGAGTCGACCGATGGACGCCTGACGCTGCGGATCAAGGCCGCGGTAGCGGTGAAGGAGTCTGACGACAAGTCGCGCCGGATCAGGCGCAAGGCCCTGGAACTCGCTGAGCAAGGGAAGATCGGTGGCGGCGGCACTAGGCCGTTCGGCTTCGATGATGATCGAAAGACCCTGCGCCCCGATGAGGTCATCGTCATCACCGAACTCGCCGAGCGGGTGCTGGCAGGAGAGAGCCTTCGGTCCCTTGCCTTCGAGCTGAACGAGCAAGGCATCACCACGACCACCGGCGGGCAATGGGTCCCTGGCGTCCTCCGGCGGATGCTGAAGTCGGCGCGGATCAGCGGACGTCGCGAGCACAAAGGCGAGATCGTCGCCGATGCAGAGTGGCCCGCCATCATCAGCCCCGAGACCGGCGACCGACTCCGGGCGACTCTCTCCGATCCTCGTAGGCGCAAAAACGAGCGGGTGCGTAGCTACCTCCTTGCCGGCTTACTCACCTGCGGTCACTGTGGCGAGCCGTTGGTCGCGCGACCCCGCGGCGACGGGAAGCGACGCTACGTCTGTGCTCGCAGGCCAGGCTCAGCAGCCTGCGGGAAGATGGCCGTCCTCTCTGAGGAACTGGAGGCATTGGTCGCAGAGATGGTCTTCCAACGACTCGAAGGGCCCGCGCTCGCCCGCGCTCTTGCCGCTCGAGACGGTAGCCGCGAGGACAACCACCAGCGCGCGATCGACGAGGCCAACGGACAGCTAGAGGAGCTGGCTGCCCTCTACGCCGATCAGCGCATCTCCGTGTCGGAGTGGATGGCAGCGCGGGGTCCAATAGAGGACCGGCTTGGCAGGGCGAAGGCTGCCCTTGCCCGAACCGCTGGCATTGGCGCGGTGGAGCACTACATCAGCGGCGGAGCAAGCCTCCGGGAGGCGTGGCCCGACCTGTCGCTAAGCCGCAAACGCGCCGTGCTTTTCGCGGTTCTGGACTCGATCACGATCAACCCTGCCATCCGGGGTCTCAACCGGTTCGATCCGAGGCGGGTTGCGCCGAAGTGGAGAGGGCGAGCCGACTCGTAGGATCGATGCGACCTTCCCGACAATGACTGGGTCGGTGATCTGCACATCCAGCCCTTGCTCGCGACAGGAAGATTCCACTATGCGGCGAGCAGCCTCTTTGAGCTCGCTCAACGCTCCCCCTCCCCAGCCTCAACCCGCTCCGCTACCTCATATAGATCCCGATCCGGTTTGAGTAGCGAGTCCGATGCCTCTCTGCTGGAGAGCATTCGGCAGCGGGATTCGGTGGCGTTGCGGTGCTGCTTGATTGCGGAAAGAAGTTCGTCCCGCGCACGAAGACCAGCGGCGGCGGCCTCCAGCTTTGCCTTCAGCTGGCGGACTTCCTCGGTCGGCCCGCGCAGGAGCCGCTCGTACTCGTCGCAGTAGCGACAGTCTGGGTGGCGCAGGGCGTTCATGCCCTCGTTGGGGCCTAGCTCCTTCACCGCTCTCCCCCAGCTTCAAGGGCTTCGTAGTAAGCCGAGTGGAGGAAGCCGAGTGCGAACGGGTCGCGGCCTTCACGGAGTCGTTGCCAGGCCCAAAGGGCGCGGCCCGAGCGACCGTTGCCATCGAGGAAGGGGTGCAGCGCCTCGTAGGCGACATGGAGCTCCCACGGCGATGTTTCCTCCAGGTATGGGCCGAGCAACAGGCGTTCCAGGGCAACTCGGATCATCGGCCCGCCCGGCGGTGGACGGTGATCACCTACTCGCACGTCTTGACCTCGGTGGTCGCGGAGGGGGACGGCAGCGATCTGCTTGACGAAATTCTCTAGGTCGATCACGCGGACCTCCCGCAGGTCGAGGAAATGCTCATGTGCCTTGACCTCGTACTCGGTGACGCGGTGGATGCCCTCGATCCGGTTCGATTCGGCGATGAAATCGTGAAGGTCTCCCATCACCGCTCCCCTCCTTCAACCCGCCCCGACAGGTTGACGGCTGCGGCTTGGAGGCCATCACGTATCCGCCTAAGGTGCCCCTCGTCTTCGGTCGTGTATCCGAAGCAGCCCTGACAGAACGCCTCTACCACCTCATCGCTCGTCAATAGGTCCTGTAGCTGGGAGAGGGGGACGTAGGTTTCGTGCGGCTCGTCGGGAGCGGGCTTGTGGACGGGCTCGGCCGCGTAATTGAGCACCACGCCGAAGTCCATGATCCGCACGAGGCGGATTTGCTCCGGCCACTCCTGCCTTGCCGACTCACCGTCGAGGACTGCATCGGGGTCGAGGTCCCCACCGGGTAGCCGGCGAGGGTTGCCGTCCTCGTCACAGTCGAGCACTGAGGTGTTGTCGCCGTGGCAGTAGAGCCAGAGCGTTGGTGGGAGGTCGGCAAGGGCCCGGCGCACCCGCCTGATCGCGCGCTTCTCGTCGTGGGTCAGCTGCCTTGCCGTGTCTTGGTTAGGCATCGCGCGCGTCCTCATCAGCGAGCGAGCGGTCTTCGAGGGCATCTGCCCATGCGTGCGCCTTGTTGGTCGCGAACCAAATGCCTTTGATGCCCTCGGCTAGCCCCTCTCTACGCGCTGCGGCGAGTGCTGCGCCGGTCTGGGCAGGAGTCGGCGCTTCCCAGTCGTAGATGATGATCTCGTCGGCTCGCGCAGGACCCCTGATCTCCTTCGTCGTAAACAGCAGCGCGTGGGCGACGTGGGCGACCCGCGGCGACAGTTTCGCGACGTGCTCCCTTGCCGTGTCTCTAGAGGGGCTAGGTGGCATCGTTGGCCTCCTCGTCCTCATCGAAGCCGCCGGTCATCTCCACGTTGCTGATTCCCGGCATCTGCCGGAGCGAGGCGATTTCCCCGCTCATCGTCAACGGAGCGCGATCAGGGTGTTGAGCCTGGAGGCGGCCGCAGATGATGGCCACCGTGCGCTGGGAGCTGTTGGCTGAACCGCCCTGCTCCTCGTCCTTGATCTCCTGTGCCCAGCGCTCGGCGAAGATCCCCAGGATTCGCAGCTCGTGCCAGTTGATCTCGATCGTCACGTCTTCGGAGTCGGCGAGCGGCGTGGCGCGCGTCCCGCACTGCGGACACTGGGTCAACCCTTCGGCCTCGCCGTCCTTCGGCCGGTACTCGCATCGAATGCAGCGGAAGTTGATCCCCGTGTCTCCCATTAGGACTGGGGCTCCTCGTTGAGATTCAGTTCAAGGCGGGTATCGAGCGCCGTGGCGAGCGCGACGAGCGTGTAGAGGGTTGGGTTTCGGCACTTCCCGTTGAGGAAGTTCGTCACGTAGCTCTTGGTCAGACCGGAGCGTTCCGCCAGCTCGCGGTGAGTCATCCCACCCGGCCAGCAGGCGTGCTTGGACCGAATGATCGCCATAGCCCGGGCAGCAGCTTTGTCGGTCTTGTGGGAAATCACCCAAGGGCTAGCCACGGTCCGAGCCTTTCTCTGAGGTCGCACAGAAACGACAGCGCATCCGGGCTGGGTAGCGACGCCCAGAACGGTCCTCGGGCGGAGAGAGCAGGTGCCCACACTCCAGCTTCACGGCGGGGATCGCCGTGCCCTTGAAGTCCCTAAGAGCGTCGTGATCGACCACGCGGCGCAGCGGGTAAGTACGGCGTCTGGCGGCCAATTGCTTTCGCGTCAGGCTCACTGCTCCTCACCACCCGTCTCCGAGGCAGCCCGGGTTGCTCTTACGCCGAGGACGAATCCGTCGAGCAGGCCGGCGGCGAAGATGCCGCGATCCTCGGGCTGGCGATGGTCGGCGATGACCTGAGCGGCTGCCTGGAACTCCTCGGCGTCTACGTGCAGGGAGGCGATGATGCGGTGGACTGGGCGCGGGCCGAGGATGGCGGTGCGGTCGGCGTGGGCGTGCATCGCCTCGGCCAACTCGTCGGCGCCGATGAAGGCCGGGGCGCTCACTGGTCCGTCTCCGAGGCAGCGGGTAGGCGGGTAACCGTGGCGGGTAGACGCCAGCCCATCGCTTCCCATTCCTCGTCGGAGCGCTCTGCGCGAACCTGCAGTTCCTCGCGGCTCTCGTCGTTGACTCGCCCGGGATCGACCAGCGCGCAACAGGAAGGGCATAGGTATCCGCCGCCCGCAACCGTGTACTGGTAGCCGCTCGGCTCCGAACAGCGCAGGCAAACGTCACCCGTTGCTCGCGCCTCTTCGGGATCGAAGAAGCCGGCGTCGGCGCTCATTGCTCCTCCTCCGAGACAGCGGGATCGGACTGTGGTGAGGGAGGCTGGGTAGGGGCGGCAAGCTTGCGGAGGTTCTGGGCGGACCAGTCGAGCGCCTGAGCGCGGCCGTTGTGTGCGGCCTTCGCCTGCGGGTCCAAAAGTCCCTCTGCCGCCTTCCGGGCGTCCGCAGCTTCGCTTTCGATCTTTCGTGCCGCCTCCTCCACCCCGCCGCTGTTCCCTGGTACTGGCTGGGTGAGAAGCAGCGAATGGTCGTGGCCGGTGGCGACGTTCCAGGCCGCCGCGATGATCTCGCGGCGCTTGTCGAGATCGACAGAGCGGTGCGGGTAGGTGGTCTCGATCTTGACGCGCCCTGCGGCATCGAGAGCCTCGGCGCCGAACAGCCGATCCCTCAGCGCCACGAACTGCTCTCGCCACTCCCCGCTGTTCCCCGGTGACTCGCTAGAGGGCTCCGAGGCAGCAGTGGTGTGGTCCTGGGTGAAGTACTCCGGACTGTGGACCGGGCAAGGCTTAGCGGTCACTGGGTCGCGGCTGTCGAAGCCAAGCGGATCGCCCTGCGCGTCGTCGGCGCAGATGCACTTGTGGTCCTGGGGGGCGGGCTGGACGGGACGGTGGCGGAGGGCATCGGCGGCAAGCCGGCGGCATTCCTCGGCGCTCAGCGGCCCCTCCTTCTCGTATTCACCCTGGATGTCCGTGACGCTGCGGCCGGTGGCGATGCGCTCCAGGACAGCCCGAGCGCCTTCGAGCTGGTCGAGAGCCTGTTCGGCACGTCGGCTCGCATTGCGCCAGCGAATCTCGAACTCGTCGTCCTCCCCCCTTGCTTCAGCCCCTACTGGAGACGCCCGTTCGGCGTACTCGGCAGCCTTCTCCCATACCTGCGCCCGGGCACGGTGAAGGCCGCCTAGGGGTCCACCGCCGACCTCTCTTCCCTTGGTGCGCTCGCGGGTGGCTTCGATCCTGAAGTGAGCGACCGCCAGGGCGATTGGGGCTGCTTTCGCTTCAGCCCCTACTGGGACCATCGTGTAGCGGAACGGGCGCAGCAGGCCATGCTCCACCCACTGCTCGCCGGCGCGGCAGCACATGAACTTCCGCAGCACATGGATGGCCTTGGCCTCCGGGCTGCTCCCCGACTCGATCGCGGCGCGGATCTCCGCCGCCTCGGCCTCAGCCCCTACTGGGTTGGGCGCCCCCTGCGGACCCAAATTCTTCCGTCGTCTCTCCCGGTCCAGTTCGTCCTGAGCGCCATCGGCTCGTTCCTTTTCGTGTCGCCATGCCTCCCGGGTTTTCTCCAGTCGTTCGTTTGCCTTGGCCGTCTGTTGCTTGCAAAGGTCGCGAGCACGCGTCATTGCCTCCAGTTCGTCACGCAGCTTCAGGACTTCCTCGAAGCCAACCTCGTTGATTGCCGCCAACTCCGCTTCAGCCCCTACTGGGTTGGGCTGCGTCAGCGAGTCTGCCGCTTGTTCAAGCTCCTCGCACCGCAGGATGTCCTCGCTCATGGCTTGTCGACGCATCGACTCGGCGAAGTGCGTATCGACAAAGCGCAGCGCCTCCTCGGCTTCGCCAGTGAAATCGTCCTCGTCCTCGTTTAGGGGGTCCTTCTTGACTGCGGCCTGGTACGCAGCCAGGCTCTCCCACCCTGCCCGGCGGGCGAAGAAGCCGGCCAAAGCAGGGGCCAGCTCCTCCTTGAAGCGGTTCCACTCAGCCAACGCCTCGTCGCGGCGTCCACACTTCCACCGCCAGAAGTTGCGTTCGTGGCGGAGGTTTTCAGCCCCTACTTCCTCTAGGTGCTGTTGGAGTTCTTGGTGGTGGTCGGGCTGGGTGGAGAGGGCTTGGTCGAGGGCGGCAAGCAGTTGCTTCGCAGCGTCGTCCAGACACGAACGTGCCGCGCCGGACGCCTGCGAGACCGGGCAGAAGCGCCAGGAGTCGAGGAACTCCACCACCGCGGCCTGTGCCTCCTCTCCC
>Ga0247780_1001782_pt1 | contig 10385 bp, 13 predicted proteins | sample UWRJL079202R5_FD_179927 | JGI IMG/M metagenome (GOLD analysis project Ga0247780, IMG submission 179927) | Plant litter microbial communities from Arlington Agricultural Research Station in Wisconsin, United States - UWRJ-L079-202R-5 | ecosystem: Environmental > Terrestrial > Plant litter >... | reverse complement strand
CCCCCTCCCCCCGATTTCAGGTTTTTTGTTTTGCTTTTTCTGGTAAGCTAGTAGTTCTTAGTTACCTATACCTACCACTCTTTCAAACACGGGAGCACTGCTTCGGAATGTTTTGCTTCTTTAGCTTTCAATTTGATCTTCTTTTGAGCCTAGTACACGATAGACAGCCATAATTATTCATAAGGATGTCTATTTGCCCCGTTTTTCTACTTATATGTTACCTGTAAAATGTGGTGAGACACCCTCAAACGCCTCATACTGATGTATATCGGAGAATAGATAAATATCTTCACGGTACCATTAATATGGCAGGCCACCTGGGCAAGTACTAGAGATGAGCGATGGATGGTGGTTCGGGTACAAGGAGATCAGCAACCCACACGTCTATACCACCGTGGCGTAATTGAAAAGAGGACTTCACAGTTTGATAGCCTTGGCTGCACACCACAGGGCGTTGGAGAATGCAGAAAAGTTCACCATCAAATACGTAAAGGTGTGGGTGTTACGGTAGCAATGCGTTCAGGATTGGTCTTACAATACAGCCTGGTGGTGTGCGACGAATCTGGGCACACGAAATTTCCATATAATCATAGAGTACGGCGCTGAGGCGCCCAGAATTGGAAGTCCGCATCGCCATATATGGCGGTCTCAGCTCCAACAATATGACCCCACCATCTCCTATAATCCCAGGCAGCTAACCGTTTATACTTACTCATACCCTCCGTTTCTTCGCCGTCTCTCATGCAGTTTTTCAACAATTCCCCTTCGCCCCACTTACACCGTAATAAAGGCGGCAGCAGCTAAGGATTTATTTTTCGAAAATAATCCTACTTAACAAATAACTTTACAACTGGGAGCGAAATTGACGTCCTGTCGCTTAAAGTTCTACCTGAAGGAACTCCACAGCGAAGCGGAGGCCCGGAAGGGCCATCTTCTGCCCGATATAAAGCATGGGTTAACTTCGTTTCATTCCAGAGTCCGTTCGCCACATGCTTTTACATATGATTCTCGTGTTGGCCTCGTGTTCTGCTGCTGCGGAGGCGCTTGGAGGTTGCACGTAGACTGGTGATGGGATGTCGCCTTCTATGCAACCTGGTTAGACTCCTACAATAAACGTCTCGAGTTAGTTCCGGTAACGGGGTATATAGACAGTCAACCTGTACGTAACTGTTAGAAGCGCTGCACACTGGATTCGGTGGACTCTTGGAAGGGTGCAACTGCTTGATTGCATTGATTATGTGGTTCTGGCTTCCAGCTAGAACCTTCTTCTTTATAGACCTTTCTACAGGATTCAGGCTTCGTCACCGTAGTGGCTGAGGCTCACTGGCGCTCTGGTGTTACGACCTGCACCTAACACAGACCTGGGAGGGACTCGATAGGTTAAGACAGAGCGTATGGCAGGACGCCAATGTGAAGGGGGCGATCCAAAGACGGCTTGTTGCGCTAGCACTCCGAGACGGGCGTTCAATGTCACTGTAGGTCGTTGTCACTATAAGCACAGATGCAATCTGAACAGTAGGACACAAATGAACAATTAAATACTATCTAGCGTGAGGATCAGAAACCCTCACGCTCCATCGTGGTGACGAGACATGCGTGGCCGCAAGAACAGCCCTCGCAATATCAAAGAGATGGTGTCGGGAGCGCGCGCCATGGGCATGGAGGTGTGTGTGACGCTGGGGATGGTCGACACGGAGCAGGCAAAGAAGCTGCGCGAGGCAGGACTCACGGCGTACAACCACAACCTCGATATCAGCCGGGAGTTCTACTCGAGCATCATCTCAACGCGCACCTACGACGAGCGTCTCGCCACTCTGGGTCACATTCGGGATGCTAGTATCAACGTGTGCTCCGGCGGCATTCTTGGACTGGGCGAAACGGCGGATGACCGCACCGGCTTACTTCACACCGCTGCCACTCTGCCCAGTCACCCCGAGAACTTCTCCGTCAATGCACTCGTACCGATCAAAGGCACGCCGTTAGGTGACAGGAAGCCGACAGGAAGCCCGCCGAGTTTACGAGCATATTGCGCACTATCGTGACGGCGCGGGTCGTCATGCCGGCGACGATAATTCGTATTGCTGCTGGGAGAAAAACGATGGCTGAAGAGCAGCAGGCGCTTTGTTTCATGGCGGGGGCGAATGCAATATTTACGGGCGAGAAAATGCTTACAACGGAGTGTAATGGGTGGGATGAGGATGCGGCGATATTTGGACGTTGGGGATTGGAACCTATGAAGAGCTTTGAAAAGTCGGGGCCTCGGGAAAAACCAGCTGAATCATATAGTTTGCTCCAGAGCTCCAGAGCCCCCAAATCCTTGCTTCATGCGAGAAAGTCTATGAGAACGCCACCAATCACATTGCATATGCCTCCAAATAAGGGTAGCCCTGTTGGGAAGAGGAACTAGCCGCTACCCCTCCCTTGGGACTTGGAACGCTGCATGTGGCATGCACCCCTGTGCGACCACACCAGCAAACTGAAGGAAAGTGTGGTATATTCCTGATGTGGAAAAGCCTTGCACCCGGAAGAGATTTCCGTGGGCAAAGTGCTAACTAAGGTGGTAGGCAGAACCCATGGAAGGCTCCACCCCATGTGGGGCATGTGGGGCCTCACAACCCCTTATCAATCGGTTTCCAGCACACGATGAAAAGAGGGGTTGAACCATCTGAGTTCATCGCCACCCTTCATTCCGCTTCTACAAAAGTTGAAGCCCCCAAGACATCCGCGATGGAGCTCGAGTACGCGGCAGATACGCCCTCGCTCATCAATTTCGGCAGGTTGATATTTTGGTTCATTGTCGCAGTTACGGCCTGGGCCGCGGTCGGTGGCATTCGCCGAGTGTGGTTCAGTCCGCTTTCCAAGTTCCCTGGCCCCAAGCTGGCCTGGCTTACGCTATGGAACGAGTTCTATTGGGATGTAGTTTGTCGTGGGACTTTCATGTGGAGAATCCAGGCGATGCACGAACGATACGGTAGCCCTCGTCCACGGGAGAAATGGGGTTGCAGGGCTGACTTTCCTCACCGCAACAGGCCCCATCGTCAGAGTCAATCCCTATGAGCTCCACATCCTTGACCCAGACTTCTACCTCGAGCTGTACGCCTCCAGCCGGAAGCTTGACAAATACCGGTGGTGGACGAACCTGGCCGGCGCCGACGGCAGTAGTTTCTCCACGGTACCCCACGACTTACACCGACTCCGTCGCGGTGCGCTCAACCCCTTTTTCTCTGTTCGGTCTATCAACCGCCTCGAGCCCCTTCTCAAGTCTAAGGTGGAAAAGCTATCGGCGCGGTTCGACGAGCTTGTCAAGACCCAGGAGATCGTTCGTCTAGACGCTGCCTTCATGGCCTTGACCATGGACATTATCTGCGATTACGCCTTTGCCAGGGACAGATGCTATCTCGATGAGCTCGACTTCCAGCTGCTGTGGAAGCAGACAATCATTGGTGCCTTTGAGGGCGGTGCTCTTGGCCGCCAGTTTCCATGGATGCTGCCCCTAATGAAGCGTCTACCCCACTCTATGGTAGCTGCTATGAACCCTGCCGTTGGCCGCCTGCTTCAGTGGCAAGGCTTGGTACGAGAGCAAGTCAAGCCCATTCTGTCAGGGACAGATGAAGGCCGAACCAAAGGTCGCACCATTTTCCATGAGCTTCTGGATAGCGACTTGCCCCCCGAAGAGAAGACGTTGCAACGGTTCTGCGACGAAGGAGAGATCTTGACAGGCGCTGGCTCCGAAACAACAGCGCAGGCTCTCACGAGGTTGTTCTTTTATCTCCAACATGTGCCGAAGACCTTGGATCTGCTTCGCAAGGAGCTGGATAAGGCGATTCCCAGCCCCTCTTCGATCCCCTCGTGGGCAGAGCTGCAGTCGCTTCCTTACTTGGTGAGCCCCCTCGTGTTGCGTTTCCTATGGAGTGCACAAATAACACAAGCAGGGCGCCGTCATCCGGGAAGCCATTCGCCTCTCTTACGGAGCTACAATCCGACTTCCACGAATTGCACAAGAGGATATCAAGTACAAGGACTACATCATCCCAGCTGGAACCCCCGTGTCACAAACACCATATTTTATCCTTACCCACCCGGATGTCTTTCCCGAGCCGCACACCTTCCGGCCGGAACGGTGGCTTGAAGGAGGCAAGTTATCGAATAGGCTGGACAAGTACTTTGTTGCATTTGGCAAGGGGTCGAGGCAGTGTCTTGGGATGAAGTACGTTAGTCCCATGTGTTCCCCGCATTCGCACATACGCGGTGGATTTATGATATTCCATTTACAATATGCTAATATATATGGCTAAGCCTTGCCTATGCAGAGATGTACCTTGCAGCTGCGACGCTGATCAGAAGATACGACTGGGAGATGTATGAAACGACCCTTGATGACATCGTGTGCAAACGGGACTTTTTCGTGGCGGTAGCCGGCCTGGATAGCAAGGGCGTGCGAGCCAGGATTGTGTCGAGGGGGGTGTGAAGAGTTGATGCAATGCGTCTCAGTTGAAAGGCTGGTTGTAAGCCAGTCGGACCATGCTGGGCCGATGTACTCAAAGATGGCAGCGAAGAAAAAGCGACCAGCAACGATCCAGACGACGCCCACTATCAACTTCCGAGGCAATGACGATCATGATTGGACATCCAGAGACGACATTCAGAGACGACACTTTTCTATAGCTTACCCTAGCTTAGTATTACGAACGAAAAAGGCAATTATATGAACCCAGATTCGTCTCAAATAACCAGGCTGTAATGTGGGACGATTCTAGGCTTACAGCATTTCCATTTTCGTACAGCGCGCATGTGACATCACTCACCTTGGCTCATGCTCGGCTCAATCCCTGCTCAGGATTTGCTCAGCTGGCTCACCTCTACTCATCCTAATTACCGTTTTCAACAGCACTATGTTTTACACAAAAGTTGCCCTTAGCAATTTCCTTATAATCATAGAGGACGGCGCTCAGGCGTCCAGAATTGGAAGTCCGCACCGCCAGATATGGCAGCCCCGACTCCATATATGGCGGCCCCGACTCCATATATGGCGGCCCCAGCTCCGACGAATATGATCCTCCCACTACCTTCCGTAATGCAATGCAGCTAGCCGTTCATGCTTGCCCGTGCCTTCCGTTTCTTCACCGTCTCTCGTGTGGTAAGTTTTATAGAGCTCTCTTCGCCTCACTCTGTTGAACTCTGGCTTTCCACAAGGCGTGTGGCTTCAGAGGAAGAAGTGCGGAGCACTGTGCCGGCATGAGGCAACGTTGGAGGTACAACAGTGCCGAAGGCACTGAGGGAAACAAGACAGAAGGCCTGAGGGCAGTAGACTCTGCACTGGGAGAAGGCTGCAGCAAACTCTGCGCTGCTTTTACAATGATAGAAAGAAGGATTGAATTGCTTGATTAAAAGATGTCTAAACAAAGGAAAGGAGAGCGCCTTTATAGGCTGTGGGAGGCTTCCAAAGCCTTCTACCTACTAGTACAGAATACGAAAAGGAGTGTTTAACCATTCTGACCACGCAACCATTACCCTGTTTACGTGGTGTTCTGGAGGATTCTGTGGGCCCAGAGGGCCCACAGAGTAGGGAACCGGAAGCTCCTGGGCTCCAGATTCTTCCAGAGGGTCCAAGGAGCTCAGGGGACCCTGTGGGTCCCTGGAGGTCCTTGTGCCTTTCACGACACAACTGCACAGCCCCCTTTGCACAACAGGGCTCTGGGGGCTGTATCTCAACAACATTCCATCATTGGCATTGAGCCAACATAGGCACCAAAAGAGGTAAGTGTCCAGTATGTATGGAACTTTTGTATCCTATGCCACCTGCCAACTTTTTAATAAGCGCCGGAACCCTGCTAATGGCCCTTCCGGCAGGGGTACGCTTCTGAGTATCATTTCGGCCGACGTTGTGCAACAGCACAAACCAGACATCCCAAGGTGGTCTGGGCGGGAGAGAACTCCATCGATCCTCTCTGATGCCAACGTTTTTATGTAACCGGACACTTGAGGGGAAAGGAGGTCGGCGATTGATGGGCAGTGGCGTGGATGTCTGGAATCTCCCTGGCTGGAATTTGATAGTTTCGGTAAACTAAATAGGTAGAGGCGGGGAAGATGAAGTGGGAAACATGTTTTTGGAATGAAAGAAACATGTATTCACAGAGTTTCAGGCTTCCAAAATACTGGTGACGAGGGAATTTGAGGAAGTCCTCCGGGTAATGTGCACCATGTGCCCCAGCCCAAAACATGTCCTCCAGGATAGGGGCCCTGACTAATAGGAGACAGGCAATATTTCCTCTCCGCTGGCTGCAACACCCTTTCCGTCCCTGACTCCCCCGGTCAGCCGGTACTTGCACGCGTCCATCCTCATTTGTTATCGAGACATAGGCCTACCTCAAGCGACACATTGACCGTGCTCTCCACCTCTTCTTTACCATTTAGCGCTGCCACTTGTCTTGGCGCTGCCGCTGTCGCCTGTCGCTCGGCCGCTCACGCCACGGGCTATCTGACCATCGTTATCGGCTGGCTGCTTCATATCAGCTGCTACAGTGGGGTGACAAAAGTCTCGCTCCACACCCCCAACTTTGCCGTCGCGTCCATCTCGCGTCGCATTTTCCTCCCACACCCTACCAACTTCTGGCTATTCTGGACGGCCACCGACAGAGATGCATACCCCCAATACCGAATATTCGCCTCATAAGAGGACTAGAATTGCAACAGGCCACCAATTGGGCCTATCGAGAAGAGCGTTATTCGTTAAAGAGGGTGTGCCTGAAAAGTCGGTTTTTGGCGTTGTGACGCGTTATAAGCAGCAAACTTCCGGCCGATCAAAACCTCGCTCTGGCCGGCTACGAATTCTTTCTATTCGCGAAATTCGACGTGCATTACGTTTAATCGACATTAATCCATTCATTCCCAACAAAACCCTGCTTTTAAACCTTGGTTTAATATGTTCTATACGCACTTTAAGTAAGGAGCTTGTTCGTCGCAGTATTTAGCAGTAGGTCGCCCTCAGGAGGCTAAAATTAAGCGATGTGTTTACTGCAAAACGGCTAGCATTTGCTAGATTGCATGTTCGGAAGCCCCTTTCTTAGTGGAAGCGTTTAATTGTTTCAGATGAGTTAACTGTTACACGTGGCGAAGGTGAACGTTAAGCTTGGGCTTTTCGGCCTGGAGTGAGTAAAAACCCCACCCTAAATAACCTTATCTAACGCAATATAAAGCGAAAGCTGCTTAAAGCTAAAGTATATACAGCTTAAGGTAAAGTTTTCTCGCTATTCCCAGATGTTCTGGGGCGCCTTTAGCTTTGGAATGCGTACTGCCCTGGCCCCTATGTTTGGAGACCCCCTTTCTAAGCGTGGAGGAGTTTCTAGCAGGATGTTACTCGAAACCTTAAAGGAACATCTCCTTACAATATGCTTACTAGGCTTTATCTTCATTTAGGATAACGCCTCTACTTATAGTTGTAAGTTAGTTTAAGGATGGTTGAAGGAATGGGCTGCAGAGAATGGGGTGGAGTTGGTAGATTGGCCTCTATATTCGCCCGACCTTAACCCTATCGAAAACGTATGGCATATTCTGAAAGGGGAAATAATGGCCTAATACCCCCATTTAACTGAACTCCTTAAGAACGATGCCTCTAAGGCAGAGCTAATTAAGGCAGCTATTTGCGTGTGGGAGGAGCTTGAAGAGAGTGTGTTGGATAAACTGCTTTTGTCGATGGTGCAGAGGTTGGAGGCAGTAATTGCTGCAGATGGTTGGTATACAAAATATTGATATCAGTCAATTAAAAGCTCTGTCTCTGAGCTTCTCAGAAATGTAATTTATATGGCGAATACTGCTTAAATGGCATAGCTGAACAACTTTCAGTCGGGGTGGTTGAGGTCGGGGGAAGTCGAAATGAGGGGTCGGAGCGAGACTTTTGTCACCCCACTGTAGCACGCTGCCCACGGGTGCCTCCACGCCTGCACCCACGCTGTGAATTTGCCAACTATCTGAGGAAGAGGAAGGGGGTGGCGGAGGCTTGGGCCTTTTGTGTTTTGACACCTTTTGCGCCGCATCCTTCTGACTTGAAAGAAGAGAGAGAAACAGGCAAAGCCATTACGATCTGTATGAGCGTAGGGAGCCACTCATTATGTTCAGAGTATTGAGTCGTGATACTCGTCCTGTCTGCCCTTCCTCACACGTGACAAAATACTCCCTGTTTTTTGGAATTCCGCCGAGGCCGCCTAGGCCATGCAATGTACCTGTAAGCGCTAAGACAGAATGGCCTGTGGCGTCTATCCCCTATGGCACAACGATCAACGCACAGTGTATCCGTGCCAATGCGCGATCACACACCGCCTGGGATGCGGCGAGGACGGATTACCGGCCCCTCCTCCTTGTTGTATAACTCCTCCTCCTCCTCGTTATACAACTCCTCCTTAAAGGACTCCTTAATCCGGCATCTCGCTCTATAGTTTAGGTACTTACAGTCACTGCAGCTGCCCCTAAATTAGTCGGTTATACGACAGTTAATAAAGGGTCCTGAAATTAGGTTACAGGTACAGTTAAAACAGCGTGTTATATAACTACGGGACTAGATAAGGACGTTGTTTAGGTAACTTATATAAGTTAGGATTCTGGTATTGTTAAGGTGTTTATAGTAAACTTTAATGTTAACTGAGAAAAAGGCGGAAAGAGTCTTTTTCTTCAGCGCAGCTATTAGACTAGGCCGCAGTGTCTCTTCTAGACTGTGCTTACCCTCGGAGCCTTTCTGGCATACTAACATCATGGCGGTGACTAGGTATCATGATCCTTGAGCCTCTCAGTCCTGCCATGCTCGTGTACGGGACGCGCTCTGGCTATGGGCTCTCCATAGCGGGAGCGGTGGCAGCGCCAGTCAGGCAGCGCCTGTTAGGGTGATAAAGGTCATACAACGGGCGGTTAGGTTACGACTTCGACGAGTAGATGGCCCGCGTCATGTACGAGCAAGAGATGTGGTATAGGAAAGCCCAACCAATCCAATCACGGGGGTCACAGGTGGTTGCCTGTGATTGAAGTTTGAAAGAACTCCCTGCGCTTCTTCGTCTTCTTCCCAAACAAACACAGGGCTGGGATCGGGGCCATCAAGCATGTCACTCGGCCAGTGCAATTTCGACTAGAAGACGCCTGCCGCGATCTAACTCTGCTAGGTTTGGGGGAAAGGGGTAGTACATGGCATCCTGGCACAGAAGCTAGGACGATATACAATATACCGGTTTAGAAGAAAGAAGTAAAAATGCATGGATGTCTACCACAAAAGCTTGTTCTGGCGCCAAAAGCTACCTCCGTTATTTACATATAGAGAATGTCTATCTGTACCTTAGCCCCTATTTATTTCCACACAAAACCCCAACCCTACTCAAATCAAACCCCGCTTGATCTACAGTCGCATTCGCGATCGTATTTTGCGATCGCAGTTGCAAGCGCGTTTCAACTGAAACTAGCGAAAATAAGGAACTGCAGCCAAATTCACCGATTCTGCAGTAAAATTGCATTTGACGATACAAATAGACATTCACTACTAACATCATCTTTACCCTTCTTCATATCCCTTAATTACGGTTAACTTTGATCTTATCAATGAGGAGGAAAAGTAAGGAAATAAAACAATATCGTTTAACACCTCTCTAAAGTCTAGCTGAACCAGCAGCTACCTAAACCACCACCTCTTCTTATCCCGGCCCAGTCGAACTAAATAGGAGGTTCCTTCTCCTGGAAAACCTACAGGACTAAAACGTGAACATCAGCCTCCCCGCACAGATCAAGGCAGCAAGTGAGGCACGCATCTTCCCCGCGCAAAACAAGCGGTACCTGCGTGCGGGCAAGCGCAAAAAACGAACATCATCCGCACGATCGACCGCGACAACGTTGACGTGAGACTTTATGACTGACCATGTCCTTGGCCCAAGTAAGAAGGTCCCTGTAAGTAAAGTCTTGCACGTTGCCTCTAGTTCTGAGATGGCGAGATATTATCACCTCGATACTGCATTCCCGGCGGAGCAAGGCCCTCACAAGGCTGGGGAAACAATAAGCGACAAAACAAGTATTTCGGCGATTATGAACGATATTGAGCCAAATCACCCTTTTCGAGCCGGCGGGCATAGTCGTAGTCCGGTGGCATTAAGGACATTGGCAATTTTGGCCGAGGGCTTCGAGGTGACGTTTGATCATAGAGAGGTCGGAGATCAGTTCATTACCGCCAAGGAAGGAGAATTTAGGTGGCTAACTTAGATTCAGAAGCCTAAAGTACGTAGTGATAATGGTGCCGGCACTTAACAGCATGTGAGGACCGTGGTCACTCGTAATAGTGTCAGTATAGTATTGTAACTCTCTAACACTGGTGCGCCGAGGCAGCAAACTAAATATCTGGATATCGTAACATCTTGAGA
>Ga0247780_1001780_pt1 | contig 10397 bp, 1 predicted proteins | sample UWRJL079202R5_FD_179927 | JGI IMG/M metagenome (GOLD analysis project Ga0247780, IMG submission 179927) | Plant litter microbial communities from Arlington Agricultural Research Station in Wisconsin, United States - UWRJ-L079-202R-5 | ecosystem: Environmental > Terrestrial > Plant litter >... | reverse complement strand
AGAATAAAGCCTGTAAACCCTGTAGAAATGAGCTTATAAGCCTTATGAAATAAAGTCTTTAAAAAGTAAGATTTATTTTTAATTATTATTCTTTTTATTATTTCTTTTAAACCTTATAAAATAAAGTATGTAAACCTTAAAAATTAAAGCTTATAAACTTTATAAAATAAGATTAATAAAAACTAAGATTTATTTATAAAGATTACTTTTCTTAACCTTAATTATTATTTTTTTTAATATTTATTTCACGTTTTTCAACAGATATATTGGCCTCTGGACAGGTTTCTGTCGCTTTGTTCGCTATACTTATTAAAATAAGCTTAATACCCCACACCAAAATTGCCAGGAGCGAAAGTGAGGAATGGAGCGCCCCGTAGCGTAGCGAAGGGCCGTCGCGTAATGACGAACGAAGCGACGCCAGCAATTTTAAACTTTATACTACATATAGAGCTCCTATATAATTACTTTTATAACTTTACAGTACTTCTTTATAAACATTATAAGGTAATTATTTATGTAGAACAGTATAAACACAGTTTTGCTTTCGTTAAACGTAAGGTATAACTCTTTATTTAATAAGGTAAGGTTAAGCTCTTTTAATATTAATATAAACTCTTTATATTACAGTAATAATAAGTCTTGTAAGCTGTATAACGCTTATTTAAGCTCGTAATAAAAGCCTTCTTCCTTAAAGCTATCTGGAAACTTACACATTATTAGAGAGTTATTATCTCGCATAGTGTATAAAAAGGCTTAGATTATATTAAATTATTAGACTTTTAAGTCTCACTAAGTAATAAACGCTATTATTATCTTAAATAAGTAAGTAGTTAAAGTCGCTATATAGGTATTCTAAAGCCTGTTAACCTCTTAAAGGTTACTTTTTACATAAATCTTAACCTTACATTTCTTAAACGTATTATCTTTATAGAACTTATAAGTAAATACCTATTTAAGTGGAAGTGGCTATAAAAGCGTTATAATACACTTTATCTTACATTATATTTCTTTATAAAGAAGGTGCTGTATTTTAGTTTAACACACCTTTTTAAATTTAAGGCTAAACGTGTAGTTTTTAAGATCCCTTTAGTGTTTTAAGAATTACAGTTTAAAGAGGTTATCTCTGTAAAGGCGAGGTAAGCTTAAAGCTATGTTAAGCCTTACCTTTACTTAAAGTACTACTGCTTAGAACACAGTATGTAACGTCCTGTAAGCTTTACTCCCTTCTTTAACCACTATTTACTAATTAGGTATAAACGTTACGAAAAAGCCTGCAGAGCTTTTATTAAAAATTAAATAGTTAATCCTTACTTTATTATAAATCTAAATAGTAAACGTATAAATTACTAACCTAGGCGATCTAAGGGGAGTTAACTGCCCTTAAAGTCTCCTGCTTTATCTTAAAGCAGAAGGGTAGTTAATTCGTAAGCGTGTGTTCTATATTTCCAGCTCTATTACTGTAATAATATCTTTAGCTAAATCTTCTAATAAAGTATCTTTATACTCCTTTAAAGCTTTATATTTAAAGGTTATAAACGTTTTATTATAACTGTCTTCCTGTAAGTAGCCGCTTTCCTTAAGATTTATATATAGCTTTATATTATTAGTAAAAGCCTTATTTAACTATTTTAAAGTTTTTTATTATTTAAACCTTTACTTAAAGAGCTTCTTAATCTCTTTAAGCTTATTATAATCTGTAAAAGGTAATTTAACACACTTATTAGCTAGGTGAGGGTATAAGCTTTAAGTTTAAGGTTAAGTTTTAACCTTTAATATTAACTTTAGGGTTAAAAGTCTTAGTTTAGTGCTTATAAAGCTTTCCTTAAGCTTTGTAAGCTTATCCTTAATCTAAAGAAACACTGCTTTATCTCTAAGTACACTTACCCTTAAGTTTTAACCCTTAAGAGCATTTTCGTTATTAGATTTAAAGGTTAGAGTTTCGTTATTAGTAAGTGCAAGTGTAGCGTCTAGGTTTAGAATATTAGTAAGAAGCTTAGGCACAGATAAGGCATTTTATATCTATAGCTTGATTTTAATAAAGCTAAGCAGCTATTAAGTAACCTGTATTAGTAATACTTTTACTTCTTCACTCTTCTTCTTATAGAAGAGCTTCTTATTAAATATTACGTTACGTGTCGTAAGCACCGTTTTTAATTACAGGTATTAAATACAGTAAATATTAAAAGTTACGTATTTAATTAAGTACTTAATATGCCTTTAAGGTTTAATCTTAAAATTAAACTTATCTTACTCTACCTTTTACCTTTTATTAAGAATATAAGCTTGGTATCTGTAAGTGTAAACCTTATTTTAGTTTAAGTAGTGATTGTCTGTTAGGTTTCTGTTAAGCTTACTTAACAGTGTATATTATTAAAAATACTGTTTAAACTATTTATAAAACTTCTTATTAGGTAATATCTAATTGTTTTATCAGTTAAGGTTTATCTTATATAAGTAGATAACTATTTACATATATTTAAGCCAGATCGATTTAGGAAAGTTTACTCTCTCCCTTATTTTAATGGATTTTATAATCAGCTTTTAACTTACACGCTTACTCCCACTGTTTAGTTTATATGTATGTAACAGAGTGGCTTTAATTTCGATTCCTTCTTTAATTACTTAAAGCTGATACAGCGTGTATCCCTTAATTACAATCGTTAAAGTCTCTCAATCTTAACGTATAATATATACAGTAAGCCTAAACTGCCGTTTTACCTAATTTATAAAGCTTTTAATAATTTTAAACATTTCTAACCTTTTCTTATCCTTTAATAGATAATAAAAGAGCTTCTTACTATACTTATCTTTAACTATAAGTAAGTAAATTAATCTATCTTATACTCTTTTAAAGTAGAAAAGGTCCTAACTGATTTATAAAAACAGGTAATAAGAGAAACCTTCAAAATGGTATCTTAAAACGATTTATTATAAGTATATAAGTGTGTAATATTTACAGTTAATAATCTTTATACCTGTAATTATAACGTTACGTGCTTATTTAATAAGTTTCTTAAGAGTTTCTAACCTTAAATGCCCTGCTTAAGTATATTAAAGGTGCTTTATATCTTTTTAAAGGTGTAGTTATTACTGTAAGTACTTTACTCCTCGTTTTATTATAGTTACTAATACAGTACTTATAACGCTTATAGTAAAAGGTATTAAGAAGTTTAAATAAGTGAAAATAAAAGTGTATTATAAGAATATTAAATTATACTATCACTTAAGCTTCTTTAATACTACGTTCTTTTTTATATTACTGTAATAAAATATATAGTTAAACTTATAATATTAAGCTTTAACTTTAGTGATTAGAGTTTTTAAAATGATATTAACGTGGAAACCCTTTATAATAATTATATTATTAAATATTAAATCTTTACTATCAATTCTTTTAAAGCTTATAAGCACTTTTAAGATCACTTATTTACTATATCTAAAGATTAGGAATAAACTAGTCCCCGCTTAGATATAATCTCTAACTTTAATACGCTAGAAGCTCCCCTTAACTAGAAGTGATTTGCGATTAATAAGGTATATTACTTTATAATTGTTAACTAAGGTGTTGTTAGAGAGTAGGTACTTAGTGAAACCTGTAATAGAGAACTGCCTTACCACCTTAATAATTGCTTTTATTATATAAATGTTAATTACTACAGTGTTAATAAATCTTAGGAACTTTAAAGTACTTAAGTAATCTTAACCTTAAGTAATTAAAGTAGCTCTTTACTTCTCTTAACAGGATTAACGAACTTTTAATTACTTAAAGCTTATAAATTACGTTTTAATCTTCTCCCTTATCTTAAATCTTAATATCTTAATATATTTAATGTAAGTAAGAGTGTTTAAGAGTAATTTAGTAATTATTAAATATAAGATTTAACAGTTTATAAGCTTTTATAAGTGTTTTCTTCCACAGGGATAGTCCTTTTTAAAGCCTTAACTAGTCCTATTAGGTGCTTTAGAGTAATTACTAGTAAAGAAGACTTTACCTTACTTATTATTATTAATAGCGTATTTCGTTTTATAGATCTGTATAGAGAAGATATAAACGTAATCTGTGATTTTAAGCGTTAAGTATTTTATAATTTCCTACTCTACTAGTTTAAAGAGCTTTCAATTTACCTATTAAAACGTTATATATACTGTAATAGTTCTTAGCTAATCTTTAATAGTTAGGGGCCTTTAAATCTTTATAATTTTAAGCGCTTTTACCTTATAATAAGCTATTTCCTAATTTTTAATCTATTACTCCTTTAACACGTTAGTGTTTTTAACCTATTTTATTATTACGTGATATTCTTAATAGATCTAGGAGGTAAAGTTTATCTTACTAAGTTTAAGTCGTTACTAAAGGAAGTGTATAAATACCTAAACTGTATATTTACCGTTTTAAATTATCTTTTATATAACCAGTTCCTTAAAGCTTTTATTAACTGTATAATCGACCTAGTTTTAAATATATCAGTATAAGCTAATAGTTTTAATAATAACTGTAATAAAAGTAGTAACTTCGTTCACTAAGTATTTATATTCCTCCTTAATATCTTATTATATAATTATAATAAGCTTTAACTTATCTTTAACTATCTTTAAAGATAAAGTTATTAACTTCTAATATTTATAAGTAAAGATATATAATTTAATTACCTTTTTTTAACACTTACTAATAAGCTTATAGATTATTAGAACGATTAGCTTAATGTATAGATTAGTTACGTTAAGAGTAGTAGGATTAATAAGGTGTCAGATCCCTTAGTTTATTATATGGTATTTAAGAGTCTTAAACTAAAAGGGCCACTTTTATACGCTTTTAAGCTTCTAACTGTTAGCTGGAATACTTTAATAAAAGGCACTTTCATCCGTTATAATAGGTAATTTAAAGGATTAGTAAAAGGGTTTTACAAAGGGCGTTACTTATAAGCGTCTTAATTAATTAATTCTACACTTTACTTAATCGGATAAAGCCGGGCTTATAACTGTGGAACGTTTTAGCTAAGGAATAAGGGGTTTAAGAGTAGCGGAAGTGCAGTTATAAAGTGACTTAATTTAGTAGAAAAGGGGAGTGCGAAACACTCCCCAGTTATATACAAATAGAAGCTCCCTATGTGTGGGGAGAGCATATGATCCAAGGCCCCTGCGCTCCAGGCAAGCCTGGAGCGGTAAGGCGCCTGCGCGCCTGAGCGCCAAGAACTGCCGCTGCAGTTCGACAAGCTTCGCTCCCACCCTTTTCTACCAAATGAAGTCACTTTACAACTGCACTTCCGCTGCTCCTAAGCCCCTTGTTCCTTAGCCAAAACGTTCTACACTATCTACCTCTTTACTGTAGGTGGGCTTTATATTATTAAGGGTTGCTAGTCACGAATTCAGACAAAGCGTTAGCATTACACACTTATATACAACTGGTAGCTATAAGAGGTTTGGAGATACGATTTAGATCTTATAAGTTAGGTATTGACTGGAATTTCATTATAAATGAAGAATTATTTGAAAAATATACCACTAAGCGATACTTATAAAGATAAAGTTATTATAATAGGGTTTCTAAGCAGAGAACTAAAGGTCTGACAAGAGTATGTAGATAGAAGAATTTCACGCAATGGGATGCAATAGTGCACGCGTTACATAAAGTTACTAGGCCCGGATAAAAGGCTAACTAGCCAATGCGCTTAAAGAAACAGTTTCAATAATAAGCAGAGAATTTTTAATAGTTATATGCAGGCGCTATTTCTTATACAGATATACATAAAGGGGCACGTATTAGCAACACTGCCTGCAAGTACGTTTACTAAGCCTATAGGATAATAGCTTCCTAAGCTCTGTAGCAAGAATGAAAACAAGAACAGGCTTTACGTTAAGAACTGTCTCTGCGGAAAATGTATTGGAAGGAGACAAAGCATCACAAAATATAAATTCTAATAACTTGAAATCCACCTGGTAAACTTCAGGAACCCACAGGGCTGTAGTACAGCGGCTGTAGCTCAGAGGAAGAAGTGCGTACTGGTCTAAGGTATATTACAGTGCCTACGGCACTGTAGGAAGCAAACGAAGGCCTGAGTTACAGGGCAGTGCCACTGTAATTAAGGGTATTATAACGAATATTAACGCTGGAAACAAGAAGATCTGGAAGGCAGTGCCTTATGCAATGACTAGAATTGAGTAGAGTTGATTGCTTAACTAGAATAAGGTACAGGAGAGGAGAGGGCCTGTTATAGGCTGTGGGAGGCTCTGGAATTCTTCCAGAGCCTTCTGTGAAGTAAAACTAACTAATACAATAATAGAATAATACTGTTCTGAACCATTCTACATGGTTCTGTTAACGTAGTGGCTGACGTAGCTACTATGATGTTCTAGTTAATTCTGTAGGGTAGTAGCCCCACTGGATTCAGCAGGGGTTCCACTCCCTTTGAATTCTAGAAGGTTCGGCTAGTAGTTTCAGGGTACGCAACCACACTACAGGGTACCCAGTACAGGATACTTAGTAGCTAGAAAATTAACACTACCCTTATCCTACATTTCATTATATAGCAGGCTTTATATTAAACGTGATAATAGATACGTTATAGTAGTAAGGGATACTAGTTAATTATTACAGCCTGCACTATCTTTACAAGTAAAAGTATGTTAACAGGTCCCCAGTATACGTTACGCTGTAACGCGAAAGGCAAGCACCGATCTGTTAAGGGTTAGAGGGTAATTGAAGAGGCAAGTACTCTTAAGGGGGGTAAGGAATATACTTATTATTATAAGCTGCCACTTTATAATACATAAGTTAAACTAAACATTAAAGCGTAATAGAACAGTGTATTACTTATGTAAGGAACTTAAAGTCCCTTACCTATTATAGTTATGATAATAATATCTATATTAAGCTATTTAAAAGTATCTTATACCGTAATTAGTAATCCCTTACTTAATACCACTTTCAGTTTAACCTTGTCTAGCACACACTGCTTACTATTATTCGTCGTGCTTAGCAGCTAAGCGCTTATGTTAAGATTGAGCAGCTTCTTCTTCGTGTGTGTTATATAGTATTCTGCATCCTCACACCGTGCTACAAGTGGGGAACATCTTCGGGCTGTACCGGCCCTCGAAGCGACCTATAAGGTCATCACATAGATATTAAATTATAGAGATAATTAATCTAAAAGACGAGAGTGTACCGTACTGTGATTAGTAAGTCTGAATATAACGTTTAAATCTCGTAAACTGTGAATCCTAATGCCTTTAACCCGTATATATTACATAGTATTATAAATATCACGTTAAGTAATTTTAAGAAGATAATGTTATATATACCCTTTATTCCTAAAAGAAAAAGCTAATTAAATATACTCTGAGGAGCTTAGTGTATGCTCCCGTTAAGTAGAAAGTCTTTAGCTAATTAATAGATTAGTTAGATTTAATTATCTTAAATCGTAAGAACGACTTATATTTAGTTATAATTCTCTTCACTTTCATTAATTTTGTAATCTGTTCCGGTAATCCAGATATAGTACCAGTTTCAGCTAAGTGAAGTGACCTGTGTATTACCATTTGTTAGAAGCACTGCACTCTGGAATTGGTGGAATTAAAGAGTATTGCAACTGCGTGATTGTATTACTTGTTCTCTTGCCCTCTGGCTTTGCCAGAGACGTTCTATTAATGCCGTACGTTGTGCCCAGCTAAAGTAGCGGCGCCAGTTCAGCTCCTTTTAGCTTCACTCAGCCACGTAGAGCTATATTCAACTTTGTGCAGCCACTCCACTCCGCTCTATACAGCTGCTCCGTTTAAGGGTGTTCTGGCCCCTGGCCAGAACTCCCTTCTTTCTAACACTATCGCTGTTAAAAGTATATGCTAATAAAGTTCCAAGTCCCGTTTATATTACTGATTCTTATTTAGCATACGCTTATATATCCTGTTTAAGCTAGCTGGTACTTTCTTAACAATTTACAGAACATACTAGCTCTTCATATACTCTTTATTAAGTACCTATACGATACAGTTTACTTAAACGTATCATTTACTTTATCCTGTAAAATATTCCGTACTTAATCATTCAGTAAGGTTTTGTCTTTTAACAGCGTATGATCTTAAAGCAGTTTGGGACTAGATCACTTATTACTAATGTATATATTAATAGGTTAAGACACTTGTATTATATTTAACTTAATTTAAGACTGAGTCTCATTTCCCCATTATAATTATTTCTCTTATACCGAAGCAGCCAAAGGCTCCACCCCCGTAAAGGTAAGCAGTCCCTCTACAGATTTAAAATATAAAGCTAATTGTACAGCGCGTGGTCCGTAAACATGCCATATACAACTTTTGTAATCTTCCTCCAAAATATTTAAGTTAACTAGTCTCAACTACTAGGCTTAATAACAGGCTAGTGCCTTACCAGATGTATGTTATAAAATAGGGAAGAGTATAAACGCTGCAAACTAGCTACTCCTACTCCCTTCTGGTTACTATTATAGGCTCGGCAGGCGTGGAACCACCGCTTAGAAGGGGCTACTGTCAGCTCCGTTCCGCAACTCCAAAGCAGTTAGTTAGCGCCGAGGGGCACTGGGGCATCCTTAGACAAAATCCACGTGTTCAGTCGTTAGCCCTGTACACTACCCCATTATTCAGCTCGTTTACGCTCTGTAGTTTCCATCCCAACTATCAGTATCTGCATCCGAACCTTATTTACCTTTTATTAAATCTTAGTTTTCTTTTAATAATGATCTCGTCCTAGTTTGTTAAAAGCTATTTTATATAGTTAGGTAAGATACAGACTATAAAGTTTAAAAGCTTTAGCAGGTCAATAATGTATTCGTTAAGAATATTAATAACTAGCTAGGTTGTCTTAAGGTTTAGATCTTTAAATATCTGTTATAAAATATCCGATAAAACAACTTATATACTTATATATAACAGTGATTTCCTTATGTCGATATATTTCCGAACGTAGGAGAGGAGGTGTAGTTACTAGCCGGTAAGTAAGTAGGTTAAGCTATGTAAAACAGCAGTTACGTTATTAATATGTAAGTTAGTAAATTAACAAAAGAAGTATATTAAATCGTAGTAATACTCTTTAGTAGTAAAGGCTTGCGTTAGTGTCTTGTGTAACACGTAATGGAATCGAAGGCTTTAACGATGGATTGAATTGCTCTGTCCTGTTCTTTAGATTAAGCCGTGGAAGGCCTTTATATAATTCCTTACAGTGGGCCTTCTGAATCGCTGGCTGGAGTGGTAATATCACTACTCTTCTAATGGCTGGCGCTAGCAATTGTGGTAAGATCACCATAATTAAAGGCTATTGCGAGGCTTGGATTCTATAACATCTTGATAATGCCGTAGAGTAATATCGTCTTACACTTGCCAGGATCGCACTTGATTTAGAGAAAGTGGCTTTCAGACCAGTTATGTTATTAGCTAAAGTTGGAGCTGTTTAAAACTAGCGGTAAGCATTAATACAGATTCCTCCCTTTGCTTCTTCGATGCGCTTTTTGTTAAGGTATAGATTAGTGAAATATAGATCACCCAGGTAACGATTGTGCTTGCTGATCTCTTTACGTAGCCGTTTAATGCTTTGTCTTCTTTTTAGCTGTAGAGAATAGGCATATATACGTTAAAGATGCTAAATGGTAAGTAGGACTTATCTTTCTTACGTATCGTGTTACGGTTCTCAATGCTGAAATCTGACAACGTATTACTATACTCTAAAGACCTCTAAGGGGAATATTAGTTACGTTGTGAATTGGGATTATATATCTCTAAGTAGCATGCTTTTTATACAGAAGAACTTAACGTTAATTAAAGTAATTATCTTTTAGAGAATTTATTTATATATGCATTATTAGTCATTTTAAAATATAAGTTCCTACTTAAAGTTACATAGGTGTTCTATTTGTGTATTAAGACGTTTGTAAGATAGATATAGTATTTGGCAGTGTTATAATACTACTAAAATATAAAGTTAAGAGTGTGCTAGAACTCTGCAGCGTCGGACTTATTAATATAGTATATGTTAACCTTAAAGTATTTCAGTCTATTACACCAGATTTAATTTTCATAAAACTTAATCTTTAAATAGCTGGTTTACTTTCTGGCTGTACTCTCCGCCGGGTCTCTAAAGAGGACCTCTCCGTAGCTCTAAATATATGACAGTATACGTACGGCGGAATCTTAGGGATCGTATTGTAATCTGTAAGTTTAGTATATTAATAATTAATACTTATGTTGGTTTCTAGCCCCAGTGGGTCCACTGGGTCGGCGCACTGCGCCGAACCCTCTGGAACCCCCAGGAATCAGGGGGGTTTCACCCCCTAAATTCCACCAGTTTCCACTGGATTCCAGTTGCCACAGCGGAGCTGTGGAAGCCTCTGGAACCCAGTGAGTCACACAAGCACTTACGTGGCCTACGGCCACTA
>Ga0247780_1001779_pt1 | contig 10403 bp, 11 predicted proteins | sample UWRJL079202R5_FD_179927 | JGI IMG/M metagenome (GOLD analysis project Ga0247780, IMG submission 179927) | Plant litter microbial communities from Arlington Agricultural Research Station in Wisconsin, United States - UWRJ-L079-202R-5 | ecosystem: Environmental > Terrestrial > Plant litter >... | reverse complement strand
CCGTAAACCCCACGGCGGGATCTGTCGGATGCAGGATAAAATCCAGCTTAACGTCCGTATCCCGGAATCGCAACCCGACCTTCGGCGCCGGCCGTGGGTTGCCCAGCAGGACCTGCCCGCCCATGGTGAGCGGACCAGGAACGTAACATCCTTGCGCAGCAGGGTCAACAACCTCAATCCCACTATCACTGGCGGCCCATGACCACATCCACACCTCAGCCGCCCTCCGCCCCATAAAGAGCAGCCGCTCGCCCTGGACGATGCACCGATCAAATGCTCCGGGCAGCTCCACCCGCCGCATCTCATCGTGCTCGAGATGCCATACACAGACCCTTGCGTCCTCCTGCCCCATGACGAACAGCAGCCCCCCCATGGCCGCCTTCCATCCCCTCTGCTCCCCACTCAAGTTCCCACCACCCTCCATCCCTCGCCGCACATGCGCCGCACCAAACCCAACCCCCGCACCAGCTGGGGCGGTGTGCTCGAAAGGAAACAGATACATCCTCCGCGTGCGAGAGCGCAGGTCATCCACCACCGCAAAGTACGGCATGTGCCACCCTTCGGGCCACCAGGCGACGCGGCCGTGCGCGTACAGCTTCAAGCGTGCGACGTGCTCGTTCTCGGCTGCGGGGTTGGGGTCGAGGCCCGGTACGGCGGAGAGGTAGTGAACGCCGCCCGCCGAGGGCGGGAGGGATTTGGAGAGGGTGAATAAACTGGAGTGGGAGCTAGGTTCGAGGTTAAGGCGCAGCGTGTGGCGGAAAAAGGAACGGAAGTGCCCGGAGGAGCGGAGGTGCTGGAGCAGGAGGGCGGAATGGAAGGCGGCTCCACGCGCGCTCTCTCGCATCCCAGGTTCACGGCCATCTTCTGCCGGCGGTGCGGCGGAAACCGAAGCCCGGATATGGTATGAAAGACCTGGGCGGAAGCGTTCGGCAAGGGAAGGCCAAATGTCGGCGGACAGGAGGATGCGTCGCTAGGTGCGGCAAACGTTGAGCGCCAAGAGAACGTCGGCGGCAGCAGAGAAGTGTGTAAAGACGGCGAGAGACAGCTCAGTGGGAAGACGGCTAAAAAGATCGTGGCCAGGTTTGAGATCGTCGTATTTAATGAGCGCCGCCGGCGAGGGTTTACGGCGTGTGGGAAGGAGCGACTTCATCGTGCTGGTGTGGGGTTCTTGATAGAGGATGGTATGTGGTGATCGAAGATTGTGGATTTCACAGTGCAGATGGTCTGTGCTGAGTCCATCCTCGATTGTCAATGACTGCGGTTCCAAGGACCACTTTGCAGTGGGGGTGCCGGCCGTAATAAGCGAAGGCTCTGCAGGCGCCTCCGCAGGTTTTCACTCCGACCCACCTGGGTTTGAACTGTGCAGCGACATCAATTGCGCTGGCGATCTTCATCGTGCACATCTGTCTGTGCTGAATGGGTCCATATATCCCCCATGTCGTCCACTCGCGAGCTCAGTTGAACAGATGCGGCATTTCTCCTCTCGAGCGATGTTACGCCTGACTGATTGGGTCTCCGCTAGACGTCGCCTGTGGTTTGCTGTAAGAGACAGGTCTAGCGATGTCACAATCGGGCTGTTCCAGTGGTGTGCCGATTGACTGGGCCCACCAAAGGCGAATCTTCTGGGACGCAAACCGAAAACCAGATGCTCGCATTCTCGGTCTTGTCCTCATCAGCCCATTAGAGAGGGCCGCCGAGCGGAGTTGATACACCATTAATAACATAAAATTTCATACCTACAGAACACGTATCAAGATCAGATGGTCTGCGCTCGGCATCAACACTCAATACCGGTCAGAGCCAGCCAGAATCGGAACAAAACCACCCCTTACACATACTCATAGCAGAGAAGCGGTCCACCAATATCCATAACATCAGCAATGGTAGCACTCGGAATAACCCCCAGCATGTCCAGAACGTGGCTGAGCGTGGTGGTATTCCCCGGATCGCCCTGCGGAAGCGGCGCATCGGGCGGTGGGACCAGCAGCTCAACCGGGGGGATCTTGTCGGCCTCGGGAAAGACAATCGGCAGCGCCGGCGGATCCGATCCCGGCACCGGCGTCCCAAACGGACCCGGCAGATTTGGCCCAGAGATATCGCTCAGCCTCGCGGGAAGATCAAGCGCCTGCCAGTCCCAAAACAACTTATCGAGCCAGGTGTGGTGTAGATAAAAGGTCGGATCCCCGGGAGAAGCGATCGGATCCGTCATCTTACCACCAACACCAGCGTGACCTCCGACATGCGGGGCGGCCTCGAGGCAGGGCCAGAACTTGAGATACGTCGGCTTCGCCATACACTCATCTACGTGGGCTTGGCTGCTCATCAAACTGATCGTGTCGTTGACGAAGCGGTAGATGCAGTGCGCGGTTCCCTTGCGGTAGCCGGGGCCAAGGTTGTTGACGTAGTTTGCGAAGGGGCCATCTTGGATGCAGCCCATCACGCCCGTGCCGGGTCCCGGTGGGCCAGTTCCGTTGCCGCCGAATCCGGTTACCGGGTCCAGGACGACCGAGTGCGAAAAGTTACCTGCGTCGCGGGGCTCGTCCCAGTATCTTGCAAGAGTCAGAATTAACATTGTTCAGTGACTGGCGAGAGAGGGAGAGAGAAACGTACGGCTGAGCCCCCCTATACCCGCACTCCTCCCGCATCGCCTTCTCGTGCGCATGCATGTGGAGCCGGTGATACGGCAAAAAGGCGCCAACATTGTGCGTGATGGACGCCGGGATCTGGTGGATCGACTGCAACTCCTCGAACCGGTTGGCTGCAGAAGGCAGACCCAGCGTCGCCGGCTTGCTCATGAGACAAAGCTCGGCGTCGATGTAAGCCTTCTTGTCCTTCTTGGTGAGGGTATGCCATGCTTTGCGCTTGAGCTTCTTCCCCTTGGCGCATTTGCCTGCAGGGGGCGCGGCTGCCGCGGCAACATCATCTTGACGTGGTGCAACTTGTTGAACTGGTGGAGGGACTCGGAGTGGAGCTGGGGCTGGGGCTGCGATTGCGATGGGGGATCGGCGGATGTGACTAGCAGATGCAGAGACTGCGCTGGCCGAAAGAGCGGCCAGCGCAAGCACTGTAGGTTTGAAGAGCATCGTGACGATAACTCTCGAAGGAAGGAAAGTGAGGTAGGGCTGAAGTCGACATTAAGATCCCCCCATTCTTAGAAGCGGTTCGGCCCGTGTTTTTTATAGTTGACGGGGCCAGACCAGATCAGGTTGTTATTCATCGCCGGCACTTCGAACCGGCAAGAGATGATAAGGAACTTCTCGGTGCTTGCTCTATGTTTCATCCATAATCTGACCCCCTTGCAGTAATATTGCAGCTCTCGTAACCATGGTCCCGCCAAGTTCCAAGGGTGTGGTCGTGTTGTGTTATTCCTTGACGAGGTTAGCCAGGTTCCATCCAAGCTCACCAAGAGCCACGGGTTGCTTCTAATAGGGTAACCAAGCCCAGCCCTTCCAGCTATCGAATCTTTGCATCTGTTCCTTGCATCTTCCCATTGAAGCGCTCGAATCAGCGGTGATTTGCCTCAGCTAGAGAGGGTATTACTCGATGCTACGTTCAGGGTTCAAGGGTTGCGCGATCGGCCACTTTGACGCTAGTTAAGCGCCCGGTCCCGGAACATGGGACGCGGGGCGCGGGACGATATGCACCATCCTGGGAAAGGTTGAAGAACAGAACCAGGTCGCTCAAGCAAATGCAATGTTCGCCCTCTCTATTCGCTGGAATGTGGTAGGTCCAGTCAATGAGTGCATCAGTGGACTTTGACAGTATCTCAACCACTGTATCCATTGCATCTACAAGTTCTATTACACCAATAAGCCAATTAAATTTCCTCTCGAGGTCACCCGTCACTCCACAATCAGCTTCCCCAAAACGTGGTTAGGGTAGGGGCTCGCCACTTGCTCCCTGTAGGATCTCTCCAAGGCCCAGGGACAGGCTAGCGATATCCCTCGTAGGCTTCACTCGATCGTGCCTTCTCGCTAATGGTTCTAATCGGCCATGACAGCCCGGGGACGAGTTTACCAGGCTGCTTGCTTGCTTCTTCGTCCGCAATAAGTAGGGAATACAAAATACCGTAGTTGGGCCCTCCAACGGCCACGGCCTGAAATGGGGGGGAAGACCCTGCTAGGTCCGCTACCAGACTGTGTGACAACTGTCCAAGGTCATGTAGTGCAAGAAATGGACGTTGGTCCAGCATTTAATTAGCTGGCATGATAGGGATCGGCAGGAGTTAGTTGGCGGACCCGAGGATGCAGTGGGATTTGTTTCCGACGAAAAGACAAGTAGCGCGGTTGGACGTGTGGGAGGATGGCGGCGACGGCGACCACATTTGCGCCAGAGGAGGTTGAGTGGACCACATTTAGTTCTAAGAGGCCGGACGAGGAATGTTCGAGGCGACTAGTGTGAAGCTGAACACGTTTGATATGGTCTAAGAAGTGAAGTAGTGCAAGTTAAGCTTCCTTGGGGGGTACAATGTTAAAACGATAATCCAATGCCCTATTTCCCTTTCGGTGCCTTGACCTGTCCAACCGAGTCGATACCTCCCATCCCCGCGTTCCGAACACGCTTTTGAGCTGCCCATGGCGCCGAAGGCTACCACAACTGTATCACTCTGGCTTCCTCCCATGAACGATCTGACTGTTCCCCAAAGATTAGCAGCTCTCCGGCATTTCGACCAGATCCCAGAGACGACGCGGAACTCACAGTGTCAAGTACGCATGAATACGAACATCAAGGATCTCCTTCCTTGCACCAGCGCAGATTTCCTCCGTTTCCTCCCGGCTCAGGCCGAACGCGCGAGTGAGCAACGCCATTGATAGCCCCTCAAGCCCATCGTTCATATTTACAAAGTTCCAGCGCCCCATCTCCTTGTGCTTCTTATCGCGCGGCCACACGTTGCTCGGCCACTTGAAACGACGCACCGTAATATCGACGAAACCGGCCGCTTCGAGCATCGCTGCGTACTGCGGCGCCAAGTCCATACGGCGCCCGAGGCGGGCTGCCGCTTCAGTGCTCATTTCGGACAACCGCATGAGGTAGGAAGTGGGCTTAACGGTGCCATCGTCGCTCACGACAGGCAAGATCATGTCGCTCATTTCGAGGTAGCCGTTGGGTTCCAGTCCGCTGCCGTGAATGCGTCAGATAGCTCCGTGTTTAGTAAAACTTTGAAGACAGGAAGGAGGGAGGGGGAACGGGGGAGGATAGGCACTTACTTGTAGGCCTTCTGGATGAAGGCTTGCGTGTCTGCGAGACTGCCTGCGAGCATGCGGCAGAAGATGAAGTCGAAGGGTCTCTTCCAGAGCCATTCCTTCTCGATGTCGTCGGTCTCGAAGCAGCAGTTCGGTGGAACGCTTGCCGGCGTTAGTTTTGGATAACGGAGAAGAATACGGATCGAATGGCTCACAATCTCGGCTGCACCGGGCGCACGTCAACCCCGACGACCTAGGTAGGCAGTGCATGTCAGTTAGATTTGATTATCCATCACCACCGTCCTCCGTGTTCTTTCTCTCTCTCGCACCTTGCAGTCTGGAAACGCGGTCGCATAGTCCATCGCCCACACCCCCGTCCCGGTCCCAACATCCAAGACATTCCTCGCGCCGGCCTTTTTAGGGCTCAGACAGAGGTCATTGTCAAGAGTCAAGAGGAACAGCATGTGTTGAATTTGAAGCCGCTCGAACTCAGGCTGGCCCATAGGGTTGCTGTCAGTTACAGTTCGCGAGGTCATCACTGCACCGGATTTGAGGCATATACCGCATCGCTGGGGAAGAAGCACTCTGTTGTGAGAACGGACGTGTTAGTTTTCTTCTGGTGTGTTGCTCAATCCATAGGCGGACAACCTACTTCCAGCACTCAGCGTATGGTACATGCGTCCATTCTCCTCGTGAAAGGCTAGCATTGAGGACTGCAAAGATGTCTGGGATGTTGCGTTCGACTGGTACAGGCTGTGGATTAGTGCCTTGACGTAGATGAGACCGCTACCGCGTGTTGTGGAGGAATCCGCGTGAAGAGACATATTCAGGCGTAACTGGTAAGGTAGGGCAGATAGGTACGGATGATACGAACCAAGACATCGGTCCCATCGTCACCAAACTCATCGGCAACCTGTCTCACGACGAGCACTCCAAATCAGCAATCCGAACGCCGAGACGAGAAACAAGCGTCTTCTAACCAGTTTGCCAATCATGACGATGTCGGTATTCGCCATGACACAAGCGAGGGTTGGCCTGTTGGAATTGTTGACTAATGGATAATAGACTCGATTGACCTCGTGTTGTGTGAGGTGTGTGTCCGCGCTTGGATGGTCGTCTGAGCTGCGGAGCACCAAGCGGTCGCTTGAATAAGCGGAGCGGAAAGCAGAACTGGGGGTAACATTGGATATGTATTTCGAGCTTCAAGGCAGAGAGCATCGAATGATACCGCGCCTTCGATTTTCCCCGTGCATATACGATTCATGCTCGATCCGATCTTTTATGCATGTGTCGGCGCCGCTGCGTCCTGATGATTGGATATGTTATGGAACTCAGCTCTGCACGGTAAGAAATGTTGGTTTGGCCAGGGTGTACTCCCCAGGTGTCGCCTTGGGCCAAGCTCTCTTCGCATCCGGACTCCGATTCTGTTCTCCATTTGGATGGAATACCGGGGATGCCCCTGAGCCAGCGCCAAACCGGTCAGGTAAATACAATACGACCCATGAAAAATTGTTAGCGCGGTTGGATTATTTTGTTTTAGTTTTTAAGGCAAGGCCCCCTGCCACCAGATCAAAACCGCACAGGTCAACCACCAAAACAGGCCTCTCAAAGCGAGAAACAGCAGTTAGGAAGGTTCTTGAAGCCGTCTGCTTCTTTTCTGGCTTTTTGATGCTAGATTATAGTCGCAGAAGCGTGGAAAGTTGAGATTTGTGAATGATAAGCGTTGGCAAACAACCCGGCCGCCCCCACCCCGCCACCAAAACCAAAAAATACACGCTAACAATCTTTGAGGGGTTTTATTGTAGCTGAAGAGCTAGTCAGGTGAACAAGCGGTCAGCGAGGGGCTTGCCATGAAGGCGATGCGTTCTTGGCAAACCTGATGAGTGAGGCTCACAGCACCTTCCCCAGCAGATTGCACGACCCGCATGAGACCCATCCTGTTGCGCCAAAAGAAATATGCGAACGAACATGTCATTTTCGTTGCGCGGAAAACCACGCCATCACGAAGCAGAATGTCGCCAATCGGCTGGCAGGCATCATCCAGTGTTTTCCCTCCATCGAACTCTATGATTCTGCATCCTATAGGCCGGACCTTTCGAGTTCGATGAGCCTGGGCGCCGAACTACCCTTTCGAAAGCATGCTCTCTTCCCCGAACGGGTGCAGTCGACTGTATGCATGTTCGTGGGGAGGAAAAGTACACGTATTCATGCCCCGCCCCCCATCACACCGTAGTCCGCTGGCTAATTTAGTGTGTGATGCAAGCAGGGTCACCGCACCAGACCCTGCATGTCGGTGGGCTCACGCAACTCCCGGTCAAGGCTCTATGCAAAGGGCTCCTTCCTTGGAAACGGAAACATCCGGCCGTCATCGAAGGCTTTAACATAGGGCACGTGCTGGCGGTTGCACTGAAGATTTCACTGTAATTGAGTCATCTTGTGCCTTTCAGTTGAGGTGCCGGCTGGCCAAGCCGGCCCGTCCATGCGCGGTCTGCTCACTTCCCGAGTCAGGCAGAGGAGTCGGGCAGCGGAAGGAGTGGGCCGAATACATCGGTGGGGTGGCATGCATCAATCAGAGCTATCGTCCTCTCCTGTCCGTCGTGTCGACTTCGGCCGCTACCATGGCGGATATCGTTGCTCTCGCCTCTGATTTGGGAAAGGAACTTGAGGATAATAGTGTATCATGGCCAGAGTAGCTCCGGCAGCCTCAGGCCAAGGGCAAGGATGCGAAACAGGGCCCGTCCCAGCACCATCCAGTCATTGTAGCACTGCATCATCTCGGACCGGTATCCGGGGCACTCTGCCTCGGAGGGCCACTTATTCGGGCCGAGGGCCATGAAGTCCGGCGTTGTCTCTTCGCTGCCCCACACGATGCCCTCTAAGGAATTTGTTGTTCTAGCTGGGTGGATGTGAAAAACACCTGAGCTAGGATTAGGGATGTGGCTGTCATTCAGGCCGTGTTCAGCAGGTTCCACGACGGCGTAAGGGTGCTGTTGCGACGTAGGTGTAACTTGGGGCTGTTAACAAGGAGGGCATTGGGGTGTCCCATGAATTATATGGCTGCCGCGGGCATGAGGTAGAGGTACTGTGGTGGGCTGTGCGCAAGGCAGCCAGTGCGGGGTATTCCATGTGAAATGTCAAGTTTTCAGCTTGCTCCTCAACTCAACCTGCCCCCAACTCACACCGCCCAGGACAGTCGAAGTCAACTCGCCCAGGGCAATACAAGTCAAGCTGGAATGGCCGCACCAGCCCCACGGCTGCTGCTCCTCCCCGCAGAGATCCGAGATCTCATCATCACAGAGGCGGTGATTGTTGCCGCTCGCCCAGCGCCTCACCCCACCGAACTCAAACACCATGAGCGCCGAACCATTCCAGTTTCCGAGTCGGCGGCCTGGTCAGGCTCAGAAAGAGTGTTCTTCGAAAAACCCATGCCCAACCCGGTTCTTCCCCTGCTGCTCACCAACTGGCAACTGCACCACGAAACGCGAGACACCGTCCGTCGCCTGAAGAATACGCAGCCGCTGCACTACACGCTCGACGTCGTCTTCCTACAGTACCGCACTGTCTGGCCGACATGGCTATCGGTTCCGGCACCTGCCCCGCACGTTGACGAGGTTCGAGTACAGTTTCGACTCGTCAACAGCTACGACCCCGAGGCGGAGGTTAAGGCGAAACGGTTGTTTGAGAGCGGGCTTGGCGAGCCCGCAAGCATCGCCTGGATCTTCTATCACCTCATGGTCGTCATGGCGAGTAAAAATGCCGCCCCTTACGGCCAACCCTTCACCGTGGGCCGCCTCATTCTCGACGTCTTGCCCGCTGAGAAGGGCGATATCTTGCCAATGAGACGGAAGTGCTGTTCATGTTATTTTAGGGGCGGCGAGAGGGTTGAATATTTCGGCCCTGTCCTCAGACGTCCAGAGGAAGAGCGGGACGACGACCCTCGTGTCAGGGCCGCCGAGGTTTGCCTGCGGTTTATCAAAAGGGAGATTAGAGACCTGGTGGGATTGTCGCAGTACACCTTCGAATATGGGAAGTGGATCTATGAGAACATTGGCGAGATTGAGTACCGACTGGCCGGTAAGATAGACGCGGAGGCTAAATTGGCGACCAAGTTGGACGCCGGAGTGCCTCACTGGGGTCTGGGTAGACATAGTTACGGTGGGGATAAATGGCAATCTCGATATTTTCCATGGTCGGAAACGATCAAGGCAAGGAGAAGACAGATTGGCCTGCCAGTCATCGAAGCGGAGCCAGTCACCGAGACCGAATCAGTTGTGCTTGGTGAGAGCGGGTCAGTATCGTCCAACCCCTGGCTTCATGGGCTACTAACGAGGTTTTTAGCATGTGCGAAAGAGCTGGGAACCCATTAACAAGGCGTTTGCAGAAGATCTTTGGTCTTGAGCTTGCAAGTAGAGCCCTGAAAAGTTGCGCGGGGGTGTTGGGAATATCTCGCTAGGGCGTTTGCAGCGCCAACACACGATGTTACGGCGATCAGCCTGCACTTCATAAAATGGCTCTCGCGGTGGTCTTCCTTCCTGAGTTGCCTTGCCGCAACGGCATTTGCAGACTTTGATATCGTCGCCACGTACGCCATCTCGGAGCTGAGCAGTGGCTAACAGACACTGCAGTCGGAGAATGAGCGCTTGGAGTTTCAGCATTACATCTTTCTGCTCACATTCAACGATCAGCTACAGATTGCGCCACTCCCAAAGAGGATGCATTGGGTGCTGGATGCTGGATGCGGGACGGGGGTTGGGCAGTTGACTTAGGTGCCTTAGACCTCCTCGAACTCCAAGACTCCGTCTGATCCTTCCTCTTCGATGACTCGACCTTCTCCGCCTCCTCCCATCTCACCACTTGGTCGAACCTCCTCCGCACAACTATGTCTTCCCTGGAGCCGCCGGATCGACTTCGCTACGCACTATGTGAAACAAACGGTCACCTGGTTAGCCACGTGACTCCCCACTTTCACCACTATAATACTGGCTCTCTGCCCCTCTCTCCTTTTTATCTAGAATAAGCAATTCCATCACTCTTTTGCCGAACGGCCAACAAACGGCCGAAAACACCCTGGTTTTGTGTTCCACACACTACAAATCCCAACTTGAGTAAGCAGGTTTTGTGGATGTGGTATAGCACATCTACAAGCGGCCTACCAATGGCAGGGGCCATACGTTGATTGGGAAGTGGAATAATGAGAATATCAATAATGGACCAGTGGGG
>Ga0247780_1001778_pt1 | contig 10414 bp, 9 predicted proteins | sample UWRJL079202R5_FD_179927 | JGI IMG/M metagenome (GOLD analysis project Ga0247780, IMG submission 179927) | Plant litter microbial communities from Arlington Agricultural Research Station in Wisconsin, United States - UWRJ-L079-202R-5 | ecosystem: Environmental > Terrestrial > Plant litter >... | reverse complement strand
CCTGTCTCCGCCATCGTCGACGATTCAATGATTATCAAGCATGCTGCCATCCACTAGGCAATTGCGTGATCCCGGCGTCCAGCACGACTGCCCTCTAAGACAACTCCTGGGCTCCTCTGACCGATGCCGAGTTGATATCAATTTTGAGTTGGCTCTTTCGCCGTGAAAACTTGATTGAACCTCACGGGTCCTTCGACCACTTCCGCAAGCTCCGCTGATTTGGACAACACCATGTAACTCCATTGTTTCTGTACCGAAGAGCGGCGTCGCTCCTGGCTTGCTAACTGCGCTATACAAGCGTACTGGTGGAGCTTTTGCAACCTAATAAATCCGATGTACTGTCGTATCTAGATGGGAATGGAGCAGCTCCACTTCGCTACCCTCATGTCATTTTGAATAACCGTACTTCGGAAAACTACGTGATCCAGGACATCATCGTCGGACCCCTTCCCGTCAATAACGCCACAACCGACTGGAGGCTCCTTGAGTATCCGTTTACCAACAAAGATAAAGGAAAGGTTCGGAATCTTGACGCTGATATCGACCGTCTGTACTCGGATTGGGTCTACCCCATCGGCGACTCCATCAGAAACATCACTCTAGATTTGTGGAACACCACGACCGGCAGCGGCCCAAGCAACGGCCTGTGGACCCTGGGCGCCAACCCCTTCTCGTAAGATGACGGGCGAGTTAAGCGCTATACATTCCTGCGGAAGAGTCGAGAGAAATTCAACGACGGGACACTCCTCCCCCTGGGGTTGTACTTCAAATCAGATATCACAGGGCAAGATATTGGAAAGTGGAAGCTAGAAGGATGGTTCTACAATAATGTCTTCTACCGCAGTACCGAGGATTTCCAGAGAGCGTACTGGAGCCCAGGGTTCGAGAAGGTTCGCGGAGGTAGCGAGGGTGCTTGGGCGCACACCGATCGTCATGGGGAACCGCTACCCCTCGATATGGCTCCGCCCTCACCGGCGAGTGCGTCCTCACCCCCCCCCCCCTGATTCTCCGTCGGCGTTGAGAAAAAGTACGTCGAGGTCAGTTACTCCCCAGATGATGCGTTTCCCATTTCTATCTTGATTATGCAGAGCGGAAACAAGAGTATCTCCAGTACAATTCAAGCCCGTGCCAAACATACATGCGAGTCTTCAGGTGTGTCCAGTTTCCTCTCGAACTGCTTAGGCAGGAAATTAGTTGCGTGGTTGCTGTATCTTGTTGACGCTCTCTTTGTTAGGCAGAGCATCCACATGTAAAGTAGGATGCTTCGAATGACCTGCGTACCCTAGATTCCTTTCTAGGTAATAGAGAATAAAGGTAGAAGCAGAGTTAGTCACATATAAGTCTACCTATGTCATCGTTTCTCATCCGAACCTTTTCTTCATATCTTTACACCGGGCGTTGTGACAGATGGGGCTGTAGTGACGATATCCATAACCACCTATCTTCTGTACCTCAAGCCACGTCTGCCATGGATACCATAACAAGTGAAATATTTTCAAGGAGCTTCACGCTTGCAATAGTATCAGGATGACTGGAACCCAGCACCTTTTGCCTGAGAGCCAGTGCCTGCCGCTGCATCTCCTCGGACTCCGTCGTCCTCCCAAGAGCCAATATCACTTCACTCAAATGACTCTGGCTTGTTAACGTGGCCGGATGTTCAGGACCGAGCCGCTCGCGCCGAAGATCGAGTGTCCTTTGGTGTAGCTCTTTGGCCTCTAAGTACTTCCCCTGGTGACGAAACACTTCAGCTAGGTTGCTCGTGATGTCCATGGTTGAAGGATGTCGATCCCCCAGGGCGGTGCTGGCGAGCTTGAGTGTGTCTCTTTGTAGCATCTCGGCGCTACTGTATCGTCGAAGGCGGCAGAGGACAACAGAGAGATTGTTGGCGTTGAGGAGTGCGAACGGGTGCTCCTTGCCGAGGGTTGCCTCAATTCGAACTCTCGCCTCCCGGTGTATCGCCTCAGCGTCGCCGTATTTCTCCTCGAAGCGCAACACGATTCCCAAATTGTTCATAGCGATGAGCGTATCGGGGTGCTCCAGGCCGAGAACTCTTTCCATGAGCCCAAGCGCACGGCGGTGGTTATTTTCGGCGTCGATATACTGGCCAAGGTGGCGATGGATGATGGCCAGGCTGTCTATGCTGGCAATAGTGTCGGGGTGCTCCTCGCCAAGGTGCTGGATGCGAAGCTCGAGAGTCGTCTTCTGCACCGCGTACGCCTCCTTGTACTTACCCCGGCGATGAAGCACCCTGGCTAAGTTATGCATACTCGAGAGCGTGTCTGGGTGTGTCGAACCCAGCGTCTTCTCCCTCAACTCAACTGTTTTGCCCTGCATAGCTTCAGCTTCGGCGTACTTTCCCCCGTGGCGGAGCACTCTGGCCAGGTTGTTCATGCTCGTGAGGGTTTCTTTGTGTTCTGGACCTGTCCATGCCCAACAGGAACAACTGAGTCAGTAAAACCGAACTAGGGAAAAGAGTACCAGTCTCGGAAAGGTTGGACTTACCCAAGGCTTTTTCAGTTAGTAATAGTGTTTCGCGGTGCATCGACTCTGCCTCTGGATATCTGCCTTGATGGGCAAGGACTTCGGCAAGCTTGTTCATGCTAGCCAGAGTGGCTGGGTGTGCGTTCCCAATCGTTTCTTGTTGCCACCCAGCAACTTCTCTGAAAGCAAGCTCAGCCTCCTTGTACTTGCCCAGTATCCGAAGACATCCTCCCACGTTAAAATGAAGCAACTGGCTGCCTTCACTTCGGCCGTTGGTCGCCTCCTGGAGCTGGAGAAGTTGGCTCGCGTGCGGTAGGTACTTCAACCACCGATCTCGGTTGCCATGAACCGGGGAAGGAAACTCTTGGGCAACGCGGTCGACAACCTTTTCAACCCAGCTGCCCAGATCGCCGCTTTCCCTCAGCCAGTTCCTTGCGGCGAGTTGCACGAGCGGGTGGATGTGATAGGCGTTTTGGGCGCCGTTCTGCGTGATGAAGGCATATGCTTTCAAAATGCCGATCGCTTCCACCTCCTTCGACTTGGAGGACTGAATGAGGAACGCACCAGGTATGTCGTTTTGGCCTAGACAACTCATGAATCGGAGGTAGTCTGCGGCTAGCGGGTCTGTTTTCAGGATCTGCCGGAACGAAATTGACCATGTGGCTGCGATAGGGTTTTTAGTGTTTTGGTACCTTCCTTCGTCCTGGAAGTCCCTACTCAAAAGGTGGATGAGTTCCTCCTCACTTGTCTCGTAAATTTCGAGGTAGGTGGTGACAGGTATTTGGTTCTCTTGCATATATGCTGACGCCTGTTTTATTGCAAGTGGAAGGTATGTTAGCTGTGATAGCAATTTCAGTGCGCTTTCCGTGTCGGCTATCAGTTGCGTGTCGCTCAGGCTTGCCGAGAGGAGATCCAGGGACTCGGTCTGGCTCATGGGTTCAATCGTGATGCTGCGCTTCCCCGCAAGCCTCACAGCAGCAGCGTGGTTTCGAGTTGTGATAAGTATCGAGCCTCGAAGGCTGAAGGGAAGAAACGACGCCAGGTTTGACGCACCGTAGAGAATATCGACGTCATCAGAGTTGTCCAGGATCAGAAGCCATTTCCCAGCCTTTCCACTGCTTAGAAAATCCCGCGTGAGAACTTTGACATCAGCATCGTCTTCGTCGATTCGCAAGACACCAAATGCCCTTCCAATTTCACGATAAGCCCGTTCAAAGCTCGCCACGTCAGTTGCTTGTACCCAGAAGATAGAACAGTCTGTCTTGGTCTCGCGTAGTCGGAATGCAATTTCGAGAGCAATTTGAGTTTTTCCAATCCCCCCGAGCCCATCAAGAGCCATGCGACGGCACTCGTCTCGATTGCGGTCAGGATCCAGGTCTTGAAGCAGCTGATCAATAATCGATTCGCGGCCGACAAAGGACGAGTTTCTCCCGAAAGGCACAACGTACTGGGCGTCTTTGCAGGTCATAGGCACTATGGTACAGTCAATCCGTGTCCCGAGCAACGCCTTTTGTGATACCGTGACTGTGAGCGAAAGGCCAGGAGACTTACGTTGCTTTCGCGAGGCCATGGTCTCTGATGCGGTATCCACAAACCGCCGTACGGCACTCTTAACTAGCTTGAAGTTGGCGTTTGTTGGGCCATCGAACTTGTTGAGAGCAGAATGAGTCACGTCTAAAGCGTGACGGGGAAACCCCTGCAGACAAGCGGAACACTCCTTGACGAGCTGCGGCATTGATACGTAGGTCGGAATCAGCACCGCGCTAAAAGCCCTATAAGGTGGGTAGACCAGTACATACGATTTTGCGGGTTCGGCGGACGAAATGCTGAGTTAGCCTATTAACAGGGAGGATGCGTCGTAGCATTTCAGTTGGCCTCGTTTCGTAAAAGCAACATATAGGGAGGCGAAAGGGGGAGCTGTTTGCCATCTCTGCGAATTCCTGGGTTCGTTTTCGGAGGAGGTCGTAACTGCGACTCAGCTCCTGCACCAACGAGTTGGATGTCTGGTCGCCCATGATACCCTTGATGACCACGATCCACTGGACGTTTCTGGATGCATCAGTACCGCAGAATGGTGTCCCGAGGAACACCACCCCGACTGTTCTGAGAAGGATACCCGCATACAAACTTCCGGGTTGAGATGCACGATTAAGGGCCTCGGACAGCACGAGACCCCCGAAGCAAGAGGCGATGAAGACGAGTGGCCGATCGCTGGTCGATGCGATATCTTCTGCCACAAGTCCCAGCAGCGAGTCGGCGTGCCCCAGCAAGGTCTGGACGGCGGCATCTCCGAAATAATTCCCATTCCAGTCATACGTAAGGATGCGAGCCTCGGGTACAGCGGCAGGTAGCATATCCTCCTCCACAAGCCAATTGACAACGCCGCTCCCATCGCTCTTTCTGAATTCCCACGTACTTGGGGACTGTGCAGAGAGTCCGTGGATGGCGATAATACTGAGGGGCAGTCCACTTGTTAGGCAACTCAACACATAATGATTGACATGGTATCAACAGAGGGCGGGTACTCAACAGTGCTGTTGTCTGTCGCACTTAAACGGGGATAAACCTGGCGGAGGCCTAACTTTCGGCTAAGTCCCTGTGGTTCCTAAGATAAGGTATCTTTAGTATCATCGCAGCGCTCCCAGATTCCTCAGATGATGGACAAACCTGCCTAAGCCCCGCGGTCTGTGAAACCGCTGCCATGCTTCTCGAGTCTATTACATTGATATCGTCTACTCACTGCAGGGTAAGGTGCTGCGTGGGGTTCGACTTCAGGGGGCACTGGGATTGACCCTCGTTTTGTAACGTACATGTAGTGAGATTGCCCTAGATTTGAATTGAGAAAAACAGCGCTGGGGCTCTCCACGAGGATCGTTTTTCTTTTTTGCAATTCCCCTGGCTTTTGAGCTCAAGGCTCCGCCTCATTTACGCCCGACTGCTACGTTGACCTTGATGACTGGACGCCCCCGACCACTCGATTCCAAAAAGATTACGCCCAGGTACTTTCATGATGATCACCGTAATCGGACGCCTCCAAGCACCCGTGCTGCAAGTTTTACGCCCGGCTACTATGTTGACCGTAATGATTGGGCGCCTCCAAGCACCTGTTCTAAAAATAAATGTAGGCTGGCTTGGGAAGGCTCTGACTTGGCAGCGGTTTGCGAACCACCCACTGAAAAGCCGCATGTAAGCGAGGCAAGACAATAGGTACAAAAGTGGGAGGACAAATCCCCTCTGAGTTCTCGCGGCACAACGCTCAAGCACACCCCCGCATCTGTCGCCAATTATCTTTATGCTTGCCAAACGGATTTCCTCATCCCGGCCGAGCACGCGAGCCAGAGGTGTTCAAATCATAGCATCTCTATCCACCCTAAATACCCCAACAATGGGACCGAGACGCTTTGCGCCACTCAAGTCTCCCATGCCAAGCGATGTACCTGACTCGCGACCAAAGCTCAAAGGCATCATCTTTGACATGGACGGCACACTTTCGTACGCATCCCTCCAGCATCCTTGGGAACGCCCCCCTGTCTAAGCCACCGCCCCCAGGTGAACTAACCAGGCTGAGGGTGGTCACAACAGCCTGCCCCAAACATACATGTTTGGCGAGATGAGGAGCCTCCTCGGCATCCCCAAGTCAGTCGACATTATGCGCCACGTCAACTCACTGCCACCCGCCGAGCGGCAAGACGCCCTCGCCGGCATCCGCGAGATAGAGACGCGCGCCATGCGCAACCAACAGCCCCAGCCGGGCCTGTCCGAGCTGATGGCGTATCTGGCCGCAAAGGGCATCCCCAAAGCCATATGCACGCGCAACTGTCTGGAGCCGGTGACACACCTGATGGAGACCTTTTTGCACAGCGTTGTGTTCGACCCGATTGTGGCGCGCGATAGCGGCCACGAGATGGAGGGGCGGGAGCTGCGTCCGAAACCGAGTGCCGACGGGGTGCTGTACATCGCCGGGACATGGGGCGTCGGCACGGACGGCGATACCGTTGTCGGCGTTGTTGATGTTGCTGATGCGCCCAAGCGGCGCGCCACAGCCCAGGACATTATCATGGTGGGAGATGGGGGGGATGATATGGAGGCTGGAAGGCGGGCGGGCGCGGCAACCATTTTGCTCGTCAATGATGTGAATAGGCGGTTTGCGGACCACGAACATACTGACTTGGTCATCGACAGGCTTGACGAGTTGATCCAGATCTTGGAGCACGGATTTGAAGGGAGAAATATTGACTTCATGTTGTGAGGGAAATGATACCTAAGGCATCCCGGTGGTTACCTAATCCAGGTGACGAACCTCTGCGAAGAGATGTAATTATTACTACAGAGCTTTGTAGTTGGATCAATCAAACCATTGACTTCAATGCCTCTCATCAGCTCCGATGAAGGTTTAGACCCATCTTCACAGAAAATGGACAGCCCCACGACACAACCGCCCCACTGGGCGGCGGCATGATATTGCAGCTGTGCTGCCTCCCCGGTTTCCCAAAGACCGCTGACCACCGTGACGCAAAACATGAGATGCCTCAGTTGTTTTCGTCGACCAATTGCGTGAGCCAGGCCAGTGCGGGGTTGTTGAAGCGCCTCCTATCAAAGAGAATGGCCTCCGTTTAGTTGCGTTCAGCTTAGGAGCGGCAACCTCTTGATGGTATGATGCCAAACCAGGTTGTCTCTGCCCCCCAGCCGTGGCTTCAAACCGAGATCAGCTCCCCCGTCACCTTTCTTCTGTCTCTCAAATTCTTAAGTAAGTTTCTATAAACCTGCCCAAGCAATTTGTGTCAGGGTATTATTAAGTTCCTGCACCCCTCAACGGAACACACCCCAAGCGGAACAAGCCGGACAGGGGTCACCAAGACCATCACCCCTTACAAAACAACAAAGAAAACAATCAATTCAAAGCACCTGAATACAATCCTCCATATCACTAGAATCCCCATCTTCTTCTGAATCCGAATCTTCCACCGGATTACACCCTACAGCCCTCTATGAAGCGCGAATCGTCTTGATATTTGCAAATTAGGTATTTGGATTAACTTTAACCTTCTTCCTCTTCGTGTGCTGTACCCTTTCAAGTTCAGCCTCTAACGATTCAATCTTTTGCTTACAAACGGCTAATTCGAAGTCCTTTTTATCCATAGCCTTATTAACCTTTCGGATAAATAACTGATCCGTCAGTATAGCCTTAACTACCTGCTTAAATTTCCTAACCTGTACTTTGAACTCTGTAGACTTCTTTAAGGTTAATTAAACTACTTTATCGGTACTAAAATCCTCTAGAATAGGCTTTTTAAATGTATAAAGCTCTAAATCACGCTTATTAAGCTTAAGAGTAGTAAGTTTATTAACGTTCTTTAAAAGGAGCTTACTTATTAAGGGTTTTACTATATTAAAGGGCTATAAGCTGGATATTTTTTACCTAACCTGAATATTAACCTTTATAAAAGCCTTAGACTTAGCTAAGTAATAACATTTAAAAAACGCACGTTTACTAATAATAGAGGAATTGTAATAAACGTTAATAAGTAGCTTTTTAAGGCGCTTTTAGTAAGTTACCTTTAGGAGGTTAAAGTATGAAAGATTAAAAGGTTATAAGATGTGAAGTATAGGTAAGTAAGTAAATAATGTAGATATTATTAAAGTAAACCTTTTATATATAATTAACTGTTATATAGTTATTATAACTGTTAATAATAAGGAGGCGCTTTTAAGAAAGTTTAATTAGCTTAGTTAAAGGAATAAATACATTTCTTAACTACTTTAAGGCTTTATCGTTATTAATCTAACTTTTTAAGGTTACTGTAAAGAACTACTCTCTGTATAGCTTTATATCCTTAAGGTATTACTGTTATTAAACGCTTTTCCCCTTAAAGATTACTAATGGTAGGAGGAACTGGCTAGTAGCTAAGATACACTTAATAAAAGAGGTTTAAGTATAACTATTAAGCTTCTTCTTTTATAAAGCTTTATAATTAGTAGTCCTAACTACTAAGCTATTAATTCCACAGCCTTTTATAATACCGACTTTGTCTTTATTATATTGATTCTCTAATAAAATAACCTGGATCTCTAACACTTTAAACAGATTAAACCACAGCCGAATTTTATCCTTTATAATACAGTTAATACATACAGAATCCACAGATTTAGCTCTCTAAGTCTTAAGTAAGGGGTGTCTGTTTAAAATGCCGGCTATCTAACAGATACTAAGTAGCTTAAGGTCACCACGTTAGTCTAGGATTCGGCTTACTAGACCTCTGATCTGTACGTGTATAGGAGGATATCCTGCAGCTTATTAGATTCGAATCCCGTTGGCCAGATGATCTTCCTAAGCGATAGAGAGCCGTTGGTAATCTTGATGGGCGACGGAACGAGGGAGGGCGCCATTAAGGCGGCGGTAAAGAGTAGTGGGTGGGATAGCCCATCTCTAAGCGACTGGTTGGAGTTATCGGGTTTGCTGCACCTCAGTGCAAGCCTTACGAAGGTCTTCTTCGGTGTAGGAGATAGCCATTCCAAAGGCAAACAATTTGCAGAAAGAAGAAAAAGAATCGGAAAGAAACTGATCGAGTGGTGGTTGTTTTATATTATGGGGTGGGTGGCGCATCACCTTGGTTCGGCTTGTTCCGCTTGGGGTGTGTTCCGTTGGGGGGTGCAGGAACTTACAATTAGGTCGTTTTAGGAGAAGGATGCCTGGGCCTGCCCATCGGCTAGAGCGAATGGTCCCACGGCTAGATCGATTGGCTTCACGGTGAGATGCTTGCCTTTGCAGCGTCTTGGCTCCCCAAGATCGGCTACACGGCCCAGCCGCCAGGCGGGGGGCGTGCTGCACGCGCGTGGCCTAACCGCTGGAGATGGTGTAGGTGGAGGATGGTTTGGAGGAAGGCTGCGGAGGACGAGGGCTGATAGTCAGACGAATTCGCCGTACCTACCTACTTAAATCGAAAGTCTCCGGCTTCAATGCGATGCCCCTAGCTCTGTAAGACCCGATGTTTGCCTTACTTTTGAGCGCCGCACTCGCCCCTGTTGACACCTCTACTCTGGTGAAAAGAACCTGGAATTTGATGGGCCCTGCTAGGCGCGCACTAGTTGTTTGGCTAGGGGTGCACTAGTCCTCGCCAGGGTTAGGGTTATGTATGGCCCAGATTCTCATCCCTAGGAGGCCACCTATCTTATTCATTGCCACACTGAAAAGCAATCATTTTTTGCAGCGATCTCCACCTTTAATTGATAATACAAGTAAATCCACATGTTTTCTACAGGTCTATTATAATCTAGAACAAAGCCTCGTGACTGGGCCAAACCAACAACGTAGTAGTAGTCAAACCGAAAGTCCTCGGAATTCGCGTTTCTGAGCTAAGTTAACAACGTAGTAGTAGTTAAACTGAAAGACCTCAGAATTCGCGTTTCTAGCCACCTTTCGCTGCCTTGACTGCCTTAGCCGTTGGTTTCACCACTTGGCTGCTCCTGGTCCGTTTGGCAGGCAGCTTAGGGATAATTTCGGCCTCTGCCACTAAAGCTTTGGTGGCAGTCCCTGGCGTTGCCCGCTTCTTAGACCGAGTAGTTATTTTCTCCGAGGTAAGAAGTAGTGATGGGCATGATTTCCGTAGTATTATTGTTACTCTTCCGTGTAGTTCCTCCTCTTTATTCTAGTGTTAAGCCTTAACCTTAGCCTCAGGTGCCTTCTTCTACTGTAACTTAGGCGTAAGTAAATATATAATCTCCTATATTAACAGCGTTTGACGAATACTAGGCTTTAAAGGCGCTAAATTGCCTTTTAGAGGCCTGGGTACCGTCTTTACCAGTCGTTTCCGCTACCTTTTTAACTTTAGAGTTATTAGTAGAGGATGTCTATTTGCACTATAAGAAAATGACCATTTGCACTGTAAAATCCAAACCCCCATACATAACCCTAACCCTGAGCACGCGCAACCCC
>Ga0247780_1001777_pt1 | contig 10415 bp, 10 predicted proteins | sample UWRJL079202R5_FD_179927 | JGI IMG/M metagenome (GOLD analysis project Ga0247780, IMG submission 179927) | Plant litter microbial communities from Arlington Agricultural Research Station in Wisconsin, United States - UWRJ-L079-202R-5 | ecosystem: Environmental > Terrestrial > Plant litter >... | reverse complement strand
GGCCTCATGAGTAGAAGCTACTATTCGATTTCAGGCAGTGGATTTCTCAGTAGTGGATTGTTAATCCTCCCATTCTGCTGTATTATACCGCCCTAAATTACGGGTATAAATAGGGGGTTGAGGGCCTGGGATTTTGGAAGAGGCCAGAGTTCAAAGTAATCTCTTCTACGCTAGTACCTTTGCTTGAGCCTCTCGTGCTACGCTCGCCCTTCTTCACTCTGATGGAAACACCTTGACACTACTTAGCTGGCCAGACAGGCACCCCAAATCTACCATGCAGACACCGGCGCGGCAAATCCCTTCCGCTCCCTTACCATTCCCTTATCAGACGCCGCCGCGGCATGAACTCTAACCCCCCCCCCCAACCACTCAACAACCTCCTTACTCCCTGCCAATCTAATCTCGTCACTTCCTACCACTTCACTTGCATCCGCCTCCGCCCCAAACAGCCAATCCGCCACCGGAAACGCCGTACTAACTCCCTGCTTCACAGCCCGAAAACCCCAAGGGACAAACAACCACACCAACGCCCCCCAAAGCACAACCAGCACCACCCCCTCAAGCACCACAAACGCAGCAACCAACCACTTATCAAACCTCAATTTCACCAGCGGTTTCACCACCCCCGCTTTGGTGTAAAACTCGCCTGGCAAATCCGGGTTAAGAACCTGCCCTTTTACCTGGGTATTCCCGTAGTTGTTGGCATTGAACAGCCAAATGGGAAAGGCAAGGAGGGATCGAAAAGACTGGAGGATGACGCCGTCGATGGAGGGGTCGGAGAGAGACGCTTGGTTGGACCAGAAGATCTCGAGGATGGAGGACGGGGCGGGGATGCCGGAGTGGGGGTAGTCGAGGAGCCAGGCGAGGGATGAGCGGTAGGCGGAGAGGGAGGAGGTGTTGAAGGGGAAGGGGGTGGGTGCGGAGGTGGAGGAGAGGGAGAGGATGGTCAGGTTGGAGCGGGAGGTTAGGAGGGTGGTTGTGAGGGTGTAGATGGAGAGGGTGGTGGTGAGGTTGGGTTGGGGGCCGGTTGAGGAGGTGATGCAGGTGTTGTCGGAAATTCCGTTGCATAGGAACAAGCCTAGGTATGGGTGTCAGCGGTTGTCCACGGCGTTAGAAGTTGGAAGAGGGGAGGTGATTGCCCGCGTGGAGGGCGCCGTCGTTGGTCACGGACAGACAGAGCTCAGCAGCGATCAGGATGTCGTTGGACCCGAAGAGCATGCAGTCATCGGTGGCGAAGCTCTTGGGTCCTGATCGACCCCGGAACTCAACTTGGACGGCGGGGACCTTCGGTATCCGCACTAGCTGGTAGTCGGGCATTCCGGACGGTGTCCAGGGCGCTACCATACTCAGCCCACCGGACAAGATATAGGAAGCGCACTCGAGATCCCGGCCCGAATGCTGGCATTGAATAGGGTCCGCCACCGTAGAGAAAAGATTATTGGTGATGAGATTGTGAACGACGGAAGAAAAGCTGTAGGGAACTGTTGTGATGTTGTCGGCGTCGTGCCATTTTTCCAGGAACGGGGGAACATATGAGCTGGTGAATGGCCCAATTCCTGCCGTGACGTCGTACACTCTCGCGGTGTCGAACACGGTGATGAGAGAAGTTCGTGCTGTTGAAGTGTTTCAGTGATCATCTCTGTCAGGTGGTGATTTGGAGATTATTACCGAACGGGAGCAATCCTCCAAGCCAAGGCAGCGTCGTGAGAAATAGCCTGAATAAGAAATAAGTGTCAGATTGAAGAATGAACACGCAATTGCCTTGAAAAACACACCGAAAGGCTGCCCAAATCCGCACGGTTTGTTCCGAACTGGGGCTCAGAATGACGCGGACGGTGCCCGAGAAAAGTGTGGTTGGTGATAGCGCGACGAGATCCATCAACTTAAGGCCCCCGACTGCGTGCATCCCACGCCAGTGCAGACGAGTGAAGGCGCTGTTGATGGCAGCGGTGGTAGTCGCGGTCAGCAGTCCCTAGAGGACGCGAACAATGAGAATGGTGGTCCCGACATCAGCGCTCAGCCACCAGCTCAGGCCTTTATCTCCGAAAGGCTGCAGAACTCCCCAATACCAAGGCAGCCTAACCCTGATTTGTCTTTGTTCGTACTACTTGATTTGAGGTGGCGCGCTGCCTACTAGAATTATCGAGCGCCAGTTCGGCGTTCAGCGCTTGTAAAAGGTTCAGCTGGCACGGGTGAGAAATGGTCCAGAGTGAGGTGGAAAGCACTTGCCGCAGCAGGATGAGAAAGGCGATGCAAGCAAAGGCGCTCAAAATTTGAACTCGCCATTTCCCCGTTCGTTGCATTGGTCGTGTTTTCTGGCAAACTTCTGGGTCGCACCTCTGCTCTTTCATTGTCACCGAGTAATAATCGCTACGACGATCGCATCAATGGCAGCGCTCACAACAGCAGCGGGTGCCTGTGCGGGCAGCGTAGACTGCCTTGCCTATGGCCGAGCCGAATTGAACCTCTGGGAGCCGAAGAGATACGAGCAGGAAGAAAAGACAGGAACAGTCATCGTCGTGCAGGTCATCAACACGGTACTAGATACGACCAGCTATTCTACCCTCGCAAACAATGTTCCGTCCGCCTACGTCCCTCCTCTTACGAACGAAGGCGGTACCAAGATCGCTAGAATTATATACGAGCATCGCGGTACTGTTAGCACAACTACTGTGTATGTCTTTCTGTCCACGACGCGTGCTCAAGCTGACGACTAACTAAACCCGCAGGGCGTATCCAACCCCCTTCCTCCACTGGGATGACTCCTACAGAATTGAGGGAGGATACGAACTCCAGGACTCATCAGGGTCCAAGAGCTGCGTAACAGGCGCGAATAAGACCTTCGTCGTCCCGTCCAATGCGCAGCCGCCGTGGCGCCCCAACGATCCGAATTGGGATGTGTCCAAGTATTTCGACCCCAAGGACCCTTTGGGGTGGGGGTACAGCTACAACGAGGAAACCAGGCACGGAGAGGCAGAGGCAATCATCGATATCATTGATTTGCTATCAGACGATAACCCAGACATGCCTCACTCTGTTGTCAAGCATTGCACCATGGGTGCACTTGTTGCCCCATACGTTTATTGAGGCAAACGCGAACTGGAGGGTCGTCGCTCACACCTCAGTTTTGTACGAAGGCGGCGATGGCTCGGCAAAGGACGGTGGCGCTGCAAAGGACGGCAGTGCCGCCCATCATACTGCTGATTCGGTGGAAGGGGTCGAGAATAGTCCTTCAGCAGACACGCGACTTGGCCAAGTCATCACTTTCAACGGGGGACATGGTGTTGCCAAGACAGCCGGGGGTGCATGGGAAACAGCGAACCAGCAGGTCGGCGCCCCGACTCCCTTGCCTACTAGGATCGTCCAAGGGCATGACGCGGCATCCACAGCCGCATCCCAGTCCAGTGGGTCCGTTGCATACAAGCCTTTTCTTTTTCCGCTTTGGGCGCTGTTGTGGACAAGTTGCGTTGCTGGTCTTTGCGGTTCCCTATGAAATTTGCCGTTGCAGGTTTCAATTTCACGACCACTATAAGGCACAGGTATCAGATGCCCTCTCAAAGTCCTGTCTGGTGAGAATCCAGAGGAGAAATGTGTAGACGGGTATTTTCTGGGTATGATAATAAAATATTACAGGACGTACGTATCTATCTGCCAGAGTTCGGCAGTGCGGCGAGGAGCGAGTGTCCGGATGGGAAAATAAGCAAACAAACAGTCTGGAAACAAGTGCTTTGTAGTCGTAGTCCTTGAGATTACAAGAGACAGTGTATCATTTGGGTCTCCCAAAACCCTCCTCCAAACAAAAGGACCATGGCAATCCAGTCATTCATTGAACAAAGACACTTACCCCTGACCAAACCACGCGGCGATCTCCCGACCTGCAGGAGCACGTGGATCCACGATGTATATCGAATCAGGAAGTCCGAGTCCGTGTCAAGGCGGTCCCTATGTCTGGCCTGATTTAACCGCTGCAACATCAATAAGAGCCGCTTCATATGGGCTACCCACATTTTCGTCCCTGATTGCCGACCCCGCACTATGTGGCCTCTCGGGACGAAGCTGCAAGTTGCCAAGACAGGTGACTCTCAGATGAGGCGCATCGGGAAGGCTGAAGCAGTTGTAGCTCTCCAATCTACCCTTAATGGGACAGATGAAGAACAGATCTGGAAAGTACCGACAAGACGGGCTAGCTCATCCTCGAGCTAGAGATGAATACCGTGACATCTGGAGAGGGATGCATAGGCGCCAAATTGAACAGCCATCAAACTAGTTGACCCTAGGGGGCAGGCCAAGCTCCGCCAAGGTGGCATCCAAGAGATCCCAAGAAAAGCTAAGATTTCGGAGAAATGGGAGCGTGTAGCGTCTTTTTTAATAAGTCGGGAGAGTATCTGTTCATGACGAAGACGTCGAGCGCAATGGACGAGGTTAGAGACGAGTCGAATTTTTGGAACATGGGTGGAAAAGGTGACGGGGCGGTCGCTGACGGAGTAGTAGCCGATAACGGAGTAGTTATATGTCAGCCCTGTTATCCCCGTCTTTGGTTTTTGCTTGCTTGTGGTGTTGTGAGGAGTTGTTGACTTCGTTGTTGGCATTACGGCTCGGGCGCTTCTTCATTCCATCCATGTCCTTGGCCGCGCTGTGCGATGCCATTGGGGTAAATTTGGCCATGGTGTGCGTTGAGTTGGTCGGGAAGGGTGGGTGGGGGGAAGTAAGGGGGCACTGAGAAGACTGGTGCTCCTCCGTCTCCTCAAGTAACGGTATCCGAGAAAAGCGGCGGCCACATCGGCTCCGTTTTCAAGATCTTCCGGAGGTGATATGCAGGGTTAGGGTTGATAGACCCAAAAAAGGACCACCCCACACAACCCCACCAAGAGCCCCACTTATGTGGAAACAGGATCACCAGTCGTAGGTGCAAAGTATGCCGAATTTGGCAGCCCTGGAGTCTAGAAAATGGGATGATGAGTCCGGAAAATGGGATGCATCTGACGCCAGAAAGACCGGCCACACGGACCTTAAAGATAACATTATTTCGTAATCCCAGGGTTAGGGTTAAATCCATAACGGATGTAGCTAAAACGGCAGCTCTTGGTACCGTTCTGGAGACGCTACTCCCAGATATATCTTTCATGAACGGGCTGGAGTCCAACGAATGGGATTGCGTGGAAAATGCGCGCCGAGCTGGCACAAGCCCCCCGCCAATGAGAGGCAGCCCCATTATTGCCTTGCGACGGTGACCAATCAATCTACATTTGTTGGTTGTTCATGCATCCATGCAGGCGCCAATCAAACCCCGGACACTCCTGCAAGTCGTTGGCTGCCGCGCGTGCTGCACGGGTTTTCCAGCGACAACGCTGCTCACCTCCCATCCAGCACTCGGACAACAGCGTGAGTGTCTGTGTCGCTGTTTGGGGTGCCCTTTTTGGCAGGTTGGACCTGCCAATTTCGGCACCCCAAACCACCCTCGATAAGTACAGTTTTGGCGGGGCATATGTACCACTCGAAGTCTACTGCGCACACGCTGTACACTGACCCCGCACACAGCTGAAGCGTTGGTTCTCGGCGTGCGCCAGGATCCAGGGCTCCAGGCAGCCAGAGCAGAGAAGAATGGTATTTACGTCGGCCATGCCGCCGTGTCTCCTACGCTCTCTGCTTCAAGACGTGTTATTTAACGCGAGAGTGCACTTCAATCAGAGACGGTACAGACTTTATTCAGGATTCAGCGCCGCAGCCGAGCCAAACCTACGAGTTTTGTCCCTTGTCAGGTACTTGTAGGGCCCATTGTACCTCCCCGCATGCACACGTACACTGATATCCCTCGCTCATCGGCACACGCGGCTGATGCTGCAATGTTGACAGCTCTCTCGTAATCCGCAAAAGGTTTAGGCGTATTAGGATGCACTCCGAGGGCCTCGGCTGGCCAAATGCCACCAGATTGGGCTGTACACGTGTAGACACGTGGGCTTGCAGCAAGCGCTAAGACCTAGCCATTGGGGTTCCCCTATTCCCAGCCCAGTGACCAGGAGAGCGGCTTATTCCGTCGTCCCACAGCAAACAGCTTTTGGAATGCTCAATGACCTGAACATCACGTTTCGCCATTGCAAACGCTGTCACAGAGCAGCACCTCAAAATTTCGAAAGTTAATACTCTCCTGCCAGTCGTCCCGCTCCGCAATGCTGGCCGCCGAACCACTGCAGCTCCTCATCGGAGCCTGCCTTGTTACATGTGTGGGCGCGGACGCCGGAGATGATTTCTCGAACAATCTGTTCACCGACCTAGCCCCGTATGTGACGTAGCTTGTCCGGTCCGGCCCCGTATGCTGACCTACATCGCACCTAGGCTGCTGGCGCTGTTTGGCGAGAGGGTCACTATGCAGTTCATGAGCCAATCCACAGGTTGGGCTGACAACATCATCTTTGCAATGGCACCGCTCGGCATCGTCACTGCCATCATCGGTGCTATCCGAGTCAGCGGCCCGTCATGGCTCAAGACTATCATTGGAAGGGCAAGGGAGAGCCGCGCCATTGCCGAGGCCGAGCTGATGTCCTCTACCTCCAAAGAAGTGTGCGAGCTCTGGAACGGCCAGGAGATTGTCAGAGTTATGGGAGAGGGACCAATACGAGAGTTCATCATCCTTTTGCCCGGGCCAAGTGGTCTGAAAGCTGGTCCATTAATCGATCAAGAAACATCAGTGGTGAAGCTGAGCAGACTGTCAAATGGGTGTCTCAAGAAACAGAGTTCGTATATCCCACCGTGGCCAACTATCTTATCACCTTCATAATCTAACACACCTCAGGAGAGTACACATTTCGAGAGTACATGTCCGGTAATTGCTTTCGGCAACGCTGGAATTCTTCGAAAATTAAGAGAGAAGCCGATAAAGATGGTTCCCAGGAAGCTCCTCAGCCCCGTTCTGCCTCGAGGCCAAATCTCACTACCCCACACAACGGCAAGCGTTCTCCTAAAGACCCTGACCTAGAAAAGGCCACAACACCATGCCCTAGCACGCACGAAGTCCGTGCCCTAGAGCAGGAAGGCCCTCCGGTTGTCATTGTTCGGAATACAAAAGCCGATTCGCCCAACCTCACGCTCAACGTTCAGAGCCAGGTCAACAGGGGAGAGCTCTATGCAGTTGCCGCCTGCGGCATTGTCCTCCAGTTTGGCGTCCTCGTCTTCTCCGGCTTCGCCACCTACCATCCCACATTCAGATTCACATGGTTAAAGGAAGGAGAGCCTGTTGCAAACTACGCCTTCCCTTGCCACACCGTCGGTACGCTACTCCTAGTAGCTGGTATGCTAGCTTGTTCCTATATCGTTGAGAGTAGCACGAGGGAAGAGAGATACTACCCAGTTGGAAAGGAGGCCTACATCGTCTGGCTGCAAAGATCCGGCACCGTCAACGACCAAGCCTTCGAATCGTTTGCAGTCTTCCCTGCGGCGGCACAGGGCGTGATTACAACGTCTCAGCGAAGACGAGAGGGGGCGGCGGCAGGGACGGCGGGGACGGCAAGCCCGACGGTATCTCCAGGCATTCGGGAATTTGAAGTTCGGGAGGAGGTCATAGCCGTCACCGGCGCCTTCATCAGCCTCTGCGGCTTCGTTACGCAGTTCGTCGGTCTGCGCGGCATGCATTGGTCGGCGTCCATCGCCCAGCTTATCGCGATCGCCACCATGGTCGCTCTCAGAGCGTGGGTCCGCCGCGACCTTGCCAAACTTCCCAATTCCCTCCCTCTTGTTCCAGGACACGAAATAGACTGGCTAGCGACGACTCTTGTTGGAGACTCTACGGAAGTTCCTTGGCTGAGTTCCTTCGAGAAACCTCGGGCGACAGGCGATGACAGTTGGGACTGGAGGATTGTCGCGGTCCAGAACCCGGACAAGGTTTTAAGGCTGCAAACGAGCAAGTCATGCTCATCAACCCAGGACCAAGGTTCTCACCTCCCATCAAGAGCTGACAAGGTGATGATGATGCGAAGGAAGCTCGGCAAGCTAGCGGGCTGGCACGGGCCTGCATCTTCAGAAGCAATCTCCCTCGCTAGGGCTATTGAGATTGCAGCGGATGCTTTCCTCAACGAGCTCAAAGGAAGGTTCATGTGGTCTCTAGAGGTCTGCGGTGAGCCGGTCTATTTCCATTTGGAACGGGAAGACGCTGGGCCTTGGAAAGCGCAATCGGACGAGCTTGAAGCAGCCTTGTCACTATGGCTTTATTCCGTCAAACGCAGGGAACAAGCCCTGGAATGGGACGACAAAAACGCAAAGGTCGACGAGAAAAATCCAGAAGTCAACGGAAAAAATCTAAAAGTCGACGACGACGACGACGACGACGATGCGTGGTTGCGAGCAAAGGGGTCGCCGGCCAAGCCTTGCCTTCGCCTTTTAGGCTCGCACACAGCAGCTCTGCTGCGCGATCTTCGGTGGTGGGCACCCAATGGTGCTGCCAGAGTGATCCAAATAAACGATCTTGATCCAAAATATGACGGCACTGATGCTGAGGTGGAGGTACATCGAGTCACTGGGTTCGCATCTGACGCCGCGGCTGGTGTTCTGGACATAGATATATGCCACTATAAGCGGGGGTCCCCAGACCCACTTCAAGAGGGCGCTCCACTGGCGGTCGAGTCGTACAGCACCTTACCGATATTATTCACTCAGCACATATTCTCTGCCTTCATGTGGGCAGCAGCGAAAACTATGGGCGAAGCCATCCCGGGAGACACGGACCTTCGCCCTACGGAAAGTGACGGTGTTGGTGGTGACTCGAACTGGAAGTCATTCGCATTACATAACACCAAGCTCTCCAAAACAGCCCAAGACATCGAAAGCACCGGACTCGGAGGCCTAGAAGACATCTACCTAGCTATTGTCCCACCACTAAGCGCAACGGCGAAGCTTCCACGAGCTAACGCCATCATTGAATGGGCGCGAGAGCACGCGAGACCCCACGAGAAGCTTGGCCATTGGGAAGAGGCCGCCGACATATACTTGTGGCTTTTTGAGAAAGGGAAGACATACCCCAGCCGAAGCGACATCCTTATCAAGGCCACTGCCTTATTGTTGGAATGCTTGAGGGCGCTCACCAGTGCAGTCAAATTGAGGAAGGCCCAACAGTTTGCAGAGAGAGACATCGAGGGGCTAGAGAAACTTGTATCAAAGCTTCTCGAAAAGTTACGAGGCACCGATGTTCAGGATGTCTTGGAACGCCTCATGCGGCTATATCATTTACAGGGCCGCCCATGGGAATGCGAATTCATGCAGAATGCTCCTCCGCAGGCTGAGGACACGGCCCTCAAGCTCACAAAGTTGCACTTGGCTGCTCACCACGACCAACTTTGGATTACTCAGCAGATCGAGAAAAATAGAGTCAGTGAAAAAGACATCCTCGACTGGACGCCATTGCACTATGCAGCCGCTAAGCCGTCTCTCTACGCCTTGCAAGTGCTCCTTGCCTGCCGAGCTGATATTAATATTGGCGCACAAGATATCCGTGGACAGACACCACTGCATTGCGCTTGCCGGCATGACAATGTTTCAGCCGTGCAGAGTCTCCTGCGAGAAGGTGCGGAGATTAACATCCAGGATGCGGACGGGATAGCGCCGTTACATAATGTGGCCATCTGTGGCGGCAAGGATGTGATGCAGCTGTTAGTTGAAGCGGGGGCAGATGTGAATGTTGTAGATGGCCTGGGAAACACTCCTTTGCATTGGGCTGCATATGAGGGGCATACAGACCTGGTCAAGAAGCTTTTGGAGGTTGCAAACAAAACATTGCGCGATCATAACGGCAGAACTCCTCTGCACCTAGCAGCGATAGCCGGAGGGAGTAAGACAGCGAATCAAGAAACGGCCATCGTACGGCTCCTACTCGAAAAGGGGGCCGACAAGGAGGCGAAAGATCGAGATAGTGGGACACCACTACACCGGGCGGCTAGAGGAGGGCATGAGGCTATCGTACGGCTCCTACTCGAAAAGGGGGCCGATAAGGAGGCGAAGGATCGAGGTAGTGGGACACCACTACACTGGGCGGCTGGAGGAGGGCATAAGGCTATCGTACAGCTCCTACTCGAAAAGGGGGCCGACAAGGAGGCGAAGGATCGAGGTAGTGGGACACCACTACACTGGGCGGCTAGAGGAGGGCATGAGGCTATCGTACGGCTCCTACTCGAAAAGGGGGCCGACAAGGAGGCGAAGGATGGAGTTAGTGGGACACCACTACACTGGGCGGCTAGAGGAGGGCATGAAGCTATCGTACAACTCCTACTCGAAAAGGGGGCCGACAAGGAGGCGAAGGATCGAGAGGGTGAGACACCACTACACTGGGCGGCTGGAGGAGGGCATAAGGCTATCGTACGGCTCCTACTCGAAAAGGGGGCCGACAAGGAGGCGAAGGGTGGAGGTAGTGGGACACCACTACACTGGGCGGC
>Ga0247780_1001776_pt1 | contig 10419 bp, 8 predicted proteins | sample UWRJL079202R5_FD_179927 | JGI IMG/M metagenome (GOLD analysis project Ga0247780, IMG submission 179927) | Plant litter microbial communities from Arlington Agricultural Research Station in Wisconsin, United States - UWRJ-L079-202R-5 | ecosystem: Environmental > Terrestrial > Plant litter >... | reverse complement strand
TCCATTCCCGATGCCCATTCTCACATCGCACTGAATCAGCGCCTTCACCTCGGCCCCTTTATGTTCAAGTTCAGCCGCCCCCGCACCACTCCCAAACGTTGTGACATCCACCACGCGAATTGACAGTCCCACATTCGTCATACTATACGGAGCAAGATACCTCGGCCCCCAGATTGAGGTATCCAGCGTCTCCACAAAGTTCGACGGCGCGTGGGCCAGCAACCCACTACTGGCATATGGCCCCCTCCACGCAAAGAGCGTCTGGTCGAACGACACCTGCATGATCTCGATCTGCAACCGTCGGAAGGCCTTGAGCCAACCCTCGCCGTAGATGGGAGGCATGTGCACGTCGAAGAGACCCATAAGACAGTACGCCATGTCGTCCTCGCGCGTGGTTTGACGTTTGGATGCCCATGACATGCGCTGGGCGGCATAGAAGCTTCCGATTTTAGAGGAGTCGTGGAGGACGAGGAGCGAGATGCCTGTTGCGGTAGAGATTGCCGGGAGGAGGAGGAGGTCCGAGGTGATGCTGGAGGAGGAGGAGTCGATGAGGGTCCAGTTAGTGTCGAAGAATAGGCGCGAGGGGGAGGCGATTAGCTCTTGTAGGGTCCATCCGCGGGAGAGCCAGCGGCTGGTTTGGATGGAGTTGAGGACTGATGGGGTGTCATGGCCAGTGGTATCGACGTCGGAAAGGTAGATGAGGCAGACTGTAGCGCTCGCGTAGTACTGGTACATGGAGTTGATGGCCTCGGAGAGCTCGGCGCTGCTCTGTTTGTCGATGCAGACTGTGATGGCCGCACCGAGTTGTCCGGAGCCATTTTTTCACCGTACTTTCCATCCAAACGGGCAGCGGTCTGTAAAACGGAGCTGAGCAGAGACTGCTATCGCTATCGTGTAATTGGCCCCCGGAACTGTCACTCTGCTTCCGCTCCACGTTCCTTCGTGCGTGCAATGGGCCAGGCTTGGGACCTAGCTTGATGGCCATATGGTATATAGAATGTTTTAAAAGAAGGGAATAGTCATTTATAAAATATAACTTCTATAGATACCACGATACAGTTTTAAGAACCTAACCTCGAAAGTTACGATAATGCCAAGTACGCCGTCGCCGTAGCCATTAATTTAAAGTAATGGTGAAGGGATTTCGGTTTTCCAGAAATGAGTCTCTGTTATCCTCCTGGGGGATCTTGGAATAAAAAGAAAGAAAGTAGACTTGGTCTGATATAACATTTCTGGTAGTTGGATCTAAGAGGGAGTTAGGTATAACGAAAAGCCCTGCGCCGCTACGGTCTGAGTAAGCTACCACAAATCAACGTAGGTCGGTGGCCTTTGGTGTTGGAAGTCGGTTACTACAGCCTGTTATTCGCTTTGAAGCCCCAACTAATCGCTGACCTACACCTTATTGTTACTTCTTAAATAATTCCAAGAGCATCGTCAACTATATTATCATTTGAACCATTCTAGGGTCCAAGGGAATGGCTCTGCATTGCGAAATCTGATTTATGAAACTCGCAAGGCAAATTTCTGATTCGAGAGCAAATAGGATGCTCTGTCACGTCTCTTTGGCGCTGGCTCTTATCAAATCCACACTGGTGACAGGGCTGGCTTGAGCTTGCAGACTCTCACAAGGCCTCAAGGCTACCAGCCACTCAAGAGCGCAAATGTGAATCAGGCGTATATAAGAAACAAGTAGAACGCTAGTTACTCATACCGAGGCCCCTGGATATTTCTCCTGCAACATTATTGAAAGCCACCCCTCAGACGCAAGTCGGTCGGGGTGATTATCAGCCAGTACGTTGGCTCTAATAGCGACTACTGGTTCAAGTAATGCAATAGCCTTTCCGACCTGGCCATTTGCTTGATAAGCTATTGCAAGCTCATGTTGCGATGCAAGTCGGCTGGGGTGATTATCAGCCAGTACGCTGGCTTTAATAGCGACTACTTGTTCAAGTAGTGCAATAGCCTTTCCGACCTGGCCATTTGCTTGATAAGCTATTGCAAGCGCATGTTGCGATGCAAGTCGGTCAGGGTGATTATCAGCCAGTACGTTGGCTTTAATAGCAACTACTTGTTCAAATAGTGCAATAGCCTTTCCCACCTGGCCATTTGCTTGATAAGCCATTGCAAGCACATGTTGCGATGCAAGTCGGTTAGGGTGGTCATCAGCCACTACGTTGGCTTCAATAGCGACTACTTGTTCAAGTAGTGCAATAGCCTTTCCGACCTGGCCATTTGCTTGATAAGCTATTGCAAGCGCATGTTGCGATGCAAGTCGGTCGGGGTGGTCATCAGCCAGTACGTTGGCTCTAATAGCAACTACTTGTTCAAGTAGTGTAATAGCCTTTCCCACCTGGCCATTTGCTTGATAAGCCATTGCAAGCACATGTTGCGATGCAAGTCGGTTAGGGTGGTCATCAGCCAGTACGTTGGCTTCAATAGCGACTACTTGTTCAAGTAGTGCAATAGCCTTTCCGGCCTGGCCATTTGCTTGATAAGCCATTGCAAGCGCATGTTGCGATGCAAGTCGGTCGGGGTGGTCATCAGCCAGTACGTTGGCTCTAATAGCAACTACTTGTTCAAGTAGTGCAATAGCCTTTCCCACCTGGCCATTTGCTTGATAAGCCATTGCAAGCGCATGTTGCGATGCAAGTCGGTTGGGGTGATTATCAGCCAGTACGTTGGCTTCAATAGCAACTACTGGTTCAAGTAGTGCAACAGCCTTTCCGACCTGGCCATTTGCTTGATAAGTTACTGCAAGCACATGTTGCGATGTAAGTCGGTCGGGGTGGTCGTCTGAGAAACGACTCTTTGCCCAATGGAAAGCCTCTTCCGCATACTGGACAGCTTCCCTAATCCGCCCATCGACTCGTAAGCATTTGGCAATCGAGATTGAGAGGCGAAAGTTTGCCTTTATACCAAGCTCCCCGCTCTGCTGCAGTGCCTTGAAAGCATGTGGAAAGTACTCCCTCCAGAGCTCGCGGTTTTCGTAATCGCTTGTTGGGAAAATCGTCTGTATATGTTGAACCGCGCCTTCGATTGTCGCCTGCTGAAGGTTCTGCATCTGAATCCAGTTTCGCGTTGCTTTGTGCACCAGACTGTGCATGTCGAACATGTCGGTATCTCCACGCCTGGTTAGAAAGGCATACCCGCAGAGGGTGCCAATTGCGTGTACCATCTGCTCTGGTTTCAATTTAGGTAATATCGACCGTGGAACCGCCTTAGGCTCGATGCACGACAGGAATGCCAGCAATTTGGCTGCGCCGCTGTCGGACTTGCGGATCCTCTCGAACGACACAAGCCACGTAGTCGCCACGGCGTGCTGTGAGTCTGTATACCGAGTGTCATCACAGAACTCTCGGCTTAGCAAATCGATCGTGGTCTGTTCTGTGTTCCGTAGTAAACAAAGATACTCCGTGATAGACGCTTGAGTCGTATTCAGGTACATCACCGCCTGCGTGATTGCGAGAGGAAGATAGGTGAGTTCCTCCAGCAAGGCTCTACACCTTGCTTCATCGCGAAGCAAGCTCTTTTGAACCAGCGACTTCTCCAAAAGGCTAGCAGCCTCCGACTGGTCCATACTATGCAGATCTACCACATCGCTCCTCGCACAGGATACAGCTACCTCCCGGGACCGTGTTGTAAACAGGACTAGACCGTCATCGCTTGTCGGGATGTATTGATTGATGCCGTCTCTGCGAGAAGAGCCGAAGAGAAGGTCCATGTCGTCCGCGTTATCGACCACGAGGAGCCAAGATCCAGCCGCTTTAGAGCTTAGGTACTGCCGCACAGGCTGTTTGGGATCCTCGCCGCTGCCGGCTTTCTGAATGGGGAGCTTCTTTGCTATTTCGGCGTACGCCTGATCAAATGTTCCATCGCTTACTGCTGGCGCCCAGAAGATGGAGTACTCCGGCTGGTGCTCCTTTACCCAATACGCGAGTTGCAGAGCGAGCTGAGTCTTGCCGACACCGCCTAACCCGACAACGGCGATCTTCCGACACTCCTTTTGTATAAAGAGCTTCTGCTGGAGAGCAACCAGTGTGCTGCTCCGCCCGACGAAGCGCTTATTCCTGGGGAGAGGAATGTGGTAGCAGCGCGGCGAGATAATACAGTCTGCGGTAAGGTTAACACGGTTCCATGATGGGTAATCTAGTAATTGTCATAGTTAGGTGGTGCACTAACTTGTATTCGCTTTAGGTTCACCCCGATGCACCTCCTCGACCCGGGCGATATCCGCAGGGTTGCGTACAAATCTTTCGATCTTCCTTTGATTCTCCTGTAAATAGTTGAACGTATGTGCCGCGATGGTACTACTCTCCTCCCAATCAGATAATGTGATATCCTGTAAGCCCTGGTCAACGTTAAACCTGTGGTACTCGCCACCATCGCCGTATTTGCTGTCAAGTCTCGTCGCTACTATCTTGGACGATGTAGCCATTCTCTTTAGCGCGTTGACGATAGAAAGCCGGCTGTTATTAATAGCGACAACGTCACCGAGCCCGGTGCCGATGCTGAGAATGTGGATCTTCTCATGGTCGGGATACTGTCGTCGTGCTTCCCCGATTAGCACTTCGCATGGGTTGTTATATCCAAATGCAGCGTCGACAAATTTAACGGAGTCGCGACCAACGGTGGCTGGCTTGAAGAAGGTTGTCGCTGCCGAGGTCGCGCGCGCGACTTGCCAAATGGTACAGCCCTGGAACTTGGCAGACACATCGTAGGTTGTAAAAAGAGTCGGTGGCGCATCAATATTACTCTTGGTGATCGCTAGGACGACCCTGCCAAGCGTTAGCCATCACACTGCCCATTTCTTCATCCGCCTCATCCGGGACCTAACGTTTTGGTGCATGACGTGTCACGGAACTCCAACTCGCTATGCGGGCACGTTTCCGCTGTTGGGTAGCCTTTACTTCGCCAAGTAACGCATTCGGGCGCCACACAGAATGCCCTGACGGTCTTCTTAATCGCAGACTCCAGAGCTTTTGCAGAGTAGTAGCCAGCGGGTGAGGCAGGAAAGATCGTGGTCCTTTTCGGAGTGAAGGCTTGCTGGGCTATCTCTCTATATGCCCGTATACACTCTTCGACGGTCATGCCCAACCGGCCCAGCATGATCGCAATGATACTATGCAGCAAGTTGTTAGTAAGAAGAACCAGACTTGTACTTGCTAGGTCTTACCCCCCAGTGCTTGTGCCACCTATAAGATCGAAGTATTCGCATGGCCGAGGGACGTTGTCGAGACCATCGGCGTCACGGAGCTTCTCCATGATATTCTCCAGAATGAGAAGACTCGATATGCCGCGAATACCGCCTCCATCTGCAGAGTCAGCATGCATCGAGGGCCTGGCGGACGAGAAGATATACCGAGAGAGAGGATCTTCAACCGCGTAGGGAAGTCCATTGTCGCTCCGGCTCGCCTTGCCATACCAGACGCGGTTCAGTATCGGGTTGATACACCTCAGATGCCCAACAGGACGCGAACAAACAGCACAGGATGATATCAAGTCAGGTCGTTGGGCATCGGTGGTGAAGCAACTCAGCCGCAACATGCAAGCGCGTGCGGGGTTCGAGGAAGATGGGCCAATCGTTAAGACATCCAATGGGCGTGACCAAAGGGATGCATGTTGCAGCGCGGGTGCGCAAATTACAAAGTCGTCAACACCATCAGTACTGGAAAGAGTTAAGTGCAAAAACGCCCTAGAGCCAATCCTCGACGTGCAACCCCAATAAGACCCCTCAGTGAGGGTACTCTGGAAAAAGGCTTGCTAGTGTTGTTCCTGTCGACGGTCGATTGCAGCAGGAAGCCAACCCATTTCTCAGGATTCGGCTTTCATGTATTCCACAAGCTAAGCAGCCCGCGTTTCAGGTCCTGAACACCAAAAATATTCAGGGTCCCGAATGGTGGCCAGATTAGAAGTCCAAGATTTGGGTCCGACAACTCAACAAGAAACCCCGCGTTTACGGCGGCAGACACACCTTTTGTAGGGCTTGGTCGGCTGGGTAACATTCTTAGGTGCAACGCGTGTCAACCCAGCCGTAGGCGAATCCGAGTTTCTGTTCCTGTAGGCAGAATCTGGTGATCTTTTGGAGGCCTTGGAATGTGTGGATGGCTGTTTGATTGCTCCGCATGTCGTCGAGTGTGACTTCTTCACCGCCCTAGGTGTGTGAGAGGATCGCATACCGAGGGACTCGGGAATCGTTGAACTGGCGTAACTCGAGGGTTGAGGTGTCTAAAAGCCTCATCTTGGAAGTTACTTGTGTCTGGGGTATGTACCTTAAGTTTCAAATATGAGAACTGTCACAAACTTTAGTGTTGATCACTTGTGTGACCAAACTTCATCTTGCCAGATGTTGGACAAGCCTCAAGCAAGCAACGTCCACCCAGATGCGTATCTACCTTAGACATGCCATGTGCTTCATGAATGCTACATAGGAGAAAGAGAAGTGGGGTAATATTCTGTTTTCTGGTTGTGACTCGGCATGAAAAGGGGCTGAGCGCTTCGTGGCGTTGTTCAGCTAGTCAGAACAGCCCAGGCAATGCGTGTTCAACCAAGCCTTAGCTAGGTACGACGGACAAGGGGTCGCAGAATGACAAGACAAGCCCGGAAGACATTGTCACATGAAAAACAGTGTTGGTATTACCATAATTCCCCCAAGAAGACAGAAGAACTACGACCAACATTGAAAAGGAGGGACAACGTCCTGCCCCTGAATTGTTGAAAATTGGTTTCTTTGGTATATACGTGAATAAACTATGGCTGCATCATCTTCATCAATTGCATAACAGATCCCTTACAAGTACTTGTCCACCCTGGTATCCCTTGTCTCAGCCGAGTAATCACTCCCCCCACTAAGCGCCGCACTCGTCGGCGACATTTCCAAATCCTCCGTCTGCGCCGTCTTTTTCCCACTGACGCCTGAGTCGCGATCACGGAGGGTCGGGCCCGGAATCATCACCCACTTAGCCCCCTTAACGACCTCCTCCTTCGTCCCGCCAAGACTCTTCGCACTATCCCCAAGCAGCACGGGCTTCGACCCCTTCCGCTTATGCGACTGGTAGGTGCTCACCAGCGCCTTCAGGCACGGGATGCACCCACAGATCAGGCCGAGATGCACCTCAACAGCCGTCCAAATCCACAAATGAAATCCCTCCCATGTGACATCGTACGTCTCCTCGACGACAACCCAGATCCAGTACGTCCGCATGATGGCGCCAAACACCACAAACAATCCGCACCCAAACAGCACCATGAGGGCAATCCGCTGTCCGGGAGGTAGCCTGGCCTGTATGAGTGTTGGCAGCGGCAGCACCCACACGGCAAAATCGGCAATGACCGTCACGATGGCCTGGGACATCAGCGGAGGCGCTTCGGGCATGCAATCGATCCCCCCGCGGGCGATGTTCCAGTACGAGCTCAACGGGGTGCATTGCGTGAACAATACCACGAAGAAGACCGAGTTGGCAACCAGGATGAGGGCCGTGGTGAGGTGCGTTATGTGGCGGAACCAGGAGTTTCGCGGGGCGAAGCGCAGGTAGGAGACGAGGATGGAGAGCTTGGCGAAGGTGGTGGCCATGACGAAGAGGGCCTGCGCTGCGAGGGACACTTGGCGCCCGGAGATGAGCGAGTTCAGCGTCAGGTCCCAGGCGTGGATGTCCCACCCGTAAAGGCTCGAGGCGAGCATTACGCAGACGGTTACGCCGGTGCCGAATATCTGTGATTGCAGTGTTAGTTAGTGGTTTGGGTTTGGAATGAAAGTGTGGAAAGGGGCGGGGAAAGGGGGAAGGAACGAGGGGAGGAGGGGGAACACATACGGCTGCGCACACCATGAGCCAGTCATCCCAACCCGAGTTCTTGAGGACGATGCAGCGCACGTAGAGCCGTAATACAAGGACAATAAGCGCGATTGGGAGGACGGTCAGCTCGACGATCAGGAGGGCGGGTCCGCGTGTCTCGGGGTCGATGTAGTTCGGCTTGGGCCAGGTGGCCTTGACTTCGGGTGGTGGGAGTCTCATTTTCTTATTTTCTATGTCTCGGTGTCCCTGTCCTGCTGCAACCTCCAATTCTGCCTGCGTAGCCTCGCTGTTCGGGTGTCGTCGTTCAGGTCATCGGCGTCGTCGGCCGTGTAAGTGTTGAACTAGGACCCAACACCCCGCGAAGAGGTCAGGCTGAGAAATGGGGATCGTCGGAAGCGGTGGACACGAAACGATACGGGGAGCAGTGGATGGGTCATATATTCTGGGGGAAATGGGGTGTCGAGATCAGAGTCAACGACTAGCCGTCTTGGCGCGTGTTAGCCTTCACATGCGATCCGCTCGCTGTCGGGGGTAGCGCCCCGCCGATGCGGGTTTGCCCCGAGGATACGCGCGCAGTTTCGCCCTAGGCCGCCCTCCTGTGGATGGAGGGCACGAAATTTCAGAGCTTTGCGGGCAGCATGAATGCGCCCTGAGCTGAGAATCGCTAGCGCACTGCGCCTTGCCCAGGAGTTGTGCCTCATCCGGCATCGTGGCCCGATCGTAGGCCGTTTTAGACGATCGGATCCCTGCAGTTGTCCCTGCACCACGTGTAGATTGCAGAGGCGCGCCAGGGGAACGCGGGGTGCGTTCAGTGTCTTTAAGGGGACTAGACGTGTTGGCGCATCCACTCCCGCGCTGGACCCAAGTTGACTGGTCGTGTCTGCTGCGAGAAGATGACCAGTGCGGGTGTGTGCGCGCGATTTCCAGTGCATTGCCAGTGCATGTATTACGCTCGCCCACTCGAGCCTTCCTTTTCACATGAAAACGAAAACACTCCCACGAATCCTCTCATCCTTAATTTATCACTTCTCTCCGACGGCAACAATCATTTCGTCGAATCTGAACTTGAACTTGGACCATCTACCTAGGTACCTAGGTATGGATACACTAGCCTCGGGTTCTCAAGCATGGATGGAAGGCACCTTACCCTTAGGGTTTGGAATGTCTGCATCCGATATCTAGGACGCCTTAGTATCGAACCGGTCGCTCTCACAGCAGCTTTTAGGGCGCACTATGGGGACATGGTCGTGAACCGTCTCTACTGCCATCTGAGATGGCCGTTTACTTAGCTCGCTGGGCGTAGCACTGATGCTATGCTAGCCAGGCATGGCAATCCTTGGCGTCGACGCCGGGGACGTACTACTACTTTGTACTGCAGGCTATTAGACAGTGCGCGATGGGACAAAGACACTGCAGACACGAACACAGGAGGAAGATGTAATAATTGGTGAAAATGGGGTTTTGTGATTTTATTGGTTGATCTCCGAATGGAGACCTAGATTAGTGTCACCACTGTTGTTGCATCAGCATGGCTTCAGCGGCTGGGACGGCTGATGGCAAAATGCGACAGGTAGAGGTTGACCAGCAAGGGTCATACCGAGCGTCCATGAAAGCCTGGACCGACTCGCGGTACCATGCAACGTACGCCGTGCGCTGCTCCGCCGACTTCTGCTTCTCCATCTGGGCAGTACGCGACATTTTCAACGTTGTATTGGTACCTACCTGAGGTATATGTTGGAGTTTGTAGAAGTTGTACTGATAAGACAAGGTAACTTGAAAACTCAAACTTGTAGAGGCTGGTGATACTGATGCAGGAAAAGACATCGTCGAAGCAAGAGAATCCGTTGGTTTTTATCATTTTGAAACTGAATGCTCTATACGATAACTCAAGGAGTGTGAGATTCAATATCATTGTGCTGCGCTGTCGTCTTCACGGCGCACAATGACGCTGTGGACGGCTCAGTACCTGGTAATGCCTTTGTGGGGCTGTTGACAAAGACCACATCCTATCTCACCGAGCCCATCTGCTTTGCTACCTTAACACAGACGACGAAAACAGAAGGGTGGACCCTCTTTGTCTTGGCTTTCTTGCCGGTTACCGTTTCCCAGGGTCCATCGGGGCTATTGCGGCGAATGGTACCTCGACGCCGAGCACCGAATCACACTGTCCAACCAAGATCTGTGTCAAAGACGATCTATGTGACCTCACATATTATCCGGTTGAGGTTTTTTGCTGGGTTGACAGAAGCTTGGGCGAATCGAAAAGGGAAGCTCCAGAGCCCTGCAGGGACATCATCTCACAAGGCGACCTGAGTTGGGTTGTCGAGTCCGGATAGATGGGATGCCCCACACAAGCCTCACCGAGATGGAGAACTGAAGCAATCGTTTAGCCACCGGGCAGATAATCAGTGGGTCGAGATACCCCTGAGTGTCAACCATGTTGGCTGTCTCAGAGAAAAAGAACAGCAAAAAGAATCATCCATTCCCGACATCCGCATCCCAGCGCCTAGGCGGCCGATGCGAAATCGCCAAGCTGCATGGCAACGAGGGCCGGCTTCACGATGCAGAAGTCGCTTCGCCCATCCGCCCCGCCCCCGAGTCTACTCTATTGACATCTCAGCCCCGAAAG
>Ga0247780_1001775_pt1 | contig 10420 bp, 10 predicted proteins | sample UWRJL079202R5_FD_179927 | JGI IMG/M metagenome (GOLD analysis project Ga0247780, IMG submission 179927) | Plant litter microbial communities from Arlington Agricultural Research Station in Wisconsin, United States - UWRJ-L079-202R-5 | ecosystem: Environmental > Terrestrial > Plant litter >... | reverse complement strand
GTTCGGTTTCAGGTGTTTTCGGAATCCCCCCCCCCCAACTTAACCCGTTAAAGACGGCGCCTTGGTTGTACATCATGTGGTTGTGGAGAAGAGGGGGTCTTTGCCTGTGTTGTTGATGTAGTGAAACATGTGGCGGGCAGCGTTGTTCTCGCCGACTGCGTCGGTAAGCTTGGCTTGAGACGAGGCTACCAGGTGCTCCATGAATCGCGCAGAAGAGCCAGAAGGAAGAATATGTTGACCATACTTGTTGGCTTGATCCTATTCTGTGATGTCGAAGCTTGAACGGATTTTTGAAATGCAAGGTGTACGAAGAGTTGCGCACTCTAGATCGGCCGTGAGAAGAACAGTAGGTGAGGCTCCCAGGCTGCTTGGAGTTAAACATGCATTCTGTAGCCCTTTTTGTGTCGGAACTCTTCCTGACCACGACATCATTCAAGTTTCTGACTATGGCGTGATGACATGATTCCGAAAAGGGTTAGCATGGTGGCAAAGCTGCGCTGAATGGAGGTGCATGTGGCTTGCACTGGCTGCAGCGCTAGTAAGAGACTGTCGCCAACGGTAATTCGCTGTCTTTTAGGTTATCGTGTTTTGGGTCGCGCCATCGTAAGACTCCATCATGACGAAGCTGAATCGCATACGAGCCTGCAAGCCCGTCTTACTCAACCAATTATTCCTCGAGGTTCCGATGCATTCATCGAAAGGTGCTGACCGGAGGTAACCTATCAACGGAAAATGTCAGATCATCATAAGCAGTGGGAAACTCGTGCAATCGGCTCCACGAGGGCGATGAAACTGGCATAGGGTAACCAAATGATCTAATTGTCCATTGGGCGGCTGTGAATCAGGTTCTGTGAGCCTGGCATAGTCGAAATATGTAGTGGTAGTTTTCCTGCAGTGGCTGCGCTGGCTGTTGCGGTGGTGTATGGTGCCTACACCTTACTCTGAGAGGCCAATCAGCCCAACGGGCTTCACAGCTGAAACTTCTCAGCTCACCACCTGGTGGCCCAAGCGCATTATCCATTCTCAATCTTTGATAGGCTCAAGCTTCACCACTTTCAACTCACGCCATTGTCTGGCCACAGGTGTCATGCTACAGATATCTGCTCACAATTGTATCCCAGCCTCTCGAGTCCACTGGTCACTCTGTTATACCTACGTTAGGTAGTTTTGCAAATTTACACCTTGTCAAGGATCGAGGGACTCGGCTTCTATTTCTATATTTCACCATCATCCTTTCTTTGTGGGCGTCCAGTCCATCAGCTTGGCCTTTTGGTAGACTTCCGTTACTAAGCAAAGATGGACCCCCTGGACGAGGACGTCTGCTCCCCCCCCCTGAGCATTGGAGATGACAGCAGCAGCAGTGATTCGGATTCGGATGATGAGTCCGGAAACCTACGACGACACAGTCGTCTAGTCAATGGATGGAGCATTTGCGACTGGGACAAGTATGGCATCCAAAAGCCGTACGCTGATGAGGTTTGCAGTTCCTGTCACTGACTAAGATACCCAGAGCTAGTGAAGCCGTTGCCGTTCAGCCGCTGATTCAACATGGAACCTAGGCCTCCGCCGCGGACTGGGAGCCGGATGTGTTTTGCCCGAGATGCGCACGAATCTTTGCCGAAACCATTCCACTGAAGAAGACGGCGGAGAAAACTATTGACTTTTCAGCGACTGGACAGAGACAGACATGCAGGCTGTGCCAGTTCTTGATTCATCGAATGGCTCCGAATGGGTTGGCTTCCACTGGGATGAAAGCAGCCTACTGGTTCGAAGGACTTCCAATGCATGTTTATCGCTTGAATTTTGAGCTGCTCTGCGATGACAACAATCCATCGGTGCGGCTTATTATCTTGCCTCGCAGGTTCCAAGGTAAGCCTTCAACGAGAGTCGATTCGACTGAACTCGGCTGACTGTGTAGCCAACGACGAAAATGACTTTGTTTTCGGCACCGTTATGCCTCCTTTTGCACGGAAGCTAGCGTTCAGCACATACTCTATCCAGAGTTTCGAGCAGATTAACCGGTGGCTGGGCCGCTGCTGTTCCAGTCATGATGTATGCAATGCGAGGGTCGCCGACAGTGACTTCGTACCAACGCGGCTGATACAAATCTGCGTTGATAGCGAAACAAAGCAGCCAACGATCCGGCTCCGAGAATCCAAGGATTTAAAGGAGAAACCCATCAAATATGTCACGCTCAGCCATTGCTGGGGCAGTGCCATGCCTCTGAGGCTCCAGAAGGACAATTACAACGACTTTTTGGTCAAAATCCCACTGGCGAGCCTGCCTCGGGTCTTTTGGGAAAGCATTCACCTTCTCACGTTTTTTCGTGAGGAATTCCTCTGGATAGATTCGCTTTGCATCATCCAAGACTCAGGTGAGGATTGGTTCAAGGAGTCCAAAGTGATGGGCGCAGTGTACCAGCACGGAGCCTTCAATATCGCTGCGACAGGCTTCGGCAACCGGCCGGAGGCGTCAAACGAAGCCGAAAGAGCCGTATCTCGATTGTTTGCCTTCAGGCGTCCTTCCTTCCAGGTGCCCATGAGCCTCCGTATCAAAGACCAGGTCGACGACAGTCCCTACGATGGCGACGGCAACCTGACTCTCAGAAACGACGAATACGCGCTCTTCGATGCCGACATGCTAGGAAATGGCATCGAGCGTGCCCCTCTTAATACCCGTGGCTGGGTAGTCCAAGAACGAGCACTTTCGCCGCGTACCCTGCACTTTGGACGAGACCAGATCTTCTGGGAATGCGGCGAGCTAAGAGCAAGTGAAGTATTCCCCTTAGGACATATAAAGTTTGCGACCATCCCTCGGGTGAAGGCCTTTGCCTTCGAGGAACTCTACCAGCTCGAAGAGGCCTTTCGCCTAGATCAAGAACGACGGGAGAATATCAAGAACGAGAGCACCATCCTCGACGACCCCAAAGACACATCGCCCTTCATGACCGTCTTCCGGCCATCCCTGTTCGCCGCACAGATGTTCAGCAAAGACAGCCTAGAATTCGTCTTCCCATCGGAAGCGCCGAGCAAGCTGCGCGGAATGTCCCCGTGTATGCAGAGATGGAGCAACATCGTTGAGAACTACACTCGATCTGAACTCACGCGAGAATCAGACAAGCTAGTGGCCGTCGCGGGCATGGCGAGCGTTCTGCAGCAGCATATTAAGTGTCGGTACATTGCAGGGCTGTGGAAGACAGATCTCGAACACCAGCTGCTATGGAATGTGACGAAAGCGCGACCAAGTGTACGGCATGAGCAGACCAGGGGTCCTTCCTGGAGCTGGGCGTCTGTTGACGGACCTGTTTCTGCGGCTCGGTGGGAAGCACTGCCGGAAACGCCGGTTCCGAGGAACGAGAGTGTCTCATGGTTTGCCTTTGTACGGGACATATCGGCTGTTCCGACAAGTCCGGAGCTCGGAGAACTTGGACCGGTCAGGGATGGAAAACTTCGCATGGTCGGACGTCTCCTCGCTGTTCGGGTTCAAGCGGTTGATAAGAGTCAGGAAAGAACTGAAGGATCGTTCAGGTGCAACATATTCTGGGATACAACAGAACTGGAAAGCCAGTTTGGCCTGTCAGGGGAGTGGGATCTGGTTCGAATTCCTCAGCTTCAAGTCGCCAACACGGTGGATGCCAAGACTCTGAAGACAGAGTGGGATATTTTCATGATACCGGTACGAATCACAGAGGATATGGCAGAGTTCGACAACATGTGGAACGTGTACCTCAAAGGACTTCTGATTGTGCCGACGGGACGTTGCGATGGGGAATTTCGGAGGGTCGGTCTTGTGCGTGTCGAGTATGACTTGTTCACCTCGGTGGAATCTACAGCAATTGTGGATTCGAGGTACTTCACGTCGGTCAAGGATAAATGGTGTACAGTCTCGATCATATAAAAGGGCGGCGTTTTTAAGGCTGTGGTTAGCTCATGTTGATCAGATATAGGAATGAAAGGTTAAAACATACATTTGGAGCCCTCTGAATCGTAATAGACCGTATCTGCATTTTAATAGGCCATGTCTGTATCACAAGGGGCCATATTTCTAATGCAACACTCCTTACCTGCATTACAAGGGTACTTTCTTTTATGTATATCATGTGTAAATAGAAGGCCATAGCGCAAATAGACAAAGACCATGATGCAAACAGACATTCCCTTAGGAAATGCAAGAATCGACTGATAGCGTGCCACAAACCAAGTTAGTTTTGCGAATTCGCTGCCCGATTCACGCTGCCCCGTTGCATTGATGACCTGCAAGGATTGACGATGGGCTTATAAGGGCATTTTCAATCCACTGAACTGCAACCTCAATCTCTCCCCCCGAGTGATGCTAGCATGCAATGGCGGCGCGGGGAAGCGACAGCGAAACGCTCTCTATTTCGCTGCCCGACGGCTGCACGCTGTCGTATGGGATCTACGGCGCGACAGCCCCTAGCTCCCTGACCGTCTTCTACTTCCACAGCTTCCCTGCCTCGCACCACGAAGCTGCAGTCCTCGATGATGCCGCGCGGGCTGCCGACATTGGCGTCGTAGCGCCGTCTCGCCCCAGCATGTGCCGCTTGACCTTCCAGCCCGACCGGGCCATCGCGCACTGGCCGACCGACGTGCTGGCGCTGGCCGACCACGCCGCGATCCGCGCCGACACTTTCGGCGTGCTGGGCGCCTCAGACGGCTCGCCGTACGTGCTGGCATGCTGCGCCACCCTCCCCGCGTCTCGCCTACGCGCCGCGGGCATCCTGTCGGGCTTGTACCCTGCGTCGCTCGGCCTGCAGGGCATGCTGCTGGAGGCGCGGCTGCTGCTGTGGCTGGCGCCGTGGTCGGCGGGGTTGGTTCAGAAGATGCTGGACTGGAGCATAGGGGCGGCGGCGGCGACATCGGATAACAAGCTGGAGATGCTGATGGATCGTGCCATGCGCGCTCGGCCCGGCCCAGATAGGCGTGCATGGGAGGGGAATGAAGGCGGGTTGCGTGACATGCCTGTCATGAGCGTGCAGAATGTCTTTCCAGGCGGTGCAAGGGGAGCTGCGTGGGAGGCCAAGCTGCTCGGCTGCTCGTGGGGATTCGAGTTTGCGGATGTGAAGATGGGCGAGGGCAGGTTGGTGCTTTGGCATGGCGGAGAAGGCGCATGCGATGTAGGCGGGGTCCGAGATGCGGATTGGGTGTGATGAAGCGCATATGAGTCTGCTTCTACATAAGCTGCCAGAGGCATTGGTGGTCTTGAAAGAACGCATGATGTATTCATATCCATACATGTTGAACCTCTCTGCGTGAAACGCTCAGGCAAACAAAGATCTTGGTGCAAGCCAAGGCTTTTGTCATGCCCGCTATCGGTCGCATCGGGCTTCCATTATTGTCCTTTCTTTCTCGAACAGCGGTATTGTTTTCTCATAATTTCAATATTCCGCGCTGGTGAGTTCTGCCTGATCTGGATAGCCAGTTGTTCGTGACCGGACTGTTCGTGCATAACCTGTGGTGGGTGGAGTGAATTCCACGCCCTCATGTCAATTCACTATCCTGGCAAATGCTCATGTTTTTAAGCGAATTTGTGGGGTCGCAATTCTGGATCTTTGTTGACTGGTGGTAGGGATGCTTGATTGTTCTAAAAGCTCTGGGCTGCGTGGCTGCCTGAAATACTGGACTGAATAGTGGGGCCAAGTTCCAATCCGTGCCTGAGGCTTCGCACCTGCCTCACATTCTCCAATCCACAACCTGCCATCACCCGCCAAACAAATCTCTTTAGCGGTCCCTTGCAGCGATAGCAAATTCTGCCCTTCCACCATCGGCCTTTTCAGAGTGATAGTTTTCCTTGGCAAAGTCCTAATTCATCTTCGAGCAGGTCGTCCCTGAGGAGCAGCCATGTCGCTAGACAACCCACCCGACTTCGAAGCCGTCGCGGCAGCCTACATCACGCTCAGCATTCAGATCCCCCGGATTCGGAATCTCTATTTTTTGAAGCAGAGTCAGCCGGACGACCTTCCCGATTGCGACGCCATCGCTGCCGCATGCACATCGATTAGCGATGAATTCTCGCGCGCTGCTCATGTAGTAGTCGGGGACGCGGTGTTGGGGCATGTGGCTGGGAGTTTCCACTCCATGGCTGAAAATTACCGTGCAGTTGGCGTCCAACTGTCCCGCTTTCGAAACGCGGCCTATCTTCAGCTGGATCAGCCCGGCGTTGGAGATCAGACTCTTCTGCGGAAGCCCCTGCCCGATTTCGACGCCATGCATCGGGCGTATGTGACGCTCAGTATCCAGAACCCTCGATTCGGCAACTTCTTGATCAGCCGCGGACTTCCAACCCGAGCTGTCGCCGCCGGTGAGCGGCGTCACCTGGTACCAGGGGGCCGGAGCGCCCCGTTTCCTGACCTCAAGGCAATCAATGAGGCGTACAGCATCCTCGAACGGGAGATGGGTCTGATGGGCAACCACCTCATCGTGCCGGATAAAGGCGAGGATGTCGGTCGGCAGCTTACCTTGGCAATCCGGAACACCGATCCGGGTCCCGTCATCAAGAATCCGCCCGACAGCCAGGCCACAAATCTGGATGCCGTCGCTCTAGAGAACGACGGCCAGGAATGGAGAAATGGCAACGCTGAAAACGACAAGATCAGAGCCAAGAATCGTCGCGCGTATGTATTACACAACTAGCGTACTCCTGCTGTGCTGGCTGCTAATCATCTTGGTATAGGTACGCCAGGGATCGCAATGCGATGCTGCAGCCGCTTGTCGACGTTCGGACCGGAGTTGAGATTCCCGATTGCCCAGCAATCGCTAGCAACATCGTCAAGTTGACTGGGCCTGCTGCGGTCTGTATCCTCGAGGCCTTGCGGATCCCCCCGCCTCAGACGTTGGCGGCGAAGAGGGCGTCGGTTCGACGACAGATACTCGGGCCGGCCCTAGCTACATCGAGACTTCGCAAATTCTCCGCTTCGAGTGGCAGCGGCGAAGAGGGTGACGCAGCCGGCAAGGACATGGGAAGCGCGGAGCCGGTTTTGATACTATGATACCAGCTGTGGCCCGTAGATGGATGCCTTTGCAGGCTCGAGGAAGTCAGAGGGATGGTTATGGGAAGAAATGTTGACTGCGAGTGATAGTTTCCATTTCTTCAGATGTACCATTCATAGAAACTTCGCTTAGGGCAATCACATTCATGCTGCCAGATGATGTCAATCTAGGTCCTGCTTAGGCCGGACCGTCATTTCTCACCTCACTGATGTCATCAACATACAATGTATCCTTGAAGGTGTCCGCGCCTCGCCGAACCCCAGCATTGTAATAAAATAATACGCGCAAAATCTGTGTACGAGACCACAGCCTTGAACTCCGGGCTGGCATCCCTCCGCTCGCCCGCGGGATAATTCCGCGTGTCCGCAAACACCTCCATCTGGGGTGGCACTTCAAAGAGAGCCAACCACCGTTGCCCTACACAGCTTCCCCACAATGAAGCACCTCACCGCGGGTCAAAGTTCCGCGCCGAATTCCATCTTTTTTCGGCGTGGAGACTTCAATTACAAACGTTGCGCGGTTGCTTTGTCCCCGTTCGAGAGGATTCGCGAAGACATATTAGATCTTCAGAGCTGCTTGCACGACATAAGACTTCCCAGAGAAATAGCGGATACCAGCTTTCGCCTTCCGTCATCCAAAACCACGAAGGCAGAATCCCAGTCTCTCCCAGGCATTGAGATTTCGGGCCCGAGCGGTAACTTGAACAGTGTTGCGTCTGATTTAGTTGCCTGGATTATGTGTAATCTCATATACACGTCTCATGCCCACATGACCAACGCAGAAAATATCATCGCAGCCTATACTTCCTCCCCCTCCCCCTCCCAGAGAACCCCTCAACCTCCCCATCCATAAACCCATGAACATACGCTCCCCCATCAACGTAGAATCCTCTCCCCCAGGAATACCCCTCAAAACATGCGGCGTCTGCGCCCCATCAAGTACAACAATCTCATCCCCCACCCTCGTCAACTTCGGCACAAGCCCCATGTACCCGCCGCTCGTAACACAAAACTGTCTCCCCACGGAGCACTGCGGATCAACCACATGTGAGATGTCATAATCGCGATAAAGGACCGACGCGATATTGTTGCCGTGCTGCGCTGTTGCTTTGGACAGGCGGGTTGCGAGGGGGTGGGTGAAGCGGGTGTTGTCGCCGCTGAGGAAGCGTAGGTTGTGGTATATTTCCATGGGTTCCATTTTGGCGACATCGGCGGCGGCTGGGTTGGGGTTGTTGATATTTACGGGATGGTGTTTTAGGGGGTGGAAGTGTTGTTGCTTGGCTTGGGCGTTTGTTGGCGGCATTTATGTTCGTATCCTTCTATCATGCCGCGCCACACGGTGTTGAGGAAGTCGGGTGATATTGGTCGTTTTGTTGGTTCGGTATCGCCGACGATGGTGCGCCAGAAGGCTTCTTCGATGGGCTGTCCTGTGGGGTTGTATATCCCACTTGGGGCGGCATGTTTAGCGACTTGGAGGGCTTTCTCGAAAGGGAACCGCCGGGATGAAACTTCTTCCGTGGTCGAGATGTCGACTAACGTTGTCATTATATCGAGAGGTGTTCCGTCACAGAGGAGGATATCTGGATCTTAGTCGCTGAACCGCATCCGTTGGACGGCTGGGAGAGAGGCGCGATAGTCATATTCGTGCTTGCGGTGCTCCAGGACGCTCGCTTCGAGGGGAATGGCCCAGTTTGGAGCCCAACTCGGGAGATGGTCACGGCTCACATCATCCATGTTGCCATCTCTCAGCTCAGCTGCCCAGTCCTCGGATGTTTCCCGCTGGCCTGCAAACCGGAGGACCATCATCTGACTCTTGAGATCGAAACTCATGAGCAGAGACTGTGCGACTTTTGTGAACAGCTTCTCGGGCGACAGCGTGTAATCTGGCACGAGCTGGTGTCTTATCCTGTCATCCGGCTGTATCAACCCGAGGAGAGTCGTAGTCTCAGACTTTCCCGAAGGAGCAAATTGTCTATGCTTGGGAGTTCGGGGAGTGCTGTGCCATCTGGGCCCAGAAACTACTCGTTGAACCGTTTGAGATTGGTGCGCGAAAGCGCCGTCATGGCTAGAATGAAGGTTTTCCAGTCGATGTTGAGGCCGCCGTACCTGAAGGTAATGCGTGGCGCAAGGGCAGCCTCTTGGACTACCTAGAGACGAGAAAACCATGGCTGAGAAAGAAGGTCGTAGAGAGACTGCCATTCTTGCCGGTTGCCAAGCGAACGCCAACTGTCCAACGATGTTGTGGTAGTATAGTCGTGAAGGTTGCGCGTGTCCCGAAGCCGAAGAGACATGGTCGATGCGCGATACACGTCCTCCTCGGCGTCGTTCCGGAGCCCCCTCCCATCCCACGGAGTTCGGAGTGGAGGCCGTGCGAGTTGAGGTCTTGTCCAGGAATGCATGCATACATGCGCACACACCCGGTGTAAATGCGGCCCATGAGCGCAATTTGACAGCCCTTCTCGGTCTCGTCGGTCTGGTTGATGCAGATCTGGTCGATCCATAGCATGAGAACGCCGATGCGCCACCGGAGGTCCTTGAGAATTGACTCCACCTCAGGATGCACCTCAAATGTTTGTCCGTTGATCAAGATGGTTACCATCTCCTCTTTCTTGCATCGCGCAGGCCATCGGTACGACAAGGCGTAATACCCGGGTGCCGTGGAGAGAGGCACCTGCACAAGATCGCATGTCACGGAGCCGTCCCCTCTAAGACTTGAGTTGATCTGCAAAAGCCGGATCACATCCTCGCCATCCCCGAGCGGCCGGTGGTAAAACAAATTGGCCGTCCATCACTGCTGGCACGTTCGCTCTCGCGGGGGAGGGATCGCGGCTGAAGATCATAGCCCACAGTCCAAAAGATGGCCCCAACCACTTAACTGGCCACGGATGTCCAGACAATGGCGCGATGGAAGACACGCGGCCAACGGTGCTTGAGACCGTAGGTGATGACGTACACGCGACAGAACCACACGAACCCCCGCCGCATCTGAGCTACGAGACTCGATTCAACCGCGCCGTCAAAGGTCTGGCGTCGCAGCGGATGGGCGTAAACCCCAGCGAGGTGGGAGACGACAAAAGCCACGGCCGGCGGATAACCGTACCACCAAGCCAAGAGCGACAGGGCACTCCACTCGATACCGCCAAGGGTGGAGGGGACTGGCGCGCCGAGCTGGAACGTATGCATCGTCCACTGCGCCCACACAGGCATCGTGGCATCGATGCAATTGTAGAAGACAGCCTCGGCCGCGGCTCGCCATCGAGAGCCGATCATGTTGCCGCCGTGTGCACTTTCGGCGCGCGGGCCGACCGCCAATCGCGGCACCAAGCAGAGGCATGCGAGGATCAGAAACCCGGGCGATGGGTCCAAGAACTTATCGTGGATCGTGAGAGCAGTTCGACCTTTGCGGAATGTGTC
>Ga0247780_1001773_pt1 | contig 10434 bp, 15 predicted proteins | sample UWRJL079202R5_FD_179927 | JGI IMG/M metagenome (GOLD analysis project Ga0247780, IMG submission 179927) | Plant litter microbial communities from Arlington Agricultural Research Station in Wisconsin, United States - UWRJ-L079-202R-5 | ecosystem: Environmental > Terrestrial > Plant litter >... | reverse complement strand
AAGGGGCGGGAGACGAGTATGCCGAGGCCAGCAGATTGGGTGCTGGAGGGGGTCGGAGGGTCTTGAGGGTCGGTGAGTATGTCAGTTATGTTGATGGGGCTGTTGGGATTACCCTCGCTGTGTCCGTGTCAGCAATTACGAACTGGTACAGAAAGATCGAGATCCAAACTCCGTACTCCTTCGCCCCGATCAGTACGACTAGTACCACGACGGCCGCCGTGGCAAGGATGGCAAAAATCACCACGGCCACAACCGCTACGGCGGCCTGGTTCCGCCTTTGGCGCAACCACGACTTAGGTTTCTGTGTAACTATAGCTGGTACCTCTGTTGTCGAATCTTCGCCATTTGGGCTCGGGCAGACTGGATCGTCGGTGCCAGGCAGTGGCACACTCTCTGGAGCCTGCGACCACCGGAACCGCACATTCTCCGGAGCGTCTGATGGCAGGAAGCGCGCGGCCTCCGGAGCCTCTGACAAGCACACAACCTGCGGGGCTTCCGACAAGGACACAATCTGTGGGGCTTCCGACAAGGACACAATCTGTGGGGCTTCCGACAAGGACACAACCTGCGGGGCGTCCGACAAGGACACAGCCTCTGGGAGAGTCGACCATTCCGGTGTCGGTGTCGGTGCTGGCGTTGGTGTCGGTGCTGGCGTTGGTGTCGGTGCTGGCGTTGGTGTCGGTGCTGGCGTTGGTGTCTGCGCCGTCGGCGGCCAGCCGTCAGGCCGAGGGGAGGAAATCATCGCGCGAAATGAGCGCGACTCGTCTAGGTAGCCGGTAGCCGGTCAGTAACGCGGATCAGAGTAAAGATTCCGAAGACTTTCTAGTCCCACAGGACAGCGCCGAGCTTTTCTCGTTTGCCGCCATTTTGCTGAGCTCAATCTTTGGTCAATTGGTAGTAATCACGGCGTGTTTTCATTGTCAGCTTGGTGTTTCATTTTCGCGAGCCGCGCCCATTTCAGGTTTATTTTCTGCACCGCATTGTGAGGCTTCGGAAACCAGTCGGTGGGTAACAGAGGCAGCGGTCGCAAGGTCAAACCGCCGAAGCCTTGGGGTCCGCTTGTGGCCTGGCTCCAGCCTCCCACCTGAAGTTTCCCGGCTCCATTGACTGGCTCTGCACCTGCCTAAATTGGTTTTCTTGAGGAATATTACAGAGGGTCAATTCTGTTTTGGTCCCTACTGCCGATGAAAAAGGAGGAGCCAGGCCCGAAGTGGGGGCAAACTCCTGCATCGCAACTGCTGACATTATTTCAGGAATGAACTCTCCACCCTCTTCGCAAGAATAGGTACCCAAAGCTCAAAATTCGAGGCGTCGTTGGCACCCACCCCTGTTGCTACTCTGGAGCAGCGTGAGAACTCCAAGAAGCGATGCCAATCTCCAGCTACTGAGCAAGCCGCGTGCCTGTCTTTCGTGACTTGTAGCGGGGAACACCCAGCTCAGCGCCGTTAGTTGTTACACGACTCAGTACAAAGCAGAGCAAAAAGGGGAAACTCCATAAAATATTTGTGGATGCAAAAAACATCACATACAACACCAGGGATTCGCTGGTCGTCACCGACCCAACTACTAGTCTGGCCCTCACTGGCTTATCTATGGGAGAGCGGACGGGATCCCGAGTTCTCCAGTGGGTATGGTCGTATGTATGAGGTTCGACAGGAAATGGAGCTTATCCCCGGGGGATGTTGAACTTCGGGACCAGACGGCAGCTTGAGGCACAAGTAGAGGCGCGCTATCAGAATCTTGAACTAAACCGCTTATGCGTTTTATTTGTTTGTGTATTTTACTTGAGAAGACTACTTCAGAATCCCAAAGAACTTCAACATCAACTGCTCATTCACCGGCGCCGTATGCCCCACGCCCTGCCCAAAGAAGCCCTCCAGCTTGCTCCCGTCCCCGTAAATAACCCTTGTGTACGCCGCCGACGGCACGCCCGTCACATTCTTCGTCCACTCCAGCCCCAGCACATCCGACCACTGGGCCAACGCCTGCGTCGCACACGCCGGCCTCACCAGAGTATCGGCCAAGCCGTGGTAGATCTGCAGGCGTGTCCGGCGGCCGGTGTACCCGGGGTAGGCGTTGCGCACAAAGTCGCCCCATTGCTTGGGGGTGTGGTTGATCCGCCCCTGCGCGCAGGTTTGGTTGGCTGCGCTGGGCGTGGCTTGGCCTTGGCCGCTCGCGCACGCGAAGCCGATGCCGGAGAAGGCGGCGCCGGCTTCGAAGACGTCGGGGTAGGAGCCCGCAAGGGCGTTGGTCATCATGGCGCCGGAGGAGGAACCCATGATGTACACGCGCTCGGGGTCGGCGGTGTACTTGTTGAGGGTGTACTTAACCATGTTGACGATGGTCGAGGCGTCACCGCCGCCGTTGTGGGTGAGGGTGGCGGCGTTCTGGACGTCCCAGCAGCGTGACATGTTGGGGGTGTCCGGGTAGATGAGGATGAAGTTGTTGGTGTCGGCGTAGGACGGGAGGCGCGTGGACGAGTAGAAGGAGGTGCCTGAGCCGCCGCAGGGGTGCATGGCCACAATGACGGCGGGCTTGGCCGCGACCTTGTCTGGGACGTAGATGTACATGTTGATCTTGGTGGGATTGGCACCAAAGTCGTTCACCTTCTCCAGCTTCGCCGCGAGCGCCACCTGCGCGGCCAGGAGGCCGAGTACCGTATTGAACAGCATTGTTGTCGACTTGGTGGTTCGTGTCTTCAGCTTCCTGGTGCTTGGGCCTGCGAGGGAGCCAGCATTTATACCGACTCGTGTGCATTGTTATTTCCGCATCTTAACCGCCACCCGATCTCGGTTTCTATGGTCGGCTCCGCGGTAGGTGGTAGTGGTAATATCTAGAGCAGTGGCGGGTAAAGTGCATCTACCCTGCATGCACGTTTGGCGGCGTCTGCCATTCCGGCATTTCCTGGGATAGGCGCGGAACTGCTTCTGATCTCGGGTAATTGTTTCCCATCGCCACTAGCAAGGGCTGTCAAACAAACTGTGGGGCGTAGTGTAGATAGATGATCAACGGGTCAGCTATCCCCGCCGATGTTATACTGTTCGGCGCCCGGCTTGATGTCAAAGCTGGGGCGGGTAATCTCTTGGCGACCGTTAAAGAAGGACAGATGTTTTGCGTGAGTAGGCGGCCTATTTCATCTCGAAGGAAGCGCCCTGGCATATTGAGGTCGAAGGCAGGCAGCCGTTCAATCCCCGCCGCCAAATAACCAGTCCATCGTGCGTCGTTTCGAGACGCGATTATCACCAGCATCGATCTCGTTCTCCGTGTCATCCGGCCCCCTCTTCTTGGAAGCGGAAGTCTCCCCAGCTTCGAGAAGCCCATCCGTCCTTACACCCGGATGACCGATAGCCTTCGCCAAAGATCCCGGTAAGCTTACGAATCTCACATCTCGTTTGATAGTTACGGGGAAATCCAAATTGGGTCTTTTTGTATCGTATAACGGTCGTGGCGCTTGGTCGACTGCGATGACAAGACCGTGCGGGCTCTCACTCTTAGGCGGGTGCACGCTGAACGTGAGATGCTTGCCGATGCGAAGGTTCTCCGGGAGTCTGAGAACGCTTGCCTGCTCCAGTCCAAGCTCTGTGGAGAAATAGATGGAGTTATCTGAATTGGTAACGTGAATGGGCAGGTCTGAGGTTCGAGGGGTAGCGATTGGCCAGCTGGAAGGAATTAGGGCCAGCTCGTTCGTGCCAAATGACGACGCGAGCTGGGGACCAAAAGCGGAAATGCTTTGCCGCATCGAATGAGTTGACGTTGGGGGCATGCTATCATCGGTGCAATCATGCGTTGTATTCTGCGATTCCGGGATGGCTGAATCTGGATCCCCGCGGACCTCCGCCGAAAGAGGGTTGACTTTGGCGAGTGCGTCGCGTCCTCTGATGACCAGGAAGGAACCGCAGGATTGAAAAGTCCAGACTGTCACATTTGAACTCGGCAGGAATAGTGGGAACAAAATGACGCCCGGCTGAAGCCAAGGCAGTTAGTGGTAGAACTCGGCCATCGAAAAGGGTGGCAACATACCCTCAGACTTTCTGAACTGCCAAATGACAACCCTCTCATAGTCTTCGCTGTAGTCAGTGTAGTAGGACCCGACGGCTGCGTCTCTGGAAAAGGCCAACAATTCGAGACTGGGATGATACGCTAGGCAGGTTATCTTTCTTGGGCTTGGCTCAAAGTCCAACTCCCCGATGTATGTCATTTCGAGTACTCCATTCTTTTCACCGTACTCAAAGACATTGACGTTCAGTTCTTCGGACTCGTTCCGTTTCCATTACGTAAGATACCGCCCATGTGGAGCGAAGAACACCCCGAGACTGCTTTTCGACCTTGAAAGGCTGGGGCGGAACTCAAAGCCGAGATTCGGGATGGCGGATAAGGATATTTTTCGGGATACGCATTGACGTGGGGTTGACGTCGAAGATAACAGAAATACAGTCCGGGATATTGTGAAAGCCATGATGTCGGAGCGGATTGTGCAAGGCAGTTTGATCTGACCTAAGGAGCCGGGGTCTAAGTAGTATCAGACAGCCAGAGCAACCTCTTCAGGATCAAGCTGAACTCGAATCTTTGCAAGACATTGTCCGTCGTCCTCCAGCCGGGAAACCTCATAAAGGGCTATCCAGTTCTGACACAAATCCGAGAGGTCGGAAAAGGGAGCTGATCGAATTCGACTCATGTACTGATTATCGCGAAATAGTCTTTACACCAGCTTAATACAGAGTCACACGTCGGGTTGTATGTTGGGTATTACGCACCTGCTTGGCCAAAGCCGCAAGACCGCTCGCAGCTCATTCTTTGACGTGTGTGAGATCAAAAGAAGATGATCTCCCAGAGTTCTCATCTCCTCTGGCACCTCTGGTGAGACGATGGACATGCTAACGCTGATAGGGGAGAAGAAGAACTCGCTGGGGCAAAATCCCGTCATCTCATCCCAAACAATGGAGGGCGACTGGCGCAGTCGACGGCCCCAAGTGTCGATGATATCCTTGGTGCTTCTCACAAAATGTTGCGCGGTGTCAATAATCGTGCCTGAGACGGTGCAGTTCCCTAATGCACCAAGCGCATCTGCCCAGACAAGCCATGTGGTCAACATCCGGAGCGGGGGGTCCATATACTGCTCGGCCCTCCCATCCTCCACTATCCAAGGGCTCTCTGCGGTATAAAAGCTTTCAAACCAGGCTGATGCTGCACGGGGGCTGGAAATAAAGACCGAAAGTGACGATGCAAGTTCTAACAGACTTGACCTCCCCCGCTCAGTCCTAAAGACATCTACCACACTGAGTGACCGTGGATCTCGGGGGTATAAGCAGGACTGCCGAAAGTGTGCCAACCAATATACTGCTGCGTAGTCGGTGAATGGGAATCGCTCGCTAAGTTGCGCTGCGGTGAGGTCACAATTGAGTTGCCCGGAGAGAGGGCTGTTCGGTGTATGGTGTAGGAGTTGGCGGAGACAACAGTGAGCAATCTGCATTTTGAAGATGGTAGGATCGGGGATGATATCTGTTGTTGCGAATTTGAGCGATCGAGATACCATTGAGTCAGACCTGGCTTCCGGACTCTTTTGAATAAACTCCTTGATAGAGAGGTGGCTGAAACGAAAACCAGGGTGTGATCGCTCAACTAAGCCCGAGCACGCAACGACAATAGTGTCTTCAAACTCGTTGACATCTAAGTCTTGCTGGGTTGGCTGTACGCAGCCATCAACAACCTGAGCTTGATGGAGTTGTTTCGATGTCAGTGGCGTGATTGCGTGCATTGTCCATCCAAGGGTCTTTGTGGCGAGCGAGCGAGCTACTTGCCCTGAATTATCAATGAAGAGGAAAATTCGGGCGTACAGATCGCCGAGACCTTCTGGGACATTGATCTGCCTGATCAGCTCGAGACGCTGCGCAGATGTCATACATGGTGAACGCAAGAAGTTAATCATGAGACGCGCCCAGAGGAACATCCCATCCGCTCCTTTGACAAGGTGGTCGGTGAGAGAGGCCGCTTCTTGTTGCGCCGATTGGGGGAGGATGCGCCTCACAAACAGTTGGCGAATCTCAGTTTCCAGCCAGATTTTGATATCCTTGGAAATGCTCTCCTTGGGAAGGGCTAGTTGCATTTCAGCCGGCACTACGGCCTTCAGCAACCCCCCAGCGGTGACACGGGCGAGGAAAAGTATTCGCATGTCTCTGAAGCACTGCGAAAAGGTGACCCAGAAGTCCACCAAGTCCATGTAGTCGAGGCACTCGTCAATTCCATCAATAAGGATGGTGGATTAGCTTGGGAGACAGAGAACGAGGAGCTCCAAGACAATATCATGGCTTGCGAGCGGTTGGCCTTCGGACTTTTCGTTCAAAATGAAGCTAAGCTTGAACAATAGCTCTTTATCCTCTCGGTGGCGGTGTAGGACCTGAGCCAGGATCGATCGGTATGATGATATAGCCAGTCTACTAGCGGTGGAAGATTCTTGAAAGAAGTGATAGTAGATGTCGGGTGCGTCATCATGCGCTGTCCTGATGGACAGTCTATCGATTATCGAGGCGGCCAAGACAGTTTTACCAGCTCCCGGGTTCCCTGCAATCGAGTCAGGTGGGGACAACGTGGAGGAGAAACAATAGTCTTACCATATATCCACATCGAGGGACATTGAAAGCTGAAGTCAGTCGACGTTGGCGGAGCGGAAGAGTTTCGCCAACGTAGATACGTCGGCTCATCGAAGATCCAAGTTGCTGTTTCTTGAAAACGGTTGCGTGTAGCTTCATGTTTAGCCTCTGAAAATGGTGGAGCTCCCACCCAAGTTCTGAGCTTCTCAAAGGTCCGCTCTGGCGAGTATTATTACTAACAAGGCCTGGAAGGGAATTTCTTGGATGGCGGAGTACGTACCCATTCTTTCGCGCTCAAAAAGGCGAATAATCTCTTGATGCTCTCCTAGGAGACGGCTAATTTCCTTCCTCGATTCGGCACCAGCATCCCTCTCTTTCTTGGCCAGTGTCCTTTCCTGTTCGGAGAGTTGCCTCTCCTTCCTAGCGTCAATTCGCTCCTGGGCGTCGAGATGCCGACTGTCGGTGAGCATGTATGCTTTCCAAGAGCTCTCCAAACCGGGTATCAAAAGGACGCCAGAGTAGATAGATCAGCAATGATCATAGGAGTTCGTTTGATTCTCGCATTGCCCCGGGTGAAGACCTTGACCGCGGCGTGGAAAACACTCAAAACATCGCCATAGACAGCCTCAATCCGTTTTAAGATTCGGGAAAATTCCGGGCTGCCTTTCCTACCGGGGAGTATTGCCTCTGTCGTGCAAAGCTTCAAGACAGCCTGGTACTCTGATAGTGAGTCGGTCAATCTGGCCATCAGCTGTATGAATTTGTCAAAGAAGGTAACGAAGTTGGATGCCATCTGGAGAACAAGTCTCAGTCCACCCTAGACGACAGCAGCATACTGGGGATTGGATGAGACAAATATCTCAATGACTTTAAAGTATGGTTTGAATGCCTCGCCAAGCCTGTGGATGACGCTCAGAGCTGCTTCTCCACTGCCTCTCCGACCAGCTGTTTCGTTTGAGACTACACGAAGCTTCTTCATGGCAACCTGCACATCCTCGGCGGAGAAACACGGCAAGTAAAGGGCGCGATCCTCCGGTGAAAGGCCCGATAAGAAGACATCTCGTGCGCGGTCAAAGACCGGGTGCTTGCTGGTTGAATCCATCCCGATATTCTAGAATTGCATGAGCGGTGGCCAGACTTCGTAGTGGGTAGAGGTATAAAACCGTTCTTGACCCCTTCCTGTTGGGACATAAATTACCATTGGTAGACAAGAATGCAGTAAAGATACCCTTTTGCCTTGTCCGGCGGTCGATATCACAGCCGACGATGGCTGGGTCTGGGTCGGGACTGCCAGGGAGTGCGACTTACAGCCCAGTTGGCGATGTCAATGAGCTGGCGGCCAACGTCGGTCCGCGGTGATCGCGATTAAACTCGGAACCGGGGTGGTCTGCGTCAGCAGGTCAACTCCTCTCCAATGACCCAACTCAAACCACTACTTCCTAAACACCCTGTTCATGCTCGCACTGATAACCTCCATCCTGCGCCGATATTGTCACATACGACCATACCCACTGGAAGAATGGTTACCCACTGGAAGAATGGTGATCCTGCTTCCACACAAGTGGGGCTTTAGGTGAGGCTGTATGGGGCGGTTGGTTTTTGGGGGGGTCTATCAACCCTAACCCCGCATGTCACATGTAACGGGCTGGGAGATCTTGGAAACAGAGCCGATGTGGCCGCCGCTTTTCTCGGATACTGTTACTTGAGGAGACGGAGGAGCACTGGTCTTCTCTGTGCCCTCTGTAACGGGCAAGGTAGTGTGTTGCAACTAGCTGAGCCTACTCTACGAAGACGCAGAACATGAGGAGAAGGAAGGAAGAGAGGAGAGGCCTCGTGAGAGGGCCTCTTGCTTATGTACATGGCTACGTTGCTCCGATCAGAGGGAGACAGAAGATTCCAGAGCCGTCGCGTGCCTCGTTGAGGTTTAGTGTTGTGGTCTGTGTGCGCACATTGGGAATGGCTTCGTTCAGGGGTCAGGGGGTCGCCGGTGGGGCCCGCTCCGCCTCCGGCTCCGCGGGTCGCCAAGGCTACACCAGGGCTCAGCCCGTCACATTACCTTTCCTCCTCTTTTCATTTCCTCTAGCTTCACGTATGCCAGCTAATGGCAAAAATACCGCACTTAAGCTCAGACGTGTAACGTAATAGCGCTTAGAAAGTTCAAGGGCCCTGCTAGGGGTGCACTTGGTGTTTTGCTAGGTGCACTAGGCACTCAGGGGGGGTGACAGTCAGGAACACCCTAACCCTATGGCTGGCCTAGTGCACCCACCCCTAGCAAAACACCAAGTGCACCCTTAGCAGGGCCCAAGTTCAACCACGATCGGGAATCCCTGGCGTTATCGATCGGAGTCGCTTGCAGATACCCGCGCACGCAAGCCTTTAAGAATGATTCTGGTTCAGAATCCAGCGAATTCGCAGATGCCGATTATTTGCCCCTCTCAATACGGAGTCAATCAACTTCAACGTTAAGAGCTGCCATCTCGACGGCCGCAGCGACAACTACCGCCTTGTTGATGGTATAAAGGAGATTGGCAGAAGAACAACAACTCTCCTGCAAGCAGACCATCTCGATACAAGGCGTTAGAGTTCGTGAGGAGCACCTCAATCGAAGATGACTTGGCTCACTGCCAAGACGAGTAACATGCAAGGCCTTAGAGCTGGTCTAGCGCGAGTATCGATATGCAAAGGCGGCTTTTTGAACAGGATGGGGATGAGACGCCGGCTCATGTACAAAGTCGCGGTGGGTTTGCATACCAGGGAGGCGGCAAAGACGAAGAGCACGAAGAGCCATGAACCTACCGAAAAGGAATACGGTGAACCTGCCCAACCCGAATACAGCTATGGAGACGAAGCTGAAGGGGATGAGCACGGTGATGGCGAAGATGGTGGAGAATATGAGGAGCATGATGAGTGATTTGGATTTAGTTTCATGCTGTCAAGCTCGGCCTTCATACTAGCCGCATCGTTTATGTCCGCTAGCTATGTAAGTCCGGCACTGGTAAGCATTTCTTGCTCGGCCCTAACCAGGGCACCTCTGCTCTAAATCACCTGTATTTGGCTGGGTATGCTAACCGTCACCGCCGCTAAACCCTCCAGTGCACGTGGCAACACTTGCGCGTCTGTGGCAAGTATTACAAATCCACAGTTCCAGGACAGGTGATATCATGATAGAATTATCAAGGGCCAAGCTGCTTCTTTCCGTATCACTCATCCAGCAACATGAATGAACCTTCAACTGTTAATTCTACTAAGTTCTAGCATTATGTATTTGTCAGGAATAAAAAGTATATAAAGGAGGTTAGTCGTAGGAGGTGGGTGGGGAGGCGGTTAGGAGCCGTACAATGCCTTCATGCCCTCCTCTAGCCGCCCAGTGTAGTGGTGTCCCACTACCTCGATCCTTCGCCTCCTTATCGGCCCCCTTTTCGAGTAGGAGCTGTACGATAGCTTCATGCCCTCCTCCAGCCGCCCGGTGTAGTGGTGTCCCACTACCTCCATCCTTCGCCTCCTTATCGGCCCCCTTTTCGAGTAGGAGCTGTACGATAGCTTCATGCCCTCCTTCAGCCGCCCAGTGTAGTGGTGTCCCACTACCTCCATCCTTCGCCTCCTTATCGGCCCCCTTTTCGAGTAGGAGCCGTACGATAGCTTCATGCCCTCCTCCAGCCGCCCAGTGTAGTGGTGTCCCACTACCTCCACCCTTCGCCTCCTTGTCGGCCCCCTTTTCGAGTAGGAGCTGTACGATAGCTTCATGCCCTCCTCCAGCCGCCCGGTGTAGTGGTGTCCCACTACCTCCACCCTTCGCCTCCTTGTCGGCCCCCTTTTCGAGTAGGAGGTGTACGATAGCCGTATGACC
>Ga0247780_1001772_pt1 | contig 10448 bp, 7 predicted proteins | sample UWRJL079202R5_FD_179927 | JGI IMG/M metagenome (GOLD analysis project Ga0247780, IMG submission 179927) | Plant litter microbial communities from Arlington Agricultural Research Station in Wisconsin, United States - UWRJ-L079-202R-5 | ecosystem: Environmental > Terrestrial > Plant litter >... | reverse complement strand
CCAACCCCCAGCCCCCCTCGTCCACGCAAAACCACGGCTTCATCGAGGAAGTCTCCATTGCCACCGCGACGCCCACCTCCGGCTCCGTCCCGGGGTACGAAGGGCTGTCGGTCCTGTGCGCTAAGCTGGGCCTGAACTGGGTGTTTAGAGATGCGATCTGCCACGGGCCGGAGTTTGATTGGCTGTACGATCCGGATCTGACCGTCGAAAAGGGCGGCAAAGGCAAAGGCAAAGGGGGGACCATCACCGCCGTGTGGCGGAGGATTTTCACCGCCCCTCCCGAAGGTGGACACGCCCAGCGAGGAAAGCTGCTGAACAGCGGCGACGGCATCGTAGTGGTGCATCGCACGGGAAGGGTGATCTACCCGGAGCATCTGTGGGCGCTGATGGAGTATGTAGGGTGGCGGACGGACGTGATGATCACGAGGGGGGAGAAGGAGGCGCGGCGCAGGGATGTCAAGGCGAAGATGAGGGCGGGGAGGGAGGGGTTTGAGCGGTTTTGGGGGGAGTGGATGAGGGGGATGGGGCTGGAGAGGAGGGAGGGGTTTCCGAGTCCGTGGGATTTGGAGGAAAAGTATGGGAGGAGGCAGATTAGGGTGGGGATGGGGATTGTGGTTGGGGAGGGGAAGGAGAAGGTTAAAGGTTCATCCGCGGCGAAGGATAAAGGCTCTGCATCTGCCACCTCAGCTGCCCGAGCGAAAGAAAGTTCCTCAGAGGGCGCTTCGTCGTCAAAGGACAAGGGCTCTTCGGAGGCTTCTACCCAGGCGAGAGAAAACTCAAATTCCTCGCAACGCGATTATGCGAAGGCTGGTTCGTCAAGCCCAGCTCCGACAGTCGCTTCGTTGTCGGGGTCTTCCTCGTCAGTACCGCCTCAGCTAAACCCTCCATTCATCGTTTATTTCTAGCGTTCTTTCTCGAAACAGTTCAAAGGTCTGTAACAGTTAACTTTTCATCTACACCTTTTAAACGGTCAATATACGGCTCCTGGACCCGGGGTATATTCGTTACTGGTCGGAGCGATCTCAGCCGAAGAAGTCCTCACCGCCCTCTTCACCGCCTGAAATGAGGAAGCCTTCCCCGCTCAAGGAGGAAGTCAAGCCGTCGCCCTCGCAGCCAACACTGGCATCGCTGCCGTCGAAGAATGAGGGCAAGGGGAAGGAGAAGGAGGTTCTCACAGAGGACAAGACAGCCGGCGCTGTTCAAAAAGATGATAAGAGAAGAAACAGTCTCTGGTTTCGCTGGAAAGGAAAATATCTGGTCAAAGGCGCACCTTCCAAGATTGTTTCCAACACTGAGATATATCGTATATCAGCAGCGCGAACGAAAAAATAAAACAAAATGAAATAAAACAAAAAGCACAACCTACAAGACTATAGTCCCCCGCCCTTGCAATGTGAAACACCTATAAACTACTAAAACTGTGAGCTCTAACTCAGCGATGAGGACTCCACAAGGGGTGTTTCTGTTGTACCCCATTCATGAATCCGGCATCAACAAACCGAGACCGTCACAGCCGATAAACGCCGACTTGAAGCATGCGAATCTCCGGGGCGTGTTGTCCCCTTCTTCATATTTCCGTTGTAGAGATACATGCCCTCGTCCCGAACACAGCCCACCTAGTCCGCCAGTGGGGACCCCATACCGCCCATACTACCTACACTCTGTGTTTTCCTTGCCCTCCAACACACCTGGAGAAGACCATCCCGCAGAGATGATCTCCATCAAGAGACCGTTGGGTAGGTATTACCACGACGCTAGAAGCGGATGCTCACTCCATTGGACTGGCTCTATCTTATAGTCTTGACAATGGCCCAGACAAGACCACCGAAGCGTCAATTGATGACGAGTCTCCTGATCTTGATACAAGGGGTAGCGGTAGAACTAAGATGAACGTGCCTCTATGGGACGAGAAAATCGAAGGTACGACGTAAGCTTAACCACCTACCTAAGCCACGAGATCGACAGATCATGTCCTGCGAAACTGGCAGGAGAATATTAAATATTAACAACGACATTGTGCCCGACTATGAGAGACACTAACTCAAAAATACAAAGCCTCTGGCTGGAAGAAAGGGACCCTCTCCTTTGTGCGAAACGGTCACTGTGAGAATTCTCATACGGGCGGGGTTTTCTGGGAGGTTGAGGCCTGGCGTATTCTCATCACAGTCCCTAAACGCATTGTGAGAGGCTTCGGTTACGTTGCGGTAGGCCTCGATTGCACTTGGACAGGCTGTTGGAGAATACAAGAAGGCCTTCCTAGAATGTACCTAGGTAGGCCTCTCTAGAACGGAAGATGGCCTGCAATACAACAAGAAAACACCCCCCACACCATCCAAGAAACCCTTCCTCTGGGCCAAACCCCCATACCCCCCATACACATGCAAAGCAACCCACGTTTCGTAGTATCATGGTATGCATATTCATAATATGTACGCATTACACCAAATATATACAAGTCCACTCCACACCTCCCAGTTCAGTCGCGTCGGTAGCCAATCCTACAAATGCTGGAATCCAAGCCCAGAGGGCCATGCAATGCTATGTTCTCCCCGCCATGCGAAGGTATGCTCCGGACCGACCTGCCGAACCTTTTCCGACAGTAACACAAAAGAAAGAATATAAGTATGATCCGTGACTGTCCGCTGTTCGCTTTTCGTTTTTGACTTCCGCTGTAATCTCGTACTACCCGGCTTACATCGTCGGGTTAGCACTGGGCGGGTAGTATCCCATCATGCCGGGCGGTGGGAGTAGGCCGTGCGGCTGCGGCAATGGCTGGATGTGCTGGTTTTGCCCAGGCATGGCTAGTGATCCCTGAGGGGGCAGAGGGATGGGCACCGGGGTCGGCGTGCCCGAAGCCGACGCACCAGCTGACCCGGGGTCCGTCATGTTTCCCGCAGCGCCGTCGCCGTTGTTGGTTGGTGTCCCAGCGGCCTTCTCCGCTTTCTTGTTGGCCAGAGTCGTGCGCCGCTTCTCAACCGCACCTTGCATCTCGCCTGATGCCCATCGTCCTGTGTCTGTTAGCATACAAGAAATGCATATTGGAAGAAAGAAATGCAGGGACACTCACTTCTCATAGACCAGCTCATCTTCTCCGACTTGCTCATCTCGGCATATGGCTTGTCATCCAAAGCACCACCGTTGCTTAGAGCTGGCTTTGCCAGCCCAGAGTCTGGCGCCTTAGCCCCACGCGAGGTCTTGGTGATGATCTTTGGCGCAGGATTGGGGGCGATATTCGCGGGGGCGATATTCGCCGGAGTCGCCGCCCGAGACGAGTTTTGCGACGAAGATCCGTTGTTTGTGAGCTTGATCTTAGTAATCGGCTTCTTGACGGCTGGAGGTGCCGCGGACGGATTGCCACCAGACGGAAATGCGGGCCCTGCGCTGAAAGTGTGCAAATACGGACCAGGCGCGGGGGCGATTGCTGGAGGCGGGTTGCTGAAAAAGAGAGGTGCTTGCAGACCGCCCACTGGCTGCGGGGCAAGCAAGGGAGCCAGTGCATGCGTCGGCATTGGCGCGGCCATTGGTGCGGGTGCCGACGGCTCCGGCAAGGAAGGTTGGCTCGTTGCCGTCGTTTTGCGTCGTGGTGCCCTAGTCTTTGGCTCCAGGCCGTCCAGTTTCGGGAGCATTATGCCGCGCGTGCGCTTCTGCGGGCGAGCTTCGAGCTCCGGGTCGTTCTCCAGCGCAAAGTTCCGCTTCCGCTTTTCACGCAGCGAGTAAGCAGACTCGCCCGTCTCTTCCGTGTTGACCGTCGCAGCCGACGACGCGGTTGACGGCCGCGACTCGGGCTGGCTGTCAACCGAGACGTTGCTGTAGAAGGATGAGCTTGTAATTTCGCCCTTGGCGTCGCGACGCTTGGACTTGAACAAGTCGCTGTCCGAAACGGCAGGAGGCGGGGGAGGCGCCAAGCCGCGACCACGCTTGCGCGCCGACCCTTGTGTTGATCCCGATTTGTTCTCAACCGTCTCTTCGTCGGACTGATTGTCGTCGGCCTGGGAGCTGCTAGTAGGCGGAGGGTAGAAATGCTCGATCTTGGTCTGTCCTCCACGGCCTCCGCGCATGCCACCGCGTCCGCGTCTACGAACAACAGGTGCTGGTGCAGGCGCAGGTTCAGGCTCCGGCGCGTCTTGGGCTTCCGTGTCGTCTTCGTCTCTGGTCGCAAACTTGCGTCGGAATCGGCGGCCAGGGAGCGACATGGCACCGATAGGCGTCCCAGAGCGACTCGGCTCCTTGCTCTGGTCTGAGAGATTTCGTGGCTTCCTCATCCGCTTGCCCTCAATGACATTCTCCTCAGCCAGTTCAGCACCCTTCTCCGTCTTCTTGCGTTCGCGCAGACGGTTCTCGGCATTTTCCCATCGCTGGTCTTCGGGGTTCTGCCGCCCAACCTGAGTGGGATGTGTGTTGTGCTTGAATCCGTAGGCCTGTGCCATAATCTTATCCTCCTCGCGCTGATGCTCCAAAACGGGGTCGTCAATATACGGCTTTGGAGCTCTGGCGCCCCGAACCTCAAACACTGGTGGTCCTTTGACCGCATCGTCAAAATGGCGGCGCCAGGGAGACGGCTCGTCCATTTTCTGGCGGTTCTCCCAATTGACAATGGTCTTGTCGTTTGCGACGCGGCGCTTCGCGTTTTCTTCGTCGTCCACAATCTTCTTCAACTCGTTGTATTCCATCTGATACGCGTGCATAGCCTCCACGGCAGCCGCCACAGTCGTGTAGAGCTTTGTAGGTTCCATCTTCTGCCAGCCCTCCAATGCATCGACAAATTCTTGCGGATCCCTAAGCTTGGGGAAAATGAACTGTCTCGACGGGTTGCGGGTGACCTCGACCGGTCTGGTTGGGCCACCAGCTTTCACAGCAGCGCCGGGCTCTCCGTTCTCTTGCTCTTCCTCGACATCCTCTGCTTCTGCCCCGAGTTGCGGTTCGTCTTCGTCAGCTGCAGCAGGTGAAGGCGCTGCCGTCGGCTGCTGGGAGTCAGGCTGAGAGTCGTGGAGCGCGTCCTCGAAGGATGCCGACGTGAGGGTTGGGCGTTTGATTGGTGCGCACTTAGGGCCGGGTCGGCTCATTTTGACGGAATCTGCGGATGGCGTCGATCGTTCCGTATCTGGCTGGCTCTGGGAGGCCTTGAACCGTCGAGCGCACTGGTTGTTGAATTCCACCATGGAGATGCGCGGCTCTCCTCGTTCTTGTCGCCTCTTCATTTCCTGTCGATACAGCTCGTAAAATTCTGCCTTTCTAAGAGGGCGGTGTCCGTCCCATTTGGCCTCAAAATTCGTGGTGTCAAATGGCGACGGCGTGGGTGTGGGCGTTGGCATGGGCGTCATTTCGACATTGTCTTTGCCCTCTGAGCGGGCCCATTCGGTGTAGGTGCCAGGATAGATGACTTCTTCGGATTCATACGGTGTTAAGCGAAGCTCAGAACCAAAAGGAGTAGGGGTCTGGTGAATCTTCTCAAGCGCCTTGAGTCTGATAGGCTCGGTGGATCTGGGGGCCCGCGCGCGGCGAGATGAGGCGGTGGAGTCGCGTCTTTCGCGCAACGCGACTTCCAGTTGCGGTGCTGATGGCGACGTGGATGATTCACTCAAAGGCTTTAAATCCGTTTCTGGCGGTGGTGCTGGCTCCTTGGTTTGAATTTCTGGGTGCGCATCGGGTTCGACGACAGAGTTTGCTGGTTCTGCGGGTGGCTCTGCGGGTGGTTCTGCGACGAGTGGCTCAACCACAGGCTCGGGTTCCGCTTCAACTTCAACTTTGACAATCTGCGGTTGCGGGGGTGACGCGATGTTGGGATTTGGTTGTTCCTGGGGGTTTTCCTCGGTTGTTTCCGTTTGTGCTGGTTTGCGCGCAACTTCCTCAGCCTCGCGCTGGGGGTTTGGGTCGTCGGGCTCCTTGGGCAGAAGTGGCACCGCGATGGGCTCTGACGCACCGTCGGGCTTGCCGTTGGGCTGGTCGTTAATTAGGGCCCTCTCAATCGCTTCTTCGCTTTCCGAGGCCAGCGACACGGTTTGTTCGACCGGAGGAACGCTCTGCTGCTTGGGGGTTTCTGGCTCGGCGTCTGCCTTGGCCATCGCGGTGTCGCTTCCATCCGATGTTGACGGTCGCGTCTCAGACTCATCGAATGAATTTGACTCGTCGGAATCTTCTCCGTCCGACTCAAGAAGGCCATCCGTAGGGAATCCGACAAGAATAGTATCCTGCACCTCGTCGTCGTACGCCTGGTCGACGTGGTAGGTGCTGATCTCAGTCGTGGAGGTTGACTTACGCGACTGGGTGCGACGGCGAGCCAGGCCCCCGCGAGAAGGAGCGGGTGACCTTTCCTGACGTTTACGCTTCTGGACAGTAGTGACAGAATTGAAATTCTCAACGTCCCCGTCCAGCCTATCGTGCGTCTGTCGCTTCTTTCGGCCGCGAGCAGTAGGCGTGGCCGCAGACTTTGCCGCAGCGTCTGACTTGCCCACGGCAGGGACGAGCTCTTCGTCTATCTGCTCTTGGGTATAGTCGACGCGGGCCCGCTTGCGCAAGGAGTGACCGCCCTTTGAAATGCCGTCGTCGTAAGCGGCGGCACCGTCAGGGGTGACATCGAACGTCCGCGAGCGCTTACGCGCTGACAGTCCGCCCGCCATGGCGGTTGCAGCGCCCGACGGCGATTCCACGCTGAATGAAGGGGTAAAGGTAGCACTCCGGGCCGGACGGTCAGTGCGAGGCGTTACGCGGAAAGCTGATGAGTCCGAGGTGGGTGATGCTGTCCGCTGGCCCTGGGCGGACAGAAAAGCTCTCGACTTGGCCCCGCGCACTGGAGCAGTGCCCGGCACGCGCTGCGGATGCGTGGCGGCACTCGCACCGGACGCAACAGGCCCCGGCGTGCTGGGACCGGCAAGATCAGATGGCGGAAGGGGGAATGATGATTGATGGGGGGTGCTGGCGGCGTGGAAGTGGGAGTGAGACGGCAGCGAGGTGCGCTTCTTTGTCGCGCGCCCGCGCCCACGACCGCGGTCCATTTGCTGTAATTCAATCAGCACGCTGGCCGCGCTTCCATGAGTTCGTCTGGGATGGATGACGCAGACGGGCGATGGCGGTGATGTGGCCGGTGGCGGCGGTGTCGGTGTTGTTGCGCTGTGGAGAGGGTGTCTGAGGGCGCTGGTGAGGCGAAAAAAAGAGAGGCGCACTAACCATCCAACGTGTCAGGGTCCGCACTTGAGCCGTTGGCCTGAACCCGCAACTGTGTCGCTCGCAGCGGCGCCGCGCTCGCGCACCGCGATCGCAAAACACGCAAAAACAGTAAAGACGTGCAGGACGATGGCTGCACTTGTGCTGCTGATTGACAGAGAGCCGGACAGCGTGCGGTGGTGGCGGATATCTCAGCTGGATGCCCGAGACTTGCGTGTAGATTGTAGTGAATTCTTCTCACGTCAATTTTGAGGTCCCGAATAAGCCACAGCCAATCGCGCCGCAGCACCCGTGCCATCCGGCCAGCCCCACACCCACAGCTGCCGTCAGCCGCCAACCTGAAGCGCGCACTGGGCATCCTGTCCGACTCGATGCCCCGCAACCAATGGATGGACGCCGACAGCATGAAAGGCTGGGTCTCCTTGCATCCAATCGCGCCGTGACGCAGCTGTCGCCCACGCCTCTCACGATCACTCCACGCGACGGTCCTCCGCGCCAGGCAATACGCTGCAGCCTAGCAGGCCGTGTCAACGTTTGCGCTTGCTTTTGGCTGCTCTCCGGCACATTACGCGGCATTCGCAACGCATTATCGGTGTGTCGGGACGCATCAATCGACGTCGAGTCCAACGAACGCCCCTTCCCTGTCCGAGTCAATCACCCCCAACGCACAACACACAATGACGACCAAGCGAGCCAAGGCCGCTCCCACCGACGACGAGCTGGGCGAGCTCTTCGAAGGCCTCGGCGACGACACGGCCCTCAAGAAGCCGGCCGCCAAACCCAAGCCCGCGCCCGGGGCGAAGGGCAAGGCAGACGCCGAGCAGGACATCCTCGCCGAGCTGGAGGACCAGCTGGGCGAGAAGGCCCCTTCCCGGCCTCACACCCCCCGCATCCGAGAGGCCGCACCGAAGGCCTCCCCGGCCAAGCGGTCCTCGACAAACACCCCTCCCCTGGGTGCTGACGCCGCCGGCCTCGCCCGCAAGTCGGTTGAGAGCACCCGATCGTACCATGCCAGCTTCACGCCGAGTGCCACGAGCTCCGATCAACAGGAGCCAGAAAGAAAGGCCGAGCCTGCACCTGCGCCTGCGGCTGGTGGCGGCTGGTGGGGAGGCATCCTGTCGACTGCGACGGCAGCAATGAAGCAGGCCGAAGCGGCTGTCAAGGAGATCCAGCAGAACGAGGAGGCGAAGAAGTGGGCGGACCAGGTCCGTGGAAACGTTGGTGCCCTGCGAGGTATTGGTATGTTGAGCAGATATCTATCTTGCCCTCTCTCAACCACTTGCTGACTCTCTCTCCTCCAGGCGGCGAACTCCGCGCTCGCGCCCTCCCGACGTTTACCGACATCCTGCATACCCTCGCACCTCCCATCTCTTCACACGAGCGTCTGCTCATCCACATAACCCACGACCTCGTTGGATACCCCTCCCTCGACCCTCTCGTCCACGGCGTCTTCAGCCGGGTCATGGCCCAGGTTGAGGGCGGCGACCTGCTCGTCATCCAGCGCGGCCAGGAAGCCACCGCCGCACAGTCCTCCGCCGGCTGGCGTGACGGCCCCTGGTGGCGGCAGTCAGACACACCGCGGGATCTCGGCTTCGTGAAGGGTCTCGTCGAGGGAACCAAGCTCTGCCGCGCCAGTGCCGAGGGCTACTCGACCGACTACTTCTCCGCGCACGGCGGCATCGAGGGAGCGCGCCAGCGTTCCACCGAGCCTCTCAGCGAGAGCAACCCCGTTCGCAGCTCGGATCTCTTCCTCTCCGTCCAGGCCATCGTCATCGATGGAGACAAGACTCTGTTTGCTGGTACCAGCGCTACAGAGAAGGAGAAGGAGACTTCCCCCGTTCAGGAGGACGAGCATGCCGATGAGCTGGTCTGCTTTGCGGTCTTCATTTTGGATCCTGTCCACGACATCCAGTACTCTACCATCAGTCAGACCGTCCCGGCCAAGTGGATCCGCTGGATGGATGCCGCTGTCTCCCCGCTCACTCCGGCGAGTGGTACTGAGGAGGCATTTGACCTCGAGTTTGAGAGGGTCCCGGAAGAGATCCGCGAGATTGTGGAGAATGGTGGCGTCGACCCCCGCGAGTGGGTTGCCGAGTGGGTTGAAGAGGTTTTGGGTCTGTCGATCGGTGTCGTTGCGCAGAGGTATGTCGCTCGTCGGATGGGTGTCGGTGAGGGCGGGCTTGGCAAGGGGAAGCAGAAGCAGGAGAGTGTTTTGGAGGATGGGGGGAGTGAAGCGGCGAGGGCTGGTCTTATTTGAGAGATGGCACGTTTTGGGTAGTATGGTGCTCGAGGTTATATTCATGGTTGTGAGTTATGAGTTATTTAGTGCAGTGTGGCGTTAGGTATGTGATCAATGACAGAGCTATTATCATGATATCTACATTGGCGTGCTTGACTCTCAGACCTGGTGTTCTCAGAGCTGGTGCTCTCAGAGCTAGTCAGTCTCTTCGAGGGAAGAACCGTATCTGCGAGGGCTACTGGTTGAAGGGAAGCGCCTGATGACAACTCAAGCGACATCGGGAAGCACACGTCCCAAGCTATGTTGACAAGCGGTTCAGCGTGATGACTGTCTCGAGCCGTGATCACATCTGAAGTGATGACTGGTGTTTGTGAGTTTCAAATTGCCTTGAAGATGTAGGTAAGTTGGGTTGAGTCTAAGTTTACATTACAGTAGAAGAACGAGTGTCATTATTTCGACTTTGTTCTAGAATTGAATTTCAGCTCAGGAAACCTCATGTGATCTACTGGTTTTGTTTCAGATGACGGGATAACTAAGATGGAGATGTTTTCTTCCCAGAATTCCTTACCCAGTTAAATCCGCTTCCCGCCGCAATTTTCGGCTGCTCTTTTTTCAGGTTGGAAAACCCTAGCGTCCAAGAAAAATGCCTCGCTGATACCTTTCCTTGCTCGAGTCTACCCGATTTCTAGTAGGCTTAAGTTGGAGGTAGGCAGTAAATTTTGAGGGGATCGAATTCAAGGACACCGTTTTTGATTACGAATTTAGACATTACGAACATGAACAAACCAGCATCGCCAAGCACACGTAAAGACCTCTAGACTGGCTCTGTCTCCTATGCTCCCGACCTATTCCTTCACCTCGGTCCCAGAGTCTCACTTCAGCTCTCCTCCCCCATCCTTGACCTCATCGCCCTCACCTTCCCCCTCCGCCTCCTCCTGGTCGCCCACCACAATGTCCCTCTCCAAAAACAACCTCTCCATCCTCCCAAAGTCCTCCTCTCCCCTCTGTACCGTGACCTCTCCCCCCCTCGCTAAACTCAACCACTTCT
>Ga0247780_1001768_pt1 | contig 10475 bp, 23 predicted proteins | sample UWRJL079202R5_FD_179927 | JGI IMG/M metagenome (GOLD analysis project Ga0247780, IMG submission 179927) | Plant litter microbial communities from Arlington Agricultural Research Station in Wisconsin, United States - UWRJ-L079-202R-5 | ecosystem: Environmental > Terrestrial > Plant litter >... | reverse complement strand
CACCAGAGCTTCGCTTGGCTGAGAGGACGGCTCCCGGAATACAACAAGACTTGATGGCGGTAATTACTGTGTTCTTGGTTGACTGCGTTGAATTCAACAGGAACCTGGTAGTGGTAAGTCACATGACCAGGGAATCCGAAGATCAGTTGTTCAGGTTTCAGGAGGCCGTACGGCGCTTCTTCTTAAGAGACTGGTTCTCTCGACTTTGGGTGATTCAAGAGTTTGTGCTCACTCGGGAGGTTAACTTCCACTGCGGGCAGCGAAAACTTGACTGGCGGCACCTCTTCGCGGCTTGTCTGGACTATGGACCGGATGCGCCAGTCCCTTCGAAAGATACATGGGCGGCGTCATTCCAGGCATAACGCTATATGCTAGCATGGCAGTCCTCCGAATTCTTCGAGTACTCAAGCATTCGCCCCAGGGCGCACCACTTCTCGAGGACCTCTACAGCCGAAGCGAAGTGTGGAACGAGTTAAGCAAGTCCAACCTGGTTGACCTGTTGCACTCTTTTCGGCACTCGAGGTGCACTCTCGAACAAGATCGCCACATCGCTTTAACCAAAATGTCAGCCGATTTTTGCGACAGCGATGCCCCGGCTCTCGCTCCAGATTACAGCTCCGACACAGCCGACATCGTGAAGCGGTGTGGGCGATTCCTGATCCAACAACCTGGCGGTGAAAAAAGAGTAATTATATAATAAATAGTAAAGGATAGATTAAACCTTCTTTTTAGAGCTAAGAAATAATTAATTACGTAGTAACTAAATATAATTACTATAACGTAAAACCTAAAAACAGAGAGTAAATACATTAACTACAAAGTTGCTTTTTAAAACTACTGTTAATAAGGTAAGCTAGGGGTGAGTAGGGGTGAGTTAAGGTTGAGCTGAGGGTGTAGTAAGCTGATTTTAGGTTAACTAACCTTAAATGTGGCTCTTTTATTTTTAACGACCGATTACTCAAGTTGGAATCCCTAAAGGCTACGGTGGTGTTGTAACACGCATAACCCCTTGCCCCTGACCATCCAACCGCACCATAAGCCCAACGGCCACCTTCATCACCTCTTCATCTCTCGGCTGCGTCGCAAAAACACCCGCCATACCACCCCGTTGCTCCACCCTATACCGATCCTCCACCTTCAACCTCACCACATCCACCCCCGGAAAACTCGACACCTCAGGCGTCCCCACCACCGAGGAGAAACTAATAGCCCCAGAGCACAGAACCAGCAGCACCACGCCAGAAACCAAATACGCAACCACCGTCCAGGGCGCCGGCGCAACATACTCATACGGCTTCGCTAACGACCCCTGGAAGTAATTCTCCTCCGGCAACCCTTTCAGCACCTGATCAACAATAGTACTCCCATCAGGCACTCCAATCTGCCTCTTAAACACGGGCGTGAACATATAAAGCGATGTCGCGAACAAATTCTGCAGGACTCCCACGGCGGGGGAGAACTGATCAAGCACTGTGAGGGATCCAAAGGTGGCGATGTAGTCTGTGAGCAAGGCATTCGCAGCGGTGTCTTCGCATAGCTTGGAGGAGGAACCGTGCGCGCAGAGGAAGGAATTGAGGGCCGGGCGGAAGTCGGCGGCGGTGAGGTGTTGGGGGATGGGGGCCCAGGTTTCTTTGATGGAGAGGATGGTACCGGAGAGGCGGTCGGCGATGAAGGTGGCGTTGCGGCGGTGGATGGAGAGTTTGGTTGTCCAGAGGGAGGCTTCGATAGTTACGTTGGGGAGGGTGGCGAGAGGGACGCAGTCGAGGATGCAGGGGGCGAATGCTGGGGTAGGATCGATGTTGGGATGGGTTTGGCTTGGGGTGGAAATAGGGGGTGTGACGAACCTGCGATTATGGAGGAGTCTTCTGAGTCTTTGAGGCATAGGTAGAATCCAGTTGCGACCGAGGATGGAGATCCCGTGTACAGCTCGCATTGCTTACTGGTGAAGCGGGTTGGTATTCGACTCAAGTCCCATGCGTCAATTTGATAGCTTGGGACCTTCTCGGCGATGTATGCAGGAAATTCGGGGTTTCTTTGGAGGAAGGGATATGGGGATATTGTCTTCAACCCACCGGTCATCAGAAACGAAATGCACGTCGGTGATGAACGGCATTCTTCCGTCACGGGGTCGGTAAGGGTGCTGAATCCGGGATCTTGTAGCACCGAGGAAATCAGATTCGAGATGAAGGGTCCGTCGATTTGTTGCGTTGCCAAAGCAGGGTCGAAGACGCCGATTCCGCCGCTTACCGTGGTGAGGTTCAAGGGGAGGTAGTCCAACTGCGGTTCGACCACGGCTAGGCGCGTATCAGCACAGTCTTCCAAATACTAGTCGATTCCAGTCCTTACACATCAGGATAATCCCAGGGAACTGCACAACCACCCAAATAAGCAGCCTCGAACCTGTCAGCGACATCCCCTGACAAAAACCAAAAAGGAGCAAAGCGAGGTACCCACCGCATCAAGGCCCAAAACCCCGGCCCCCCAATACCCCTCCTCACCAACCCATACCTCGGCATCCAAGCCCACCTCGAGCTCACCACCTTGACCCACCCCTTGAGCCTTGCCCCAAGCGTCAAAAACGACAGGAGATTCCCACCCCGACCACGAAGTAGCGGACCCCATTGAATCATCTCCCACGACTTCTCAGTCGCGCCTCCAAACCCCCAGTCCGTGATCTTGGACATGAAGGAGAGGAGGAGAATGCCCGAAGTGGGTGAGAGTCGGGCAAGAACCCAGTCGGGCGAGCTTGCGCTGAAGGAGATGGCGGAGACAAAGATGAAGACTAAGGTGATGATGATAAGGGCGGAGAAGTCCGAGAGGCCTTTCTGCCAGGGTTGTTGGGGTGGCTTGGAGATGGAGGCTGATGAAGTTGCGGGGGTTGTTGGGGTTAGGGGGCTTTGGGTGTGGTTGGTTTGACTCGTTGATGGGCGCTGTGGAGGAGCTCCGTGGCTGGTTCCGGGGGCTTGGGGTACTTCTAAGCGCGGAGTGACTGTTGTAGCTGGAGGAGCGACCGTGATGATTGGGGGTGTTGGTGCAAGGGGAGCAGATGTTGTGGATGTGGTTGGTGTTGTTGGGCGTTGAATTTGTCCCGGAACTCGCGCTTGGGAGGCAGCATTTGAGTTTCTGGCCAGTTCCTGCAGCTCGATACCTCTGTGGTTTGGGACATTCTGCTGTGGTTGCTGTGCTGGCTGAGTTGGTGATGTTGGTCCTGGTGGTCTCGTGGACGCAGACTCTCCGGCGACTGGCGACGACATGTTGAAAATCTCGTGGTTGAAGCTGTTATTGGGCTCACATCTGCGAGAACAATGTGACCGGGCCCTCTCCTTATCTTTCGCTTTCCAGTCCCGCACAAGGACGACAAGGCTCGACATAAAGCTGAGATTTGGCTCGCCACGTCACCCCCTGCACGTAGGACCACACCACACCAAAAGTCGTCCGTGATGGTGGTCCAGCTTCAGCCACTAGGACGCCACCATTGCAACGTACCGCCAAAGGGGACTTTTGACTCGCTGCCTTCCATCAGTTTGCGGTCTAGGCCTGCAAATGTTCAATAAATCCCACTCTTTGTCTAAATATGGGTGTCCGAGTTTGCGCCCGGGCTCCAGATGACCGAACAGGGGCACGGTGGCGAACCCTCTGTGTGAAGCGCTATAAGGGGCTTTTGCATTCCCATTGCTGTCGTACTGACCTGGGAGGGTATCGTGCCTCTCCCTTTCCCAGATTAACTTGAAGCTACCTACTCAATTGCTAGGCGATCCTGCCGTCTTTCATACAAGATCTCCCCCAACTTTCCAAAACCCAATATCATGAAGCTCTCCAACATTCTCATCCTCCCCACACTGGCATACGGCCTTCAACCCGCCAACCTTCTCGACCCACGACAAAACCTCTGCCCTGTCCCTTGCGGCGAGGGATGGTGCTGTCTGACCGGAACAAAGTGCATCCCCGGAAAGTCAGACCCATCCGTCAAGTACGATTGCGACGATGAGCTCCTGGCGACAACTTGGCCGGCTGTGAACGTCGGCGTCTTTTCAACAGCGGTTGATATCCTCACGTCGATCGCATCCGAGTACTCGCTTAGCACGACTTTCTCCTTCAAGCCAACAACTGCGTCGCCAACTTTTACCCCGACACGTGAGATTATCCCGCTACCGAGCAGTACCAATGTTGCAGGGGCGATTGGTGGGGCGCGACCAGTGGTTGGTGCGGTTGCTGGCTTCGTGGGTTGGCTCCTGGTCTGAGGATTCTGAGTATCCTGGGTTTAACATGGATGGTTGGGTGTGGTTGCTTGTTCTGTATTATTGGAATTTCGAAGAGACTTCGATAATAGGGTCAAAGATTGACTGAACAATAAGCGAGTCCTCCAGATGGGGTCCACTCTCACTGCCAGTGCTGAACAGTGTTCTCTTGGTGCTTGCGCTTCGGCATGCTTCACCTCGTTGTTGCGTCCATCTCGCTCAAGTCGCTTGGATGCAGCGGCGGTGCTGAGGCCAGAGTGGAGGGAGAGTTGAGGGGCTGGAGGACTTAGTCGGAGGAGAGGTCGTGCCACGGGAGGTTAGCGAAGTAGGAGCTGTCGGCGGTGTCACGGTACGGGGACGGGGGGTGCTTGAGATCGGGGGCTGTCTCGTTTTGGCGGGACTCGGAGACGTGGATGGATAGGGTGCGGAATTCGATTTGGACTTCCGGGGAGGGATTGAAGGTGATGCGGTTGGGGTGAAGGTTGGACTCGAGGTCGCGCGCTGGGGCTTCGGGGGTGGTGGAATCAGCCATAGTGGAGTAGTAGATGGAACCTAGATATTGTGGAAGGTGGAAGCGCAAGAGGGTAGGTAGGATTACAGCCCTGAATGTCTGGCAGGAACAGGAACTGCCAAATGGTGCAAAAAGATCTAGCGAGAACCACTTCCATCGAGGCATCGTCGGTAGAAGTACTGCTCCCCATCCTCCGAGTCGCCGCTAGCGAGTAGTACAGTACTTTTATCACAAAACACACCCTGCCAAGCATCACCACTCGTGCAACCACACTTCAGGAAAGCAAAATCCTGACACTTTGCTGGTAAAGCGCTCAAATTCACATGTAGGAGGAATTCTCAGGATGTGCATGCCTCGAATGGGCAGCAGGGATGTTACGTTGATATTACATAAAACGAGGAGGACCTCGGGGAGGGCCAGCTGCCATCCTCCGGACTGCGCCTGACTGGATGCCGGTTTGGGCAACCCGGAGAGGACATGGAGTCAGGGGTCATGGTATGTCACGAAGTAAGGTAGCTGAGGGAATTAAAACTTGCTGGACACGAGATTCTCTTTTGCGGATTGGTTTGTTGCATGGGGTTGGAATTGTTTGCTTGAGGGAGGGAGAGGAGAGGATGAGGATGAGGAGGGTTAGGATGTTGGATATTGCCATGTAATTGCCGTGCCTCACCGCTGGTGAGTTCCCGGTGCGACGGTATGGTGCGGCACTTAGCTGCCCTCTGCGAAACAGGACCGACGACACCACCATTCGCTCCTCAACCCCCCCAAACGCGAAAGCCACTCTGCTAGATGCCAAGGCCGTTGAAGCGCTTCCCACCGTGACATACCATGAGGATGTGTCCCCCCAGAACCCTGCCAATGAGCACCGGAGTTGCTCAAGCATACAAACAGCGAGATGGAAGTGGACTCCTTATCAATGTTTACCACATGCAAACCTGAAGACAATACAGGGTAGAGAACAGCGGGGATGTGCAGGCTTCGGGGAGAAGAGTTGCGCCGTCTGCACTGAGGACCTCACTGAGGGCTCACAGGTCCGCAGGCTTCCTTGCGGGCATTGCTTCCATCCGGTGTGTATCGAGTCTTGGTTGTTGGGGTTTGCGACTACTTGTCCGTCGTGGTGTGATGCCCAGAATTCCGGATGTCTGGTTGGCTTATGCTGATGTTGAAGTTGATGGTAGTCGGGTTGATCTGGGGGCGGTTCAAGGGGGTGATGAGATAGTACGGCTGCCTTGCAAGGTGGTGATTATGTACCGCCGGAAGCGGGAGGGGTAGGAATGAAAGTGGTTCTAGGGTGGAGGTGATTGTGTTTTCAAGATATTTATGTTCGGTGAACCCCTTTTCACCCCCTATCTTCAGTCTTAGCAAAATCTACCACCTTGACCTCACCCACCCTCCACATTCAGTCTAACCCCTACCCCTTATCACCTCCTCCCCTCCTCAACCCCCCTTTCTCCCTTACCCCCTTTTGTCCTCTCCCCACCTCACCTAACAAACCCAAAAACATTCCAACTCCTAAACGCCACCCCCTGACACTCTCCATCTCTCTCATCATGAATCATACTCAAATACAAGCACTCCTCCTGATCGTATAACCTCACCGAGAACGTCTCGTTCGTCTCTGCATCCGTAGTCGCTGAGAACCGATATGATTGCATCTGCTGAGGTGTATCTGTGCACTCATGCTCAGATGTGCCGTTGATAGAGAAAATTGGATCAAGTGCGCAGTTTGGGGTGGAGAAGGATTGGAATGTCCATGAGGGGGCTAACGCGGTAGAGGTGGAGATGAGGATTGTCATGACGGAGAGTGGGCTGAGTGTGTGTCGCATCATGAGCTTCTGTTGGCGATACCTCTCTCCGAGTTGCTGATGAGATGTTTGTGTGTTGAAGTTACCACGTCACTCCGGCTCATCCCGGTGCGGCGTGTCCCTTCAGCCCTCGCCCCAGCGGCTAAAGCCCTGCGTTCATCACATCCACCGCAGCACCTCCTTATTACAAGATTACCCGGCCCGGTCCAAAATTGACATCAGCCACAGCAGTATATTCCTTTGCCACTAATCCCAACCAGATTTATACAGGTCACATCTACTTCAAGCACTGCGAATACCACTGATTGCTCGCCTTGCAAGTCCCCTGGCTACAGCACGTCGGCCCCGTCCACCCCTGCCCACCGCACTGCCTCCAAAGACCCGAGCAAGTGCCGCCATTCCCTCCCGTAGGTGCCGGAGTAGACGCCGTGGTAGTACCCGCCGGCGGGGGGTTGCTGCCGCCCGACTGGTTGAGCTTGCTCTTGACAAAAGCAAGCGCCTGCTGGCCGTACTTGGTGCCGTAGGCCTGGTGAACGGCCTGGTCGCTGCCGGTGCAGCAGTACGGGTCGGGCGAGTCGCAGTAGTTTTGGATTTTGGAACCGAAGTTGCTGGGGCAGGTGTAGCCTGCTGAACGGGGGGCGAACTGTGATGGGTTAGCATTTGCCGCGGCTGGAAAGGGAAAAGGGGGAACGTACACCCTGTGCCGAGCAGGTGCCGACGTTGTACGGGAGACCCCTGACGTAGCGTGGGCTTCCCATGAGGATGACGGCCTTGACCATGTTGAGGACACTGGAGGAGATGGGGGGGGTTGTGCTGCTGATGCCGGAACCGGTGTCGGGACCGCCGCAGACGGCGTTGTCCATAATCTGGCCACCCTGGGAGTAGCCGACGAGGACAATCTGGGTGTTGGGGCAGCGCTGGTGCAGGCTGTTGACGGCGTTGGCCACCGAGGTGGTGCCCTGGGCAGCCGAGCTGCCGTACTGGATGCCGCCGCAGGAGGACTGGCCACCGCAGGCCGGGTAGCTGATGGCCTCCGAGGTGGCGCCGGGGTAGGCGTTGAGGATCAGGTTGACCACGACGCCGGCGGTGCCATAACCCGGCGAGACGGTCGTCTCACGGGCGCCGAACACGTGGATGGACGGGCATGACTGTCTCTTGTCCAGCACCTCACCGTCGACGGGCGAGCCGCTGACGAGTAGCGAGCGCGCCGACAGCAGCAGAAATGCGACTTTGGGAGTAGGCCACATGGTGAATTACTTGGTGCTTGTCAGTCGTAGAGTCCGAGTCGAGGTGGATGAGGGTGAGTGAGAGAAGAGTGAACGTCGTCAACAGACTCAGACCCACGAGCTGGATATATGTACCTCTGCCAGCAATGACGGATCCTGTCGAGTACCGGCCCCAATGCAACATAAACGCGCATCAGCTGGACTTCCACGGTCGGATAAATTGTATTGTGGGGAAGAGACAGACAGGCTGGTGTTGACCGGGCAGGTCGCGTCCGCATGGTCGTCGCATTCCGCTGCTCCTTTGCTGCCAGGGAAGTCTTGACGAACGCGCATCAACCTCCCCTGGCCATTTTGGGATGCGTCAACGCCTCCACCCGCAATTACGGCCGTTCAATGCTGCCTCACGTGGTATCGTGCGGTGGTAAGGTGCCCTCCAATTCGCCTCGTCCGGGGTAACGGATCCAGGGGCTGACCACTACCGTTCCCCACTGGCCAGCGCCGAGTTTTCCTGGTCTCAAGACGGGTGGCCTTCCTTTCTCGAAACAAATGTTCCGAGAACCATCGCAGAGGGTATGTGGGGGCCCGCCAGTTTGCATCGCCGCAGCTAAAAGGCCGCATAGACGTCTAATACATGTACCGTTAGATCCTCGATGCAATTTCCAACAATAGCTCTGCGGCCCTGGTACCAGGTTCGCTGCTGCATGACCTAAAGGGAGGAGAAACGCGGGGCACAGGAGACAGGGGATAGGGGGCCGCAGAGCCTCCAGCGTGTCTTTTAGCCTGAATTGCGCCCGGAGACCGGCACTACCTCCCATCGGAACACTGTCTCGTTTCAAGACGCGGACGTGGTTCCGGCGATCAAATGGGGCTTGGCGGCTTTGCGAAGCTCTAAGAAGCTCCACCATGGTACCATGGACGTAACCGGGTTACGTCCAAATGATGGGCCGCACCCGGCTTTCCGGGGCGAGGACTTCAGCGTGACCAAAAATGAACTTGGTTGAGATGCATGTTGACTACTGGACGAACGGGCAAACGACGGGAGAGGAAAACTTCGCTCTGTACTCCTATCTCGAGGTTCCGGAAATCGCTATTTTGTGGGAACGGATAGAGTTCGGCGCTTCACATAGTTGTGTTCATTCGGATAAGGGGGTCTCGGATAGAAGCGTCCTTGATGGGGCATAGGGCTTACAATATCTGCCGTTCTGATAGCAGAGTCCATGTGGCATCTTTGCTCCAGTAGGTGCTCAAGAGTTGACTGCGAAAGCAATACTATGTGAGCCACCGTTTGGTGACTGATGCCTGGACTGCCAAAAGCCTGGGATATCCTCCCATCTGTTAGACCAAGACCACCCTTGATCGCTTGTCAGGGTATGTTTTCTGCCCCGTCGACCCAGTTTCCAAGTATTCGTGGACACCAATCCGTTCATATGCTCCTGGCACTTGACTCGAAGGTCGAAGAATCAGCCCGCGGAGCATCTGTCCGCTGCGTGCCACTTGGAGGAACATATACTCTTCCTGCAGACCGACCTCATCGAACCCCCGGACGTCCGGGTAGGTGTGCGCGCCGCTGTCTGTGATCTGTTCATCCCTTCCAACACTAAAGCACTTCATGAGCCCGACATTACCCGCTGTATTGTATGGCTTCTCCAACACCTGTGCGGATGCCATCATGCCTCTCACCACAAGCCGCCCATCTCGCACGGCTCCGAATGGATTAACCTCGCTCTGGGGCGTGCAACTCACTTCCTCCATCTCAAGACCTAAACTCAAATCCGGATCAATATTGGGATATATTTCCACACCATGAAGAGAAGCTCACGACTAACTCGGCGCTTGGTGCTCAGCGTGACAGCTTCCACCGCAAACTGAAGGCAACCTGCCCGCTGTCCATAGCAAGGTATTTTCCAGATCCTCCTTCCAATGCCCGGCCAGATAACCCCAACCCGAGCTTGATGCAGTGCGGGACGCCAACCCAGCAAGCGCTGCGAGTTTGTCCGACGAGAATGTCAGATCCCGAAGCGAGTACTTGTAAACCAGCTCCATCCAACGGCCCGAGAGGTCCGATTGCGCCTCGCCACCTTCCAACAGGGTCGCGGCGTCGACACACCACTGGGCGTTGTATATGGTGTCATGGCGGTTCCACCCTTTCGATCCGGATCTGCCGGCGTTGCATTCGCAAGCAATGGTGGACGGGCACTCCCATGCCATCTCGTACTTGCCGAAATGCAGTACCCTCCTCGCCAGGACCCTCTCCTGGAATGTCTAGGCTCGCCTCTGCAAGGCAGAGCCTTCTTCGTCCCGCCGCGTGTACGATCTCACGGCCGGCCTTATGAAATGAGCAGGCGTATCTCCGCTCTGGGGGACCGGGGTAGCAAAAACGACCTCTCCAGGGACGTGCACACCGCGGAATTGCTTCCTCTTGTCCGTACAGGTCAGACCGGATGTACTGTTGTCCCCTGCGTCGGCGGCGATGGTGAGAATCGCACCTTCGTACACGTGCTGCATCTTGGCAGCCTGTTCTTTCCAGTCTTGCTTCGAGTCCTGAATGATGCACAACGAGTCAATCCATATGTAGCGAAAGCCCAGCCTTCTGGTGACCATGATGGCGTGTTGAAATGCCAAGGGCATGCTGGCCATCGAGATGGCGGCCTGTCGGTCTGTCATGGTAGCGATGGTCGTTTTCAGCGGCTGGTGC
>Ga0247780_1001767_pt1 | contig 10477 bp, 7 predicted proteins | sample UWRJL079202R5_FD_179927 | JGI IMG/M metagenome (GOLD analysis project Ga0247780, IMG submission 179927) | Plant litter microbial communities from Arlington Agricultural Research Station in Wisconsin, United States - UWRJ-L079-202R-5 | ecosystem: Environmental > Terrestrial > Plant litter >... | reverse complement strand
GTTCCCACCAGGACACCTCAGCCGCGCGGTTTTGGATGGAGCATGACCGGCGCGGCCTGCATTTTCGCGGCCACGCACTGCGCGGCCTGCAACTGACGGTGGAAGCGCCGCGCGCGGAACGCAGCTGCGAGCTGGAGGTGCCCCATCGGCATAGCCCAGAGATCAAAGCGCAGCGCTTGGTGTTGGCTTTCGCTGCCAAGTCCGCGATTGCCGATGGCCGCCTTCTGGCTTCACTTGGCACCCAGCCGCCGGGATCGACCGATGGCTTCTACCGCGTTTCGGAAGTCAAGCTCGAGCCCGACTGGCGGGAGGTGCGCGCCGAGGTCACTCTTTTCCAACCGATGGGCCCGGTGACTCCCTTTCGCACGATTCTGTTCGAGTTCAAGCCCGCGAACGAGATCGACGCGTGGCTTCGCGAACCGCGCTTCTTGACCGAGGCCGTCGAACCGGACATTACACCGCCATGAAGTCGCTGGCTCACTTCGCTGGTGCACCTCTGCTGGTGGCGATGCTGGGCTGCGGCGGCAGAACCGAATTGCAAGATCGCCCCTGGGAAGTCGCAACCAATGCGGGCCAGGCAAACGTCGGCGCGAGTGGAGGGGACGTCGGAGGACAGGGCGCGGGGGCCGGAGATCCGGGTGGTGGGGGGCTCGGCGGCATGCCCGGCGCAGATCCCGTCTGGCGTGAAAGCCGCGAGCCCTTTTGTGGCAAGCCGGACTCGTTCGGCCCTGCGACGCTCGATCTTTGGAGCGACCGCGACGGAGTGTTCTTGCTCATCGATGAGGAGATCTACGCAAACCTTGGGCGAGGCTGGTCGCTCCTGGCCAAGGCTGACAGTGTCGGGCGCGGTGGGCTCTCCGGTTTTCCCGCTGGGCCGCTCGTCCGCTACGGAGCGGTCACCGAGCGCTGCGGAATCGAGTTCGTCCAGCGCAACGGAACGTATTCGTGCAGCGGCGCGGCCAGTCCGTGGAGCGTCAGCGTCGCAGGCAACGACCTCGCCTATGGCGTCTATTCCGACCGGCTGCTGCGCTACGACGGAAAGCAGTGGAAGCAATTGGGTGAACCGCTGATGGTGCCCGCGGGCCCGTCCTTTGCGCAGGTCTGGGGGGATGACCGAGCACTGGTGGTCACCAATGACTTCGGCGTCTTCGTGTCCGCCAACGGAGCGGCGGACACACTGCAGGCCGACCTGCCTCAGATCGATGGCGGCTACGCGGGCGTCTGGGGCTCGAGCAATGGATCCTGGTGGGTGGGCTCGGTCGACGGGCAGCTCTACCGCTCCGATGGCAGCAGCTGGAGGAGCACCTTTCAAGTCCCGGGCAGCTCTGAATGCCGTGGGATTCGCCGAATTTGGGGTGACGAAAACGCGCTCTTCGTCGCGACCGACAGCAGTGTCTGGCTGGGGCGCGCGGGTGCGTTCGAAAAGCTCTTCGAACTGCCCTGTGATGGTTCAGCGCGCGTGGGCGCGCTGTGGGGCAACTCGGCGAGCGAGGTCTTCATCGCGATTGCGTACACAGGCTCGCTGCCCAATTGCGGAAATACCAGTCTCGTGTGGTTCGACGGGCAGCAAACGCACGCCCTCTAACGCGGAGGCGGGCGCGCTTTCATGGAACGAGCGCACCGCTCGAGCTCAGAACTGGTGGAACTTCGTGCCGTCGAACCAGACCAGGAAGGCCGCGCCACACGCATATTCTTTGAATTGTTCGTCCGAAATGGTCAAGAAGAGCTCGTCCTTGGACTTGCCCCACAAGGATTGCGGTGAAAAGAAGGGATCGCTGGGTTGGGCGCTTGGGCTGCGCGAGAAGAGCAACTCGGCGCCGGCCTCGGTGGCTCGCCCGAACTCCGTGAAGGTCATGAAATAGACGGTGTCGTCGTCGCCCCAAAGCGCGACGATGCCGCTCCCCGACTTGTCGTGGCTGCCGGTTTCCACGATTTTCCAGCTACTGCCATTGTAGTGGACCAGCTGGCCGTCGCCATTGCCAGCCCAAATGTCGTTCGCGGCAAAAGCCCAACTGGCGGTGTAGTCGCCCGCGGGAACGTTGGGTAACGCCTCGAACGCAGCGCTGCCTTGCTTGAGATAGATTGACTGGTTGAGCCCTGCTGCAACCACGAACTGCTCACCACCAGAGATGCTGAGCAGCTGCTCGGGAAGTGTCTCCAGCGCGCTCCAGCTTCCGTTGCGGTATTCGAGCACGTCTGAGCCACTGCGCGCGTAAGCATGCTTTGGACCGACACCGAACAGCTGTAAATCGCTCAAGCGGTCGAGCGCGTGGGAGAGCGTCAGCTTGCCACCTTCCACGGCGTAGATGCCCGGCGTGCCATTGACTGAAGTGCCAATCAACGTGGCGCCACCGGGGAGCCCTCCGAGCACAGCCGCATCGACCGCGCCCAGCTCGGCCTCGGTTTGCCAGCCGCTGCCGTCGTTCTCCCATAGCGACAAACCTTGACTGCCTGAGCACGCGCCGTCCGACAGGGAGTCACACGAAGTGCCGAACACGGCGTGAACGGCAGCGGCGTCAGCCCAGACTTGGAACGCAAGTTGATGACCCTGCTGCGGTGGGCAAAACGGTTCCTCGCTGTCTTTCCAGCCCACGCTGCCGAGCGGAATGGGCGGGTTCCATTCCGGCCGTTCGGGTCGGTCATCGCCCGCGCCTGCGTCGGCTGATGCGCCACCACTACTCGTGCCCGCCGTGCCACCGGCGGATAGACCCGCTGCTCCGCCGCCCTGCTCCGTCGCGCCTGCGGCGCCAGCGGAAGGCGAGTTCCCTTCGCTGGTGCCGCCGCAGCCGATGGCAGCGAGAACGGGCAAAATAGGGAGAGTGCGCCAAAACCAGTGCCGCATGCCGATTTTCTAACACCCCGCCGCGCGCTGTGCACTACGCGATGCGTTCACTAGCGATCGCCCAAGACCATCGCTTCGATCTTTTGTGTGTTCTCGACGTTTACGTAGTCGAACGATGCACTGGTGGCGTTGTTCATGTTCTCGCACAGGTGCGAGTTGAGGAATAGGTCACCGTGAATTGCCGGCCCGAGCACCCTCGGATCTGGGTCGTTCCAGTTGCCCGCTACGGGTGCTGCGAACACACCCGAGCCCGACGTGCCGTGACAGATCGGCGCGTTGGCAGTCGTGTAGGTCGTGCCCTTGCCGGTCGAGAAATACTGGGCGTTGTTGACGTTGCGCCAAGACACGAGAGGCAGCGGCTGATGCTCGCCCTGATCATTCCGATAGTGATAGTTGTTGCTGTGCCCCGCGGCGGTGGCCACGGAATTGAAATAGTGCTCCTCGTTACCCACTGGCTGATAGGGGGCCGCGGTGCCGAAGTTGAGATTGACCACTTCGTGGAACCACCACACCTCGATCGGGGCGTTGCCGCTGTCGGATGCTGCAACCTTAACGTAGTCGGTCGCCTGACGCTGGGGGCAATTGATGAGCGCGATGTCGACGACGGCGCTACCGAATGAGGGTGGACAAGCGTCACGGCCAAAGCCAGTCGTGGAGTCGCAGCGCGCCTCGACGAAGCAAGTGAGAGTGATGGGATTGTAGCCCTCTGCGGCCGTCAGTGGATCGGCGCGGGTGTAACCTGGCCACGTCCCCGTGATGCGAGTCTGGTCCATCGCCTCGGTCAGGTTGAGGGCGCTCGTGTTGATCTGCTGAACACGAAACGGCGAAGCTTGACTCGGCAAGACGTTGGGGACGTTGCCACTGTCCACGCAGTGGGCCGCGGTAATGGCGTGGTGTTTGGAAATGAAGGTGGCACCGCAGGTCGCCTCGCGGATCCCCTCGGCGCCCGGCCAGTTGTCGCCCTGGGGCCGAATGACGCCCACCGACTTGGCCTTCTTACCGTTTGCCCAGGACGTGACCAGATGCACGCCCTTGAACGTGGTCGACTCCGACCACGCGACGAAGACGGACTGAAGCGGGTCTTGCCCCGCCAACACCAGCTCACCTTCAGGTTCGCGCTGACAACCCGCCAATGCCAGCACGACGACCACTGAACAAAGCCCAAACTCACCACGCAATCGGAGCATCGCCTCTTGCCTCCCTGGGCTCTCTTTATCACCCCTCGGGCCCGAATTGCTATCAATACTAGGCCCGCCAAAATCGACCCTTGGGCCGCCCCCGAAGGCCCGAGGTTGATCGGGTCAGACGAAAATGGACACGCTTTCCACAGCTACGCCCCGCGGCGTTTCTTTGAGCTGACTGCCGGGTTGCGGCCGGCACCGGCGCTCACCTAAGCCCTCTGTGCGGAGCTCAACGAGCGGCGGGTGCGCGGGCTTCGGCTTGCTCAGAACTGCGCGATGAACTTCCAGGCCAGCGGTGGAATGAAGGCCTTCAGGCCATCATCCCCAGTCGAGGTTCCGTCATCCACGGCCGATGGGGTGTGAGGGCCGTCGAAGGTGCACACTTTGACGGGATAACCGGCCTTGCAGCCTTCGAAGTCGTAGCAGAGGTATTTCTTGCTTCCGACCATGGTCGTCTGGATGGTCCCGGGAACCGTGCAGCCATTGTCCTTGGCGTGCTGAAGGACGCAGGCCTTCCCGCCCTGCGTGTCGCTGCCCCAAGGACACGTGGTATCGCTCATGCCCGTCGTTCCCATGTACGCGATGGGCACATGCGCGTTGGTCGGCTGAGTGAAGTTATAGTTGGCGGCTGCCATCGTGACAGCGCCACGCAGCTTCGACGGACGCCCGAGCGTCAGCGCATAGCTCATCATCGCTCCGAAGCTGAAGCCCGTGGTAAAGACCCGGCTGTCGTCGATGCACAGGTTCGCGTCGACGAGGGCGAGCAGGTCGTCGAACAGAACAACGTCTCGGTTGTAATCCCACGGTAGGTTGCCGATCCCACCGGGCGCGATGAAGATGGTGGGCTGGTTGGCCGCGGTTGCTTCGCGGTGGAGCCCGAAATAGGCGTAGTTTTTTGCGTCGAAGTTGGGGCCATCATTGGCGGGATGTAGGCCATTTGCGTTACCCGTGTCCGAACCGTACGCCTGGTGCCAGGAGAAGATCAGGCGATACGGGTGCTTCGGATCGTAATCCGCCGGAACGTCGATGATGAATTCGCGACTCATTCCGCCGCTCGTGATCTTGAGTCTGGTCGACGTGGGAAGGGCGTTCATGACCGACGAGCCGCCGGTGGTCAGCGTCTTCAAGCCATCCGTGACGCTACAGCCTTTGCTCGGAACGGGTGCGCTATTGCCTCCGGCACCGCCCCCGCCGCCGCCAGTGCCCGAGCTTCCGCCAGCCGAGGCTCCGGCGCGACCGGCGCTTCCGCCAGTCGCTGCGCCGCCCGTCGCGTTGCCAGCGGTGGCCGCTCCGCCGTTCGCGGTTCCGCCGGTCCCAGATCCACCGGTTGCAGCTCCGCCGGTTGCAGACCCGCCGGTTGCAGCTCCGCCGGTTGCAGCTCCGCCGGTCCCAGCTCCGCCCGTGGCCGAGCCGGCTGTCGGCGAGCCTCCGCTGGCTTTGCCGCCCGAGCTGACCGGAGCTCCGCCGTTAGCGCCCGAATTCGGCGGCTCGGGAGTGGAGCTTCCACAGCTCACGATTCCTATCGACCATCCAAAAACCAGCGTTGGTAGCCACTTACGCATGCGATCTTCCCATCGAAACTGATGCGCTCCGGAACGTTCCTGGGCAGATTGCACGGGACGTCGTCAAAGGGCGTTTGATCGGTAGCAATGTCACTACCTCAAAAAAACCGTCGACCATCTCCGCAGTCTGCGAGCGATTTTAATCTGTATGCAAAAGAGCAGCCGGCCGCTCTTTTTTCAGCAAACGCCCTGTGCTGCGAGCAGTACCCAGACGATGCGGCCCAGCCCGCAGCAGCGTCGCGCTCAGGGTGCGCCGGCGGTGCCGCCGTTGCTCGAGCTAGGACCACCTGCACCAGCATCGAAGCCCCCGCCCACGCCACTGCTTCCGCTTGCTCCGCCCACACCCAGGCCGCCTGCAGCGGCCGCACCACTCGAGCCGCCGGTGCTTCCGCCACTTGCACCCGCCGTGCCGCCAGCATTGGCACCGCTTGCACCGCCAGCGGGCGCTCCTGCGCCACTGGTTCCGCCGTTGACCGTGCCGCTGCTTCCCCCGCTGAGCGCACCGCTGGTTCCGCCGCTGAGCGCACCGCTGGTTCCGCCGCTGAGCGCACCGCTGGTTCCGCCGCTGAGCGCACCGCTGCTTCCCCCGCTGAGCGTGCCGCTGGTTCCGCCGTTGAGCGCGCCGCTGGTTCCACCGCTTGCGCCACTTGCGCCACCGTTGCCGCTGTCGGCGGCTTTCGGCGTGCAGCCCCAAATCAAGCTGCCGCTTTGGTAAATCACCACGTGATCCCAGACCGTATAGGCGAGCGCGCCTGCGTTGTAAGAGTAGTCGTCTGTTTGCACTTGGTCCGGCGCGTTGTAGTTGTGGGGCTGGAGATCCCAGCTCACCGTCGCGATGGCGCCTTTTTCGATGCTCGCGGGGCTGCTGAACGAAAGCTCGATATAGCTATCGGCGCCCGGTACGGTGGCGCCAAGGGGCGACACGCTGAGCATGGAATTAGCGAGCGGTCGGTAGCCGCCCGTACCGCCCTCGAGCTTGGCATCGTAGATCGCCGTCGACCAACCGGATGTCTCTTCATCGCTGAAGAAGTAGCGAATCTTGAGTTGTGCCAGCGGGATGGGCGTATCTGTCGTGTTGCTGAATTGGTAATGCCCGGTGATCTGCTTGGAGCTATTGCTCGCCTGTTGGTAACTGAGCGACATGTTGGGGTTGCTCGCGCAGGTGCCGCTCTCGAATACGGGCGAAGCACCTCCGCTCCCAGCGCTGCCAGTTACTCCGCTCATGCCGGCGCTGCCCATGGAGCTGGCACCGCCGCTCGTGCCGGCAACGCCCATCCCGCCCGCGCCATTCGCCAGCGAGCCGGCTGTCCCGCTCTGGCTCGTGCGACCAGCGCTGCCGGCAGTGTTCGAAGCTGAGGAACCGCCGCGGCCCACGGCGCCGCTATGGCCAGCCGAAGCAGCGCGCCCGCCCGTGTTGCTGAGGAACGAGGGTTCGTCGATCTCCTCTTTGGCACAAGCGACGAGGCTGAGGACCACTGCACACGCCAACCCAACGCCCGAGCCGTTCATTGGCGCCGATTCTGGAACCGGTCCCGCAGTCAATGCAAGTAGCGATCGCTGGCCGCACTCGAAACACCCTGCTGAACCGCAGGCAATGGCTGTGCCGGTGCACGGACTGGCGAGGGTTTCGCGATGTTGGCGGAACAACGTGTCGCCGACGGCTCATTGGACGGGGTTCAATCTGCGAACACCTCCGGAAAGCCGAACAGTGCGACGAGTGCCGGATCGTGAAAGGCAATCACGCTTGCGATGCCCGTAGCGGTTGCGGCAAGCACGACCAGGTCACTTGCTCGGAGTACGCCATCCCTGTCCCGGTGATAAGCAGCGGCCGCAGACTGACCGTTGGCGCTGGTCGCGATCATTCGCCAGTCGCCGGGCTTGCCCAGGACATAGTTTTCCAGCAGCTCGATGCAGCTCAACCGGCCCGATCGCCAACCGCGGAAGGGCGTCGCCTCGAGTGTGGCGTCGGTGCGTAGCACTCTGAGCAGCAGGCTCGCGTCCGATTGTTCGAACGCCGCGATGTAGCCGTCGAGTAGCTCACGCGCTCGCGGGTCGGTCGGTTCGAGCAGCGTTTCGGGATTCGGCTTCAGCTCGTCGAGCTGGGCCCGAGCACGCTGTAAACCGCTCTTGACGGCGGCAGTGGTGGTTTCGAGAATCTCCGCCGTTTCATCGGCCGAGAAAGCCAATACCTCGCGCAAAATGAAGATCGCGCGTTGGCGAGCAGGCAAGGACTGCAGGCTCACGATCAGCGCGAGCCTCAGCGTCTCGCCCAGAACCATTGCTCGGGCCGGATCGTCCGGCCTCGAACCGAGCCACAGGTCTGGAAATGGCCCGAGCCACTCGACCTCGCTCGACGCAGCATCACTCGCAGTGGGCACAGAACCAGCGCACGGCCCCGTCAGGCCCGAGGGGAGCACTCGCCTCCGGCGTGTCTCTAGAGCCGTGAGGCAGACGTTGGTCGCTATCGTGTATAGCCAGGACCGAGGCGATGCGCGCCCCTCGAACGTGTCGTAAGCGCGCCACGCCCGAAGGTAGGTCTCTTGCACCAGATCTTGCGCGTCATGGGCCGACCCCACCATGCGGTAACAATGCGCCAATAGCTCGCGGCGAAACCGTTCGGTGTCGGCGACGAAGAGTGCTTGGTTCGCTGGCTTTGGCAATAACGCAGTCGCGAATCGAGAGGGTGGGAGGTTCAAGGCCGCAGCGCCAGTTTGCCGACGGTGCGGCGGCTTTCCAGTTGCGCCAGGAGAGTGGCTCCGTCGGCCAAATCGTACACCATCGGCCGCGTGGCAGTGAGCACACCTTCAGCGATCAGGGCGCCCAGCTCCGCCATCACCTGACCGAAGATTTGCGGTGCGCTCTGGACCAGAACGCCGATATTGAGGCCGACAATTTGAAGCGGGTGCTTGTACACGAGCTCCCAGTTGCTGAGCGTGGCCTTGCCACCCGCCGCGCCAAAGACGACCACTCGACCCGTGACCCGCTTGGCCGTCGTCGCCTCGAACGTCGTGCCGCCGGCGCATTCCAGCACCAGATCGGCGCCGAGTCCGCCGCTCAACTTCAGGACCTGGGCTGCCAGGTCTGGCGAGCGCGAGTCCAATACGTAGTCGGCGCCAACGCGCCGGGCCGTCTCGTGCTTGCTCGGCGAGGCCGTCGCAATGACGGTTGCACCATAGTGCTTGGCCATTACCACCGCGGCCTGACCAGTCGCGCCCGCTGCAGCGTGGATCAACACCGTCTCGCCGGCCGCGATTCGACCCATGGGCTTGAGCGCGGCTAGCGCCGTTGGCCAGTTCACCGTTAGGCCGAGAGCCTGTTCGGCGCTCCACCCGCTCGGCACCGGTACGGCCGCCCCTGCGCGCAAGGGCATGTACTCCGCGAAAGCGCCGGCTCCCACGCCGACGACCCATGCGTCCAACTGCGGTGCGGTCACCCCCTCTCCGAGCTGGACGACCTGACCCGCCGCCTCGAACCCCGCCAGGAACGGTGGCTCGGGTCCGTTCAAGAAGGTGCCATGCGCTCTCGCAACATCTGCGAAATTGAGCCCGGCGGCGGCGACCCGGATCAGGATCTCGCCGCGGGTAGGTATTGGCACCGGCGCGTCGTCAATCAAGCGCATGTCCCGCGGTCCGTTGAAGGAGGTCTGCTGGAGGGCGCGCATCATGGTGGGGATGCTCATGCAATCAGTGGTCTTTCGGAGGCTATGGTCTTCGCGGCTCGCCTGCGTCGGTGGGCCGCACCTTCAAGCGTGTAGACTTCGCCCATTCTCGAAAGGAATCGGCGGTTCTGCCGATTTTTGAAATAGACGTATAGCGATTGAATCGCGGCCGACTCCTTGCCCAGAAAGCCCGCCCTTTGTCAGCGCGTTGCCACGATGCAGCCTCGCTGAGTAGCCTCGGCAACAATGGCCGCTATTGCGACGGGGAGAGTGATCGCCATCGGGGACTTGAACGGCGCTTACGACGTGCTGATCGAGCTCTTGCGCGGCACGGGCCTGGTAAACCGTAAACTCGCTTGGTCGGGCGGGTGCGCCGAGCTGGTTCAGATGGGAGACCTGTTCAACCGAGGTGGCGGCGCCGCGCAGGCGTTCCGCTTGCTGCTCGAGCTCAAGCGACAGGCGCGTCGAGCTGGCGGGAAGGTGACGATTTTGCTCGGCAATCACGAGCTGATGACCGCCCTGCGTCACGAAGGCTATTGCACGGAGGACGAGTACCTCAGCTTTGCCAGTGCGGCAGAGCGACGCGCCTGGCCCGCGCGGGTGCGCCGCGCGATGGGGCGCATCATTCGCGATCGTCCAAACGGGATTTTATTGCCGATCGAGCCGAGGCTCGAAGCCTGGAAGATCGAGCACGTGCCCGGGCGTACTCAGCTCCGTCGCGCACTCGGTCCGCGCGGAGTGTTGGGTCGCGCACTGCGCGGCTTACCGGTCGCCTATATCGTCTCGCAGACACTATTCGTCCACGGAGGGCTCGGCCCCGCTTGGGCGCGCGTCGGCATCGAAGGCTTGAATCGACAAGCGCGGGAGTGCTGGGCCGCCGCGCGCGTCAATCTTTGGTCTCTGCCCAAAAAGAGCCTGTTTCGTAATAGCGCGGGACCGCTTTGGGATCGCAGTTTGGTGCGCGGTGGGCCCGAAGCGAAGCGTCAACTCCACGAAACCCTCGAACTACTCGGCGTGCAGCGGATGGTCATCGGCCATACTCAGACTGCTTCGCTGCCGGGAGGACGAGCGGGACAGATTTTGGTCACGGCCTCTGGGCGTCTGATCGCCGTGGACGTTGGCCTCAGCTCGAGTCAGCCCACGGCAAGCGCGGCGCTGATCATCGAGGGCGAGCGTGGTTACGAATGGACCGCGAGCGGTACCCGCCTCCTCTGGAAGCGTGAGGCTCCTCGCG
>Ga0247780_1001766_pt1 | contig 10487 bp, 6 predicted proteins | sample UWRJL079202R5_FD_179927 | JGI IMG/M metagenome (GOLD analysis project Ga0247780, IMG submission 179927) | Plant litter microbial communities from Arlington Agricultural Research Station in Wisconsin, United States - UWRJ-L079-202R-5 | ecosystem: Environmental > Terrestrial > Plant litter >... | reverse complement strand
GAATTTAACATCCTATAATATAAGATTATATATAGTATAACTAGTATAATTGTATATATTAATACCAAAATATTTATTTTTTTTATTAATGGCTACTTAATCAACTTTTTAACCCAAAAGATCCATTACGAGTTTTAGAATGCACAAGAGTATATTGTAAATTAGATTTAATATAACCTCTTAACATTGTTGATGATTTTTTAATATAAGAAGAACGAATATCTTTTAAGCTACCTGCATACCTACGCTTAAATATAGCTCTTAATGCTGTTAAACGTCTGGTTAGTCTACCTGATGCTTCAAATCTAATACCACTTGTAATTTGATGTTTTATTAGATTTAAAATATTATTCTTATTAATAACTTCCATAAAATCATCATTTACTATTAATGTATGTAAAGTAGGTATTTTTATCATATTTATTATTGCTTTTCTTAAAACAATAACTGCTTTATTTTTCCTATTTCTTAATTTTATAGTTATAGTTGATGAAAACACATCGCTATTCAAATGTATAGATTTTAAATCTATTATTTTAATTTTAATATTTTTATTATATATATTAGTTAAAATTTTAATTAAACCTAAATCTCTTAAATTAAGTAATATATTATTAAATTTAGATTTATTAAAATTAATTAATTTAGCATTTTTAAAAAAAACTTTTTCTAATTTAGATAATCTCTTTCGAAATATAAAATTATATATCTTAATGTAATTTAAAATTGAAAATTTATTTAAAGTTGAAAACTTATTTAATAATTTATTATTTATTAATAATTTACTTTTTAATTTATTTGAAAAATTTTTTTTTAATGTATTATTTATATTAAACATAACAACATTAAATATATTTAATGTAGAAAATCTTTTTTTTAAAATATATCATAATCTATTTTTTTTTATTATTAAATTTTTTCCATCATTGTTATAACTTTTAATTTCTCTAACATTAAAAAAATTAACAAACTTTCTTATAAATTGTTCATACCTAAACTTAGATCTATTATGCATATATAATAATATAACTATACCAGTATTAGTGTGTTTAACCTCAGCCCTGCTCAAATGTACTTTATTAGATGAATAATTATATCTTTTAGCACGTCTACGTTTAAAAGTATTTTTTATCTTATAATTTACCATATTAAAATAACTACCAAACAACTTATTAATTAATATATCCAAAGAAATCAATGGTTTAATATATGACTTATTATAACTATATACGCTATTAAACCATTCCTTAGTTGAAGTAGGATAAAAAATAATGTTTTTATATTCATATTCACTAAACTTATTTTCTTTTTTAATAATATCTAACTCTAAATGTGCCAAATTATATAAATCACTAAACTTACCATATTTATTAGATAATCTTGTAATTGATAGATTATTTGAATTAGAAATAGTATTTTGTTTTTTAATACTATTAACATTACCTACATTACTTTTATAATCACATATATCACATTGATAAGCACTAACATCTTTATTACTATTTATATTTCTATCACCAAACACAAAAAGGTTTTATAACATAACTGGAAAAAAAAATTACATTAAAAATGTAAGAAAAATACATAAAAAATTATTAACAATAGAAAAATCTAAAAAAAAATAATAAAATTAAAATTTGAAAGCAAATAATATATTATTTTTTTTTTATTATCTATATTAAATTTTTGTATTTTTTATCTTGAAAAATAACACTACTTTTTATCTTGATAAGTTTTTAAACATACTGTAAAAATAACACTAGTTTTATATTGATAAATCTTTGTAAAAATACCGCTACTTCTTGTATTAACTTATCATTCTCATGAAAACTTACTATAAAAATTTAAAAAAAAGCTAAACCTAATGCTAAACCTAATGCTAATAAAAGTGAAGATGTAAATAAAAAAAATCATATAACTGCCATTTATATTGATAAATATTTGTAAAAATACCGCTATCTTGTTACACAGCATTATTATTCACGCAGTAATTTTTTTTTCTTTCTGATAAAAGTTCTTGAATAGATTTTTTCTTTCTGATATAAGTTATTTAATAGATTTTTTTTATATTTCTGATATAAGTTCTTGAAGAGATTTTTTATTTAAACCACCTAAGTGTAATGCCATGTTACATAATAGGGGTTTAGATGGGTATACGACCGGGTCCAATATTATTAATCTTTATTTATACATAAAAAAGACTTTTTATAGTAAAAATATAATATATATTTCATATTCATTATTTTTTAAGTAAATTTTTTTTATAGTAAAAATTTATTTTTTTATAAATATTTTTTATATATATGTTATAAAACATATAGATATATTTTCCAATCTTATAATATTTTCTAATTTTACTATATAATCTGTAACATTCCCATAAAAATCACAATATACTAGTGATTATTGTAGGTATTGCAACACCAGGTAAATAAAAAATTAAACAATTTAGATCAAAATTAATTAATTTAAAAGAAATACAAATTGTAAATATTGTTAAGAATACACTATAAATAAAATAATATATTGGAATAATAGGAAGAAATGTATTTATAGTAGTTTCAACTGTTTTTTTACTTTCTTCAATTGTTTTTTTACTTTCTTCAGTTGTTTTTTTACTTTCTTCAGTTGGGTTTTTACTTTCTTCAAATAAAGGAGCTGGTTTTTTACTTTCTTCAAATAAAGGAACCAGTTTTTTACTTTCTTCAGTTGTTTTTTTACTTTCTTCAAATAAAGGAACTGGTTTTTTACTTTCTTCAAACAAAGGAACTGCTTTTTTATTTTCTTCAACTGAAATTTTAGTATCTTCACTCGATTTCATTGTTTCAGCATCTTTTTGTTTTTTTAGAAGTTCAGCATCTTTTTTTTTTAGAAATTCAATCCTAATATCATCAATATCTTTCATAATTTTAGAACAGTTATTTTTATATAGGTTTACTTCCCCCTTTAAAAAATCTTGTAGTTGGTTAATACCCTCTTCTCTAGTATTACCACTATCTTCGTCAAAAAATGATTCATAAAATGACATTATTTTGTTCATGTCTCAATTTTTGGATTTATCAGGAAGTTGCAGATCTAAATTCTTAGCTCTAATAACACTCTCTAATTCATCCTTAGCCTCCCTATATTGCTTTAAATTTTGTCCATGAACTTCCAATAATTTTTTTCTTTCTGATAAAAGTTCTTGAATAGTATTTTTATCTCAACCTCCTGATTTTAAACCTATATTGCAAAACTTATGGGGTCTCGGATAATGCCTATCCGAGGTATATGCTATTAATCTACCATATTTTCGTAAAAAATACTTATATATATATATCCTTATTATATTGATTAATAGCGAAGACTTTGTATATAACATTATTGTTCACGTAATCATGATAGAAATTTTTCTATTGATACTGATTCAACAACAATAGGCATAGAGCTGTGCAATATACCGCAAATCTCAGAACATTGACCATAAAATGTTCCCAATCTGTTTATAAGAACTGAGAATTGGTTTAGTCTTCCCGGGTAGGCGTCGCACTTTACCCCCAAAGCTGGAATTGCAAAGGAATGAATAACATCTGCAGCAGTAACTATAAATCTAGTATGTGTAATTTCGGGTATAATAACTCTGTTATCTACCTCTAACATTCTTAAAGCTCCTTTCTCTAAATCAGACTCTGGAACTAAATAAGAATCAAATTCTATAAAATCTCCATCGCTATTTAAAAAATCTGGATATTCATAACTTCAATATCATTGGTGACCTTCTGCTAAAACAGATAATGATGGATCCGTAACTTCATCCATTAAATATAATAATTTAAAAGATGGGAAAGCTATTAATACTAATATTAATGCAGGAGTGATAGTTCAAATCAACTCTATAAGTGTACCATGATTAAGGTATTTATTACTTATAGGAAACCTATTATTATTAAAATTTTTAATAATAGATCCTTGTATTCAACCTACACTAAACAATATAGCAGTTAAATAATACATAATATTATCATGTAATTCAACAAGAGCTTCCATTTGTGGACTAGCACTATCTTGGAAATAAAGTCCTCAAGCCCGAGGTGCATCACAGAATATGTTTATATTATTAAAACACACAATATAAAATACAAATAATATAAAAATAAAAATACAACTTAAATATAATAAAATAATATTTTTATTAAAAAAATTTTTTAATTTAAAATATAACTTCTTTAAGAATTCTAGTACTCTATTTTCATAAAGTTCTAAATCACTAGAATAAGTTGAATAATTTTTAATATAAATATATAAATTTATTAGGATAGTAGTAATAGGAAAACAAACAGGTACCAAATTATCAGTATTATCCCCGTTATTATGACTATCTACATCCATAACATTACCACCATCATTATCACCATCATTATCTCTATCTACATCCATAGCATCATCATTAGCACTATCACTATCATTAGAACTATAACTATCATTAGAATCAGTTGATTCTGGTTCTTCAGGTCTAGATTTAACACATACCGTAAGATAATCCTTACGTTCACGACATTCAGTAATTTCCTGCTGTAACGCTCCAACACTAGGTTTTTCAGTAAGATCAGAAGATAAATCTTCACTTCAAACATTTCTAGCATCATCTCATTTTTTTTGCTCTTCCGTAGTTAATTCTTCACCTTTATCGCTTTTTTTTGCTATGTCTCATATCTCTTGTTTATCAAGTTCATTTAGTCGCTCTTCGTACATTCCAATATGTTGAGAATCTACACTACCAGTATCACTATCATCATCTTCATTATCATTATTATTTGGATTATTTGGAAAAGAACTTTGTAAAGGTAAGCTAGTAAATGCATGAGGTTTAGGTGGATTATCTAAAGCTCATTCTAAACCAGGAGAACTTCTATCTTTAAGTATTCTTAAATAATCAGTGAATAATTGAGGAACAGCTCAAGGATAGCCAAATACAGCTTTACCTTCAACTAATTGTAAATATACTATTTGTAAAAATAATCCTAAAGAAACTACAGATATTACTGAACCAATACTACTTATAAAATTTCAACCTGTAAAGGCATCAGGATAATCACTAATTCTTCTAGGCATACCTTGTAAACCTAAGAAATGTTGAGGAAAGAATGTAATATTAACTCCAGCAAAGAATACTCAGAAATGTACTTTAGACAACATTAAATTATAATCTAACCCTAATATTTTTGGTATTCAGAAATATCACCCACTAAATAAAGCAAAAACTGCTCCCATACTTAATACGTAGTGAAAATGAGCAACAACATAATAAGTATCGTGGAATGCTACATCAAGTGAAGCGTTAGCTAAAACAACACCACTTAACCCTCCTACTGTAAACATAAATACGAAACCTAATGCAAATAACAGTGATGGTATAAAATTTAAAGAACCACCATAACAAGTTGCTAATCATGAAAATATTTTAATTCCAGTAGGTACTGCAATTATCAGTGTGGCAGCTGTAAAATATGCTCTTGTGTCCACATCTAGGCCAACGGTATACATGTGATGACTTCAAACTACAAATCCTAAAATTCCAATAGAACACATAGCGTATACCATCCCTAAATACCCAAATACTCCTTTGTTAGAATTAGCGGAGATTGTAGTACTTATTATACCAAATCCTGGTATAATTAATATATAGACCTCTGGGTGACCAAAGAATCAGAAAAGATGTTGGTATAATATAGGGTCACCACCACCTGCTACTTCAAAGAATGAAGTGTTGAAATTTCTATCAGTTAATATCATAGTAATTCCACCGGCTAAAACAGGTAGAGATAATAATAATAAAACAGCTGTTATAACAACTGCTCATGCAAATAAGATTAATTTATGTAATCTTATACCAGGACTTCTCATATTAAAAGTAGTTGTAATAAAATTCATAGCTCCTAAAAGAGAACTTACACCAGATAAATGTAATCCAAATATAGCTAAATCTACACTAGGACCACTATGACTTTGTATACCTGATAACGGTGGATATAAAGTTCACCCTGTACCCACACCATTTTCTATTCCACCAGCAAATAAAAATAGTACAATACTAGGTATTAATAATAAATAGCTAATGTTATTAAGTCTTGGGAATGCCATATCAGGACCTCCTAGACCCAATGGAAGTAAAAAATTACCAAATCCCCCTATTAAAGCTGGCATAACCATAAAAAATATCATTATTATAGCATGAGCTGTTATAATACTATTATATAATTGATTGTCAGCAATATATTGTACACCTGGCCCTGATAATTCTAATCTAATTAATACAGAAAAAGCAGTACCTACTAGACCTGCAAATAAGGCGAAAATTAAATATAGAACTCCTATATCTTTAGCATTAGATGATAAAAATCATCTTTCAAATCATAAACTTATACGTGACATATAAATATTAGAATCCTTGTTTATGAAATTATTACCTAAAGAAACAAGGATATTAGTTGTAAGTATTTTGTATAAGGAAATTTTATTAGTATACATCAACATTTTAAATTTAATATTATTAATAGGTGTTTACAAAAAAAAAGCTTCTTATAATACCCACTAGAATTATAATTTATTTATTAGTATATATTATTTAACCAACCTTTCTAATCCTAAAGTAACCTTATGTATATGCTATGTATATGTTTATAAACATATAAATAACCTCTATATAAACCACATACTTTTGTTAATTTAACTATAATAGCACCTAACTCATCGTCTTTATAGATAGCACCTAACTCATCATCTTCATATATGTCATTTAATCAACTAACCACACTACCCAAATAAAACTTATTACTACAAACTCTTCAACAAAATTGTTGGATAATTACTTAATCTCTAACTCTAACTTAAAAGACTTTTTTTACTTAAATCCCTTAATTCAATAACCCTATTCTTTAATATTTCAAATCTGTTATAAAATTCCACTTTCTATCGTCCTGTGTAGTTGTAGTTCCAATATCAAATTTTTCAATTCATTTTAATGTTTAATCTTATAATTTATTATAAATTGCTATTACAAATTCCAGATTATATCCTGATATTATTAATTACACTATATACTTATATAATCACATTGTTTACTTCTATAAGATACTGATAAAATATTTTATAAATATCTTATATATAGATTATTACAATACGTAATAACTATATAATAAACAGACCTACCCAATAAACAGACCTCAATATAAGACCTCTATATAAACTAATTTGTATAACTATAGATAAATACTAAACGAGACAATTATACTAAATAACACTATGACTAAAAAAGGGATTAAGATGAGTTTATTAAGTCCCTAAATAGATTCACACCATTTTATGCCATATTAGGCTTCTACCTATACCCTTATAATATGTTCCCAATCATAGTTTATCTACAGCATATATATTTAAATTGTAAATAGGAATAGATCTATATCCACCTTTAGTTCTAATAGTATCCAAATGATTAGCTAGATTAGATCCATAAAATTGATATGTGGTGTTTAAATATCCATATAAGTGCTGTCTTATAGTTGTAGGGTCTGACACAGTATACAAATCATGAGGTAGAGTTTGAGCACCACCTTGAGCACCAGTTTGATCACCACCTTAATTACTCGAACACCACCTTGATTACCACCACCACCATTACCACCACGACCATTACCAATATTATTAAAGTTTAACTATAATACTAATCTTATATATTCTCTAATTAACTTTAAGTTAAAAACCTTAAAATTTATCTCAGGTAAGTTATGAACAACACCAGAAAACAAAGTCATAAATCCATAACAGGTTAAAGATATATCACTCATATAACCCTACCAAAAACTTACAAAAACCCTGACTAAATAAAAATTTATTTAATATTTGCACAGAAAAAACCTTTAACATATAAGATTTACAGGTTTTTAAACACCTATGTTATTTAAATGATAATATATCATTAAACTCAAAAATATGAAGAAGTAGTAGTTTATATTTATACTTTTATGTAATATAAAGGATAACACAGGAATATACTTATAAATATATGGGATGGGATGTAATTAAATATAATGATATAAATTTACTACAATTGTAGTAATAGGAAACTAACAGTAAATACTAAAAGTATTAAGAATGTTAAGAAAATTTATTAGTATATTAATAAAATTTATTATTATGTTAAGAAAATTTATTAGTATATCTATCATACAAAACACCTCCAGTACAAATAAACAAATCTGGTAAAATACCCTATCTATCCGATTAACGAAAATCAGCAGAAAATGAATTATTATATAAATATTAATATTTCTAAGTTTTATTTGAGTCATTAAAAAAAAATATCTAGGCAATACGAACCCTCTTTACCGATATATTTGAAAAACCAACACAAGAGTTCGCGTATTATATCTTTACCAGTAATGATATACTATTGAACTAACATATTCATACAATTAGCACAAGATATAATTGAACAATATCTACATGTATAAAGACAACCTTGACCATCAATCGCATTATGATCAAACCTAACTCTTGAACAAGAAAACTTTAAACCTCTAGCTAGACCTTATGGTGTACAACAGAATTTTACATATTCATGTTTACAATAAGGATATTCATCTAGAAGTAATTGAACATCAATTGTTGGAGTTGGTTGAACATAATTAATAATTTAATTACAACTAATATAATTAACATCAAATAAATAAATAAATGATGAAACTGAATAGTGTAAACCATCTAATAAAGGTACAGTATAAATACCTAACATTACAGTTAATATAACTAATGTTAATAATAAATTAAATTCACGTTTATTTAAATCAGATATATTTACTGTAAAGAATCTTGATAATATACCTCCAAATGATATTCTATTATACATATATATTGTATATGCTGCAGCAAATACTATAGAAGAGCTAGCAAATACACCCAATAAAGGTAATCTTTCAAAAGATCCATATAATGACAAGAATTCTCCTATAAAGTTTAAAGTTAGTGGAGCCCCGCAATTACCAAGAGATAATATAAAGAATAATATAGCAAACAAGGGCATTATTTGAGTCATACCTTTATAATAAGTGATTAATCTAGTAGATGATCTATCGTATAAAACACCTCCAGCACAAATAAATAAACCTGGTGAAACAAACCCATGGGCTAACCCTAAAACAATACTACCTTCAATTCCTTGTATAACATTACTAAATACACCTAAAATATAAACAGCTGCATGAGACACAGAACTGTAAGCTATAAGTTCTTTTATATCTATAGTTCTTAGAGTACTAAGACTAGCATAAAAAATAGTTATAATAGCAATTAAATAAATTATATAGGTATATTCTATAGAAGCCTTAGGTAAAATTCCTAATATTAATCTTATAATACCATATAAACTTAATTTAAGAACTACACCAGCTAAAATAATACTACCACCTAATGGTGATTCAACATGAGCCCTTAAAAGTCAAGTATTTAAAAATATAGTAGGGGTTTTAACTGCAAATGCTATAAAAATACCATAAAATAAAAAAAGTTGTATTAAATAATCAAAATTTGATTTATATAGAGTATCAAAATCAGTAGTGTCCATAAGAGAATTCATAGATAAAATAGATAACAATAAGAATAAAGAACCTAAAAGTGTATATAAAAATAAGTAAAAACTAGCTCTTACTCTATCATATGATCCAAATAAACCTATTAAAATAAATAAAGGAGGTAGTATACTTTCAAAGAAAATATAGAAAAGTAATACATCTAATACTAAAAATATTAGCAATAATAGTGTTTCTAAGGATAATATTATTATAATAAAAGATGATCTATTTTCTGATATGGATCATCAATTAGATAATATTGCAATAGGAATAATTATTACAGTTAATATAATAAAGAATAAAGATATACCATCTAAACCAATATAGAAATCAAAAGTACCAAAATGTATAGATTCCTGTACAAACTGAAATTGATTTGTAGAAAGGTCAAATAAAGTATATATTACATTTAGTGATCAAGCAAATGGAAGACTAGATAAAATAAGACCCATCGATTGAGAAGTTAATAATTTTGATATATAAAATGTTTTTTCTAGCATTCCATAAAATACTCCAACAGTAGGTATTATTAATAAAAAAAACAATAACATATCAGAATTAAATAATTTTAATTGCCTATAATATTTAAATGATAATATAGCATTAAATTTTAAGATTTAAATAGTAATATAGCGTTAAATTTTAAGATACAAAGAATAACATTAGCATACAATATGTATTATAACACAGGAACATACTTAAAAATATAATATTTAATAGATAATAAAAGTGTATATATATATTTAAACTGTAAGTATTAGGACTCGAACCTAAAAATACGATATAAAAAACCGCAGTTTACCAATATACCATCTTTTTTTAATATATTTGTGTTGTTTAATAACACAATATATATTAGATATATACACTCATTAAATTGCT
>Ga0247780_1001764_pt1 | contig 10503 bp, 22 predicted proteins | sample UWRJL079202R5_FD_179927 | JGI IMG/M metagenome (GOLD analysis project Ga0247780, IMG submission 179927) | Plant litter microbial communities from Arlington Agricultural Research Station in Wisconsin, United States - UWRJ-L079-202R-5 | ecosystem: Environmental > Terrestrial > Plant litter >... | reverse complement strand
GATCAAGACCACCGTCATCCATGCCCTGCGGCACGCACCCGCCGGCGGCGCGAAGATCCCGAAGCGGGTGATTGAGAAGTGACGTTCTCGGTCCAGCACAAGGTTGAGGTCCAGTTCGTCCCGGGCGGTTCGTTCATCGACATCAGTTCCCGGTCGCGGGGTTTCGAGATCGTCCACCCCCGGGCCACCCCCGAGACGGTCGTCGAGGCGACCACGTTCACCGTGGTCCTCGACAACACCCCGGCCACGGCCGCGGAGGTCGCAGCGTGGGGCGCACCGTCGTCGTCGGTGGGGTACGCGCCGTTCACCACCGACAACCAGGTCGGAGCGTTCTCCCCGAACATCGAACGCGACCGCATGGTGCGGCTGTCCTACACCTGGAATTCCGGCGCGAACTCGAGCGTGCGGATCCTCGGGTGGTCGGATAAGTGGTCCCCTGACCTGTCTGGTGACGTCGCGGAAAGCATCACCACCCTGACCGGGTCCGATGTGTTCTCCCGGTACGAAAGACGTGACCTCATCAGCGATTACGGTGAGAAGATCAGCGGGAACCTCACTGACTCTGATTACTGGCCGTACGACGACGACGCTGACGCGACGTTCCTGCGGGGCCTGTCGCTGGACCGGACCGACATCCCCCCGGCGCAGGTCATTCCGTCGATCGCCGGCACGGGCACTCTGTCGCTCGAATCGGTGGATGCGTCGATCCTGGTCGATGGGTGCGCGTCGTTCAGCCGTGGCGAGGGGAACACGGCGAGCCCGGTCATCCTGCACAAGACGCGCCCAAACACGCCGATCAACCGGGTGTCCGCGTGGATCCGGTTGAACTCGGACGTGGTCGGTTCCGCCGACGACATCATTGCCGCGTACGACAAGTTCGGGAACGTGATCTGGCGGTTCCTCGCCGTCGTTGTCGCGGGCAACGTGGTGTGGAAACTGATCGACTCGGCCGGGAACTCGCGCTCGGAGTTCGGCACGAACTACCCGAGAGACGATTCGTGGCACTGGCTTTCGATCGTCACGTACGACGACGGTGGGTCCGGAGCATCGGCGCTCGCGATCCGGGACAAGTCGATTCCCGACCGTTTCGTCGCCGGGTTCTTCTCTCCCTGGCCCGTCAAGCCGTACCTGAACATCGAATACATTGTCGTCGGCGGGAACATGAACCCAAGAGCCGTTGGCAAGCAAGGGAACACGGTCAACGGTTCGGTGTCCGGGCTGTGGGTCACCTACGGGACAGCGATCAATGCGTCGTACTCGTTCCTTTCCGCGACCAGCCAGACCGAGGACGCACAGACCCGCGCACAACGGATCATCGGTTACGTGTCGGCCGTCGATGCCCTGGTCGGCGGTGGGGTCGGCGGATCCGACCCCGACCTCACCCCAACCCAACAGACCGGCGCAAACACCAACGCGCTCGAAGCGTGGCGTGAGCACATCCGGACCACGCAGGGCCGGATCTTCACCCAACCCGACGGGCGCCGCAACGTCCGGGTGCCGACCGTCACGAACCCGCCGAACGTGTCGCTCACCCTCGACGCCGAGGCAGACCTCGACCTCGGCGCCGGCGGGTGGTCCCAGGAACGGACCGAGCGGCCGACCAGGCAGACCGTGACCGCGCCCATCGGGACGGTGACCCTGGTCGACGCGGCCACGGAGGCCACGACCGGGCTCAGGTTGACCGGTAGCGACCTCGCGACGTCGGCGGGGGACCTGGCGGTCGCCCGGGGCGTCGCATACCGGCAGATGTCCTCTGGCGGGTCCCGGCTGTCCGGGTTCGGGTTCGACGTCACCCTGATGTCCACCGACCAGCGCGCGGCCGTGTTCGCGTTACTGCCCTACGACCGGGTCCGCCTGACGAACCTCCCGTCAGCGTTCCTCGGCCTCACCTACATGGACGTCTGGGCGTCCGGGTGGACCGAGACCTACGACGTGCCCGATCAGTCCTGCGTGTTCGTGATGGACACCGACCCCGCCGACGACCCGCCCGTCGCCGTGTTCGACAGTTCCGAGTACGGGCGGTTCGGTGTCCCGGAGGGCACCGCCACCGTGACGGGCGGGACCTGCGTGGGGAACACCGGGACCGGGACGATCATCATCACGTCGACGTCGCCCTGGTCGACGTCGGCCGGCGACTACCCGGCCGACGTCGATTGGAACGGCGAGCGCGTCACCGTCACCACCCCGGGTGGGGCGACGTCGCCGCAGACGTTCCCGGTGACGGCCCGGGGTGTCGCCCCGACGATCGCTAGGGTTCACTCGGCCGGCGAGAGTGCGCAGGTCTGGCACGCTATGAGATTCGGAGCATAAGCAAATGGCAACAACACCAACGCCTTTCGACGCGACCACGAACCAGCTACTCACGGCGTCGCAGTGGGATTCGCAGGTCCGGGACGTCCTGCTGTGGCTGATGGGCAACGGCACGAACGGGGTGTACCCGCGGGCCCACATCTACGACAACACGACGTTCGTGGTGCCCCACAACTCGGCCACCCTGATCACGTTCGCCGCTGAGATCAACGACACCGACTCCATGCACTCGACCTCGACGAACCCGTCGCGGATCATCTTCACCACGGCCGGGTACTACGACGTCGATGCCCTGTTCACCATCGGGCAGTTCACCTACAGCGTGTTGACGACCGAGTGCCGGCTGAACTCGGGTGGGGTGGCCGGTGGCGGGACGTCGCTGCGGTCGCAGCCGTACGATCCGGGGAACACGAACATGTTTCACCACATCCGCAGGTTCTTCAACGCGGGCGACTACATCGAGTACTTCATCACCCAAAACCATGGTGGGGCAACCGCTTCACTGTCGAGTGCGTCGTTCGGTACCCGCGTGTTCGTGACGTGGCTCGCCGTTTCCTAGGAGGTTCAACGTGTTTCTGTGGATTGATCCGCCCGGGCCTGACGCGGGATGGGTGCACGAGCTGAAGGATTGGGACGACATCCCGTCCGTGCTCGAGGGCTACCCGAACATCCCTGAGGACAACAACGAGCGGAAGCTCGCCTACGACGAGGCGCACGCGGGTGAGGACGTCGAGCAGTTCCAGGCGGGTCGGGACTACTGGGGGGTGACTGCCATGTACCAGCTGCCGACCCCGATGCCGTCGGGGGTCATCATGGTGGGACCCGATGGAAAGGAAATACCCGATGAGTGATCAGAACCCCGACCCGACGCGGTACCTGGTCGGCGAGCGCGGGCCCGAGACCGTGGTCGCGCCCGTGGTCGGCCCGGTCGATGCACCGCCGGCCGCCGGTTACTTCGTGGATTGGGAAGGCGCACAGCACGACCCTGAGATCGTGGCCGAGGGGAACCAGCTCGGCCGCGATATCGACATCGACGACGACGATGACAACGGGCTCGGCCCGGGTGAAGCCTGATGGTGTCGGCGAGCGCTGAAGCGCGCCGGCTCAAGGACGTCATGGCCCGTCACGGGGTGCTCGCGTCGGTCGAGCTCCAGGTGGGCCGGCGACGACTGGTACTCCGAGAAGCGGGTGCTGGTCAACCACCACACGGCCGGATCGACCACCGGGCTCACGCCGTCGCTGGCCCTGGTGAAGCGTGGCCGCGGTGACGCGTTGCCGGGCCCGCTGTGCAACGGGTACGGCGGCCGCGACCACATCTACCGGATCATCACGATGGGGTTGGCGAACCACCCGGGCGCCGGCGGGCCCCTGACGGTGGCCGGGTTCACCATCCCGAAGGACTCCGCCCGCATCTCGACCTGGGGTACCGAGTGGGAGCACGACGGCGTGTCCGCGTGGCCGGCCGATATGCAGGAATTCATGGGCCGGGCAAACTCGGCGTTGTGCGAGTTCTGGCAGATCAGCGCGTCGCGGTCGATCGAGCACTCGACGTGGGCGCCGCGCCGGAAGATCGACCGGAATCGGTACACGGCCGCGACCGGGCAAGCTGAGATTCGTCTCTGGTCGGAGCGGGCCGCCCCGACCGGCCAACAACCGCAGGAGGACGACGACGTGAGTTTCAACGACAAGCACAAGCTGACCGACGCCGATGTGAAGGCGTACGGGCTGGCTGCCGACCAGGTGGGCAAGACGAAGTCGTACGACGAGATCGTGCGGTTCCCGCCGGCCGTCGCCCGGCTGCGGCGCGAGATGGGCGCACAGATCGGCGCCCTGACCGCCGTCGTCAGCCGGCTGGCCGAGGCGATCCAGGACGGTGGGTCGCTGACCGCCGAGCAGGCCGCCGAGGCCGCCCGTGTCGGCGCGCAGGAAGCCCTCCGGCAGCTCGGCGACGCGCTCGACGGCGACGACACCCCGAACGGATCCTGACCGATGCTCGGACCGGCCGTCGCCGCGTTCCAGGCAGCGGCGGCCGGCTCCGGGCCTAGCACTGGCGACGTTGTCACGTATCTACTGGCCCAAGGTCCAATCGGGATCATTGCGGCTGGCCTACTGGTCGCCCTGAGGAGAGAGAGCAAACGTGCTGATACCGAGCGCTCCCGGGCTGACGCAGCCGTGGCCGGAAAAGACCTCATGGTCGCCGCTTTCCTCGAGAAGATTGTCCCCGCGCTTACTGAGGCCGCGGCCGCTACCCGCGAACTCGCCGATGCCCGCCGTAGGCATGACTGAGCCGGCCCGGAAGGGAACCCCCGACGTCCGGGACGTGTTACGTGCACTGGACGATTGGTGTGTGCAGCAGGCCGAGGCCACTCGGCGGATTCTGGCGCAGGTCGAAGTAGAGCGGGAGAAGAAACCAGATGACCACTCAGGACCCGGCGTTACCGGCGGATGAGGGCATGTCCCCTGACAGGTTGATCCGGCAGGGCGCCGAACTGGTCGACGAGGTGCGGTCGTTGCGCCGGTCGGTGGACCGGCAGGCGCGGGTGGGGAAGTTCGCGATCGCGGTGGGTATCGTGCTCGCCCTGGTGTTCGGAATTGTGATGGCCGACAACCGGGACCGGGTGTGCTCCCTGGTCGCGCTCAACATTCCGGCCGCCGGCGAGGCACCGGCCGGAACACCCCATGGTGCTGATGTCGTGGCACGCTCAAGGGGCCTGGCCGCCAAGTGGTCATGTCCGACCCGATAGGAGTCCCTGATGCACCCTGCCGTCGAATCGTTACTGCGGTACTTCCAGCATGCGCATCTTCCGGCCCGGTTGCAGGCCGTGAGCCAGCCGATTGGTGACTTGGCCCGACAGATGGCCGAGACACTGCCGGACGGCCCGGAGAAGACGGCCGGGCTGCGGAAACTGCTCGAGGCCAAGGACTGCTTCGTGCGGGCCGCGCTCGACAACCCTGAGGAGACCTGATGTTCCCTGATCTGCGTTCTTTCCTGCCGTCCGTGCTGCGGACCTTCGTGCCCCTCGTGGTGGGCTACTTCGCGACCTGGCCCATCCTGACCACGATCGGCCTCGACGACGACCACGTGACCACCCTGGCCACGGCCATCGTGACCGCGGTCTACTACCTGCTGGTCCGGCTGGTCGAGCAGTACGTCGAGCCGAACGCGGGTTGGTTGCTGGGGTGGGCTGGTCGGCCCGTGTATCCGGTCCCGGCGGATGCGGGTGCGACGGGCGGCCCGACGGGCGACGTCGTCCGGGTGATCCGCAGGACCGATCCGGGCGTGTAATCTCGGGGGTGCTCTCCCGAGTAGCGGTGCAAAGCGAAGGTCGGCCCAACCCCTCTGGCTGTGGGGGTTGGGCCGACCTTTTGCGTGGCGTTCGAGGTCAGGATCCGTCGGTGCGTTCCGGGTCGAGCAGGTCGGCCCACCGCAACATCACTTCCTCGTACTGCCACCGGGCCGTGTTCTGGCGGTCGCGCTGGTACCGGGCTACGTAGTCGGGCCCGAGTTCCTCCAAGATCGTGAGTTCGATTCGGTCCTGCTCGGCCCGACCCTGCCAGACCTCGGCCCGCAGTTCCCGGCCACGCTGCCGGGCGAGCGTTCGCAGGCTGGCGGGTAGGTCCCGGACCAACCTGATCAGGGCCCGCATCAGGAACCCTCCCCGGTGCGCTCCGGGACCACGCTGCCGAGGAACCCGCACGACCACCAATGCAACGGCGTATCCAACGGCTCGACCTCGCCCGACTCCCAATCGATCGCGTAGTGGGTGTGCTGGTCGCCCGACCACACGACCCCTTCCGCGTACCGACCGCGACGGTAGGCCCGGGCCACGTCGAGGCCAGTACGCGCCTTGAGGCGCCGCAGTTTCCGTGGGCCGAGCATGTGCCCACCGATGCCCATCAGACGCCGTCCGTGGTGGGTGCGGTGCAGTCCCGGGCGGTCTGGCCCGACCCACACGGGCACGGCCCGTCGAGCAGGCGCCCGGCCGTGCGGCGGCGGTCCTCGACCAGAGCGGACTTTCGATCCGTGGTGACGGCCACGTCCCGCAGGGCCGGGTTCAGCGCCATGATGTGCGCTACGGCCCGGACGTGCTCCGGTGCGTCGGCGTTGCTGGCCATCAGGTCGAGCAGGGCGTTCGCGTGGTCGATCTCGCGCAGGGTACGCAGCCCGGCGGCGGTCGCCCGGTCGAACGAGCGGATGGCCTCGGCGTCGCGGACCGTGCGGCCCTCGACCTCATCCCGCAGGCGTTCGGCTGTTGCGGCCCGGTACTCGCGGATCTGGCGCTGGTTCATCGTGGTTCCCTTCGGGTCGGGTGTGCGATGGGTGGCCGCCCCGGGAGTCGAACCCGGTCCGGGTGATCAAGCCTCATTCGCCGTGAATGTAGGCGGCCGTGGCCGGGGCCCGTAGGCCCCGGCCGGGTGGATCAGTTCGACCGGGCCCAGAACCGGTGGGCGCATCCGGTGCAGCAGTGGCCCCGCGTCGCCCGGCAGTCCGCGTAGGGGACCTGGCAGGTGGAGCAGGCGTGGTATCCGGTCCGGTATCCGGTCACCTGACCGTCCTCGCAGGCTGTGCATTCCTGGGCCAGGTTGCGGCCGTGGTCGCAGGTCTGGTTCTCCGGGATGTCCTGCTCGGGGAGGTCGGTGGTGGCCATCTGCTGTCTCCCTTGATGGTGGTGGTGTCCCTTGCTGATAGCTCTATTCTACGCCCAGATCTGGGCGCATGTCTACCCATATTCGGGCGTGAATTCAGACGATCGCGCACTGCCCCGGGAAGTTGAACGCCGTCCCGCCCTTGCCCTCGAACTTGATCAGCACGACCTCTTGGTTGGTGGCCCGATTCATGTGGTGGCTGATCACGGTGCCGACGGCGTTCTTACGGTTCGGCACCCGCACCTTGGTCCCGACGGGCAGCGTCGCGAGAGTGTGGACGCTGACGATCGTGAGGCTGTCTGCGTAGGACGACCGCGAGTAGACGTTCTGGCGGGCGGTGGTGACCCTGACCCGCTTGTGCCCGGTCCCCTTCCGGTGGTTGGTCTTGGCGGTCGCGGCCTCGGCCGAGGTGTCCCAGATGAGGCCCGAGGTGTCGCCCCATGCGTCGCAGTCCACGCAGCGCCAGGTGAAGCGGATGTGGCGGCCCTTGAGGTCGTACTGGCGGTCGGTGGCGTTGGTGCGGATCTTGAATTCGGTGGTCATTTTGTTCTCCCTGAGTGCTGGTGTCCGTCGTGCTGATGACTCAAGTATGCCCACATGTGGGCGTGCTGTCCACCCATATCTGAGCAGAATGCTCATTGACGGGCGTACTCCGGCTGTGCCAAGGTCATGGCAACGCCCAGAAACGACCATCCCAAGGACGGACCGACATGGCCTCGATCACCAGACAGGTGAGCACCCTCCTCCGGGAGGAACTCGCCAACGCCGGCCGCCGGCGAGCCGACCTCGGCCGGGCCCTCAACATGCCGGACTCCACCCTCACCCGCCGGTTCTCCGGCGAGACCGAGTGGACGTTCGCCGAGATCCGGCAGGCAGCCGACTACCTCGGCATCCCGATCACCCGCCTGACCCCGAACCCCCTCACGGAGGAATCGTGACCACCGACATCCACCCCTGGCACCCTGCGTTTGACCATGCTGAAGCCCGCTCGGCCGCACTGGCTGTGCTCAACCAAGTGAGCAACTCGATCGGCCCCGCTACCAGGACGACGTCGATCGGCCTCGATTCCGTGTACGCCGTCCGGGTGCAGTTCGACCCCGACGAGTTCGAGGCCGCCAAGCGGATCGCGTTCAAGTGGACCAAGAATCAGCCCGTGGTCCGGGACAACGACGACCAGCGCCACCACTGGTGGACGTTCGACGTCGGCTCCGTCCGGGTCGAGATCGTGGCCGTGACGATGGACGGACCCGGGTCGGTGGCATCGTGAGCTACCCGAAGGATGCCCCTACGGCGGCGATCCCGATCGTTCGGCCTCGGGCTGAGCTGGCCGATGACGTGCTCTCACTCGGCCGCCACGTGTCGGTGGCGTCGCATCAGCGGCGCGCGGACAGGGCGGCGCGGTGGGCGCTGCTGACCACGCTGGTGCCGTTCGGCCTGCTGGGCGGTCTGGCGGTCGTGGTGGCCCTGCTGACGGCGTTCCCGGGCGCTCTGCTGGTCGGTGCCCGATGAACGATCGGCTCACGGCTGCTGTTGTGGCTGGCGCAGTAGTCACCGTGTTCATGTTCGCGACCACGGTTCAGGACAAGACGCAGAACGATCAGATCGACCAACTCAAGACTGACCGGGTCACGGTCCAGCAGCAGATCGCTGCCGAGCAGGCCCGCACCCGGAAGCTCGAGGCCGTCGTTCAGCAGTTGCTCACCGACCGGGCGCAGACCTCGGCGTCGGTGACCAGCGTCCCGGCTGGCCCGTACTGCAACTTGCACGACATCGCCGTTCAGAACCCCGGTTGCTGATGGGCGCCCGGGCGTCGTCCGGGAAGAACCTCCAACGAGCGACGTACTTCCCCATCCTGTGGAACCAGCCAGCCCGGTTGAACGGTCGGGGCAGTGGCCGCTACCGAGACCGTGAGCAGTCGATCAGCGTTCCGGCAGACGATCCCCGGGACCTGCGCGAGTTGCTCGGCGAGACCCTGCTCGCCGGACTGAAAGAAGGGATCTGACCGTGGCCGAGAAGGTTGCCGATATGACCCTGGGCGACGCGCTCGAGTTCCTCCGGTCCGACCCGTGGGCCTGCGCGTGCTGTGGCGGCGAATGGTGCTGCGCTCGGGTGGCAGCGCAGTCGCGCGCTCTCCAGCGTGGCGCTCACATTCTGATCAAAATGATTGCTGAGAAAGGAAAATAGTGTCCACATTCAAGTTCGTTCTGTTCGTGGCCGTGGTGTGCATCGTCTACCCGAAGGTCTACCGGTGGATCATGACCCGGTCGACCAAGACGGGCGAGGTCGAGGCCGTGGCCGCGACGGTCGAGGCCGCCGAGCCGGAGGGCGACGTCGTCCGGTTCAGCTGCCGCGAGTGCGGTACCAGCCCGGTCGACGTCCCGATCGAGCGCGCATTGATCAGTCACCAAAACCTGCCGGCCCGGGGCGAGTACGAGATCTTAGCGGCGTGCACGGCGTGCGGCGCCCCGCTGGTGTCGGGGGTGATCGATGCCGAGCGGGCGGCCGAGCTGATCGACCGGGGCGCGGTGAACGAGTACGCGCACCTGGTGAGCTTCCGCAACGAACTGGCGTTGTTCGAGAACAGTTGAGCGGGTGTCCTGTCGTGCGCTCACAGATCGGCGACAGGAGCGGGCCCCGGACCGTGGGGCCAGAACGAAACCAGCACGGGGAGACGAGGAACCATGTCGGTAGGAAATCTCGAACAGGCGCAGGGCGCGATCACATCAGCGGTCGAGGACGTCGACACCATCGACGGCCGCCTCCAGGAAAGCTTGGAGGACATGAACACGATCGCGGGAAAGATCCACGCGGTCACCGAATGGTTGGCCAACTTCGGGGCGACCATGGCCGAGAACGTCGGCGAGAACTCGGAGGCCTTGCAGGAAATCCGGGCCGTAGCCGAGGCCGCCGGCGAGGTCATCGAGGCCGTCGGGGCGTTCGGTATCGCGATCGCGGACGCGGCGACCTCCGGGGCCGAGGCCAAGACCAAGCTGGACGAGTACCTGACGCAGCTCGGTTCGCTCGGGTGAGCGCCGGTCAACCGAAGTGGGTCCTCGATTCGGTGCTCACCGGTTTGGTCCACATGCACCAATCGGTCGTCTCTCAGACCGACGCGCTCAGAGGTATGGAGGCGTGGTCGAAGGATCTGCTGGCGGTCCTGGTCGAGGGCAAGTTCAAGCCCGACATGCAGGATGCCGTCGCGGCGGCCGGTGTGCAGATCGAGGCGGCGATCGCGGCCGGCGAGGCATTCCGCAAGGCGGTCCAGGATGCGCAGACTGCGGTGACGGGTATCGACCGGCACACGGTGACCTGATGCTCGCGCTCGAGCTGCTGGCTGCGTTCGGTGCAGGTGGTCTGGTCGGCGTGGCGATCGATTCGTCGTGGGCGCGTGGCCGCGGTTACGAGGAAGGTTTCAACGCGGCCACGGACGTGAGCCGGTCGCCGACGGCGCAGCGGATCATCGCTGAGCAAGAGGAACTGACCCGACAGTTCCGGCGAGCCGGTGAGTTGGAGAAAGCCGAGCGGGAACGCCCGACGATCCCGCAC
>Ga0247780_1001762_pt1 | contig 10525 bp, 1 predicted proteins | sample UWRJL079202R5_FD_179927 | JGI IMG/M metagenome (GOLD analysis project Ga0247780, IMG submission 179927) | Plant litter microbial communities from Arlington Agricultural Research Station in Wisconsin, United States - UWRJ-L079-202R-5 | ecosystem: Environmental > Terrestrial > Plant litter >... | reverse complement strand
AGAACAGTACTATTCCATTATTATATTAGTTAGTTCCACTTTACAGAAGGCTCTGGAATTCTTCCAGAGCCTCCCACAGCCTATAACAGGCTCTCTCCTCTCCTGTATCTAATTCTAGTTAAGCAAGTAACTCTACTTAATTTAAGTTATTATATAAGGCACTGCTTTTCGGATCCTCTTATTTCCAGCGTTAATATTCGCTATGATTCAGGCCTTTGTTTGCTTCCTACAGTACCTACAGCACTGTAGCTAGCTTAGACCAGTACAGCACTTCTTCCTTTAAGCTATAGTCGCTATACTATAGCTCTGTAGGTTCCTGAAGTTTAACAGGTTATAAGCCCGGACACTATTCTGGCTGACTTCGTTACGTACCTTCCAGTTATAACCTCCACTGAGGATACTACTATAACTCTAGCCGAAGGCTTTATTTCAGAGCCTTTTACAGATTTAAGCCCTACGTTATAAGGCCTTTAACACTAAATTAAGAGAATGTCTCTACGCACCGTACCCTCAGTCTCACTGCACTGTAACCCCACCCACGCGCCCACATATAACCCTAACCCTGGCTATGCAATTGTAACCCCACGGTCGTAAACCCATTCGCGACCGCATTCTCAATTGAATGCCACTACTTTCGCAAGGTTTCTGTCTGCAACAACGTCGTCACCACCACAATCACAGCCACCGAAAACCACCTTCGCGATCGTAATTCCTATGCTCCCTCCCGCTTTACCAGGCTAATCAGGTGCCCAGATGGCCTTAAACGACCCGCCGTAGCGGGAGACAATTGAGCACGACGAACGCGACGATACTAGCGATACCGACGCCGATACTAAGTACGACGTCGAAGACGGCGAGCCTCTCACACTTCTTTGCAACCCCCCATAAGCCACCCTCTCTCCTATAAGCAGTATAACTCTCTAAAGGACCTTGAATTCGACCTTTACAACTTCGCAGCCTCTGTTAGCTTTTACGCAGTTAAGAAGAGGGCTAATAACTTCAATAAGGCCTTAAGCTTTAATATTAACGTCGATTTCGTCTGCCAGTAAGGCGCTAGTCGGCCTTTAAAGCGCCACTCTTACGCAACTAGCATTACCAAGCTTAAATACCCTTAAAAGGCCACTGCCAAGTGCCTTGCCTTTAATAAGCGTAAGTGGATGCTGGAGATCTACAGTAATTACGGCTATAAGAACCACACTAGTAATAGCTTTAATTTAAGGCTAATACTCTCTATTAAACAGAAGGCCTTCATTACTACCTTTATCGACAGGGTAGGCATCTCTAACAAGGAAGTTACTTAAAACCTTTAAGACCAGTTTCCAGGTGTGCTTATTACCTTACACCAGGTCTGGAACTATCACTACCGTCTCTGTAAAAAAGCCCTTACTAGATACACCCTCTTCTAAACTATAATAAAGCTACTTAACGATAAGGGTGTTTTCTATATACTGAAGTGGGAGCAGACCTTAGCTAACAGCATAAGAGAGCTTAAAGGAGAGGAAAAGAAGCCTAAAAGCCTCGTCTGGACTTATAAGTGGTATGAGAAGCAATAGGCTGAGAGCTATAAGGTCTAGATATATAATAACACCTACCGTATTAATAATAAGGGCCTAACTTTATTCCAGGTTATAGGCCTTAATAACTAGGGTATAACCTTCTCCTACACGTTTAGCCTAATTAATAATAAGTGGTAAAAAAGCTTTAACTAGTTAATACTTTAAGTTAACGTTATTTGTAACTATATCGGCGTTAAGAAACCGTTAATTACTATTACTAATTATAATAAAGCTATATAAGCCGCCATTATAAAGGTCTACCTTACCGCTATACCCCAGATCTACGTTTTCCACATTAATAAGAATGTAACTCTCCAGGTTAAGAAAAAGTGGAATAAGGCCGCCGTTACTACCGTGGCCACAGCTATAGGAACGCCCCCCCTTAATAGTTTAAAAGGGGTTAAGGAGGATTAGGAAGACATAGAAATACAGCATGTTATAAATTATGCTAACTATCCCCCTGACAGCTAACCTGGTTTTATCCTTAACACCGTTAAGTACTTTATAAACAGCCTTTATAAACTTTAGGAGGTTATAATATACACACTAATACTTAAGGATCATAACACAGCTTAGGTAAGGCTTAAGGACTTCTTTCCCTAGCAGACAGCCATTATTCAGTACCTTAAGGAAAGCTAGTTTCTAATAATAAAACAGTAAGCAGCTTATTATATTAACAGGTACCCTAACTTTAATATAAAAACAACCTCCTTTATTAAATCTGTTAACAGATACCTTAAATCCTTCATTATCACTAGTAACAGTACCGTTCTAGAGGTCGTGCGCCAAACATACTATATAATTAAGGTAATAGAGCTTAAGATTATAAAGGCGGTCATTAAGGATAAGAACACCCTCCGGTACGACTTTATAAGCTAGAAATGGCTAGGGAACAGCCCTCTTAACGTCTCTTCCAAGGGATTAAAGCACACCGCCACCCAGTAAAGGATCGCGCTTAACGCTATTCTAACGACCGCTCACCCCTTAAAGCCAGAGCTCCCCCCCTGTACCGAGAGATTTACAGTGCAGTATAAAGTGCCTTACAGCTACAAGTTTCTCGCTTATTATAAGGTTAAAACCCTCCCTCTTCTTTACGAGGACTTCAACCTATTCTAATGGCTAATTCAGAGCCTTACTAACGAAGATAATTACCTCCACTTCTAAGAATTCAACCGCGTTACTGTGCTTAAAGGCTGACCCCGAGGCTTAACCACGTTTACTATATAACAGAATACTCTAGTATTAACGGCACCACTCCCCTAGGGCAGTTAGATAGTTATACCAGCTACTCAGCCCCCCCCTCAGCCTTAAACACAGGCGAATATAGCCTTAACCTCAGGGTAGGAAGCTATTATGCCTTCCAGCCAGCCTGCTAGAGGTAGAGGTAGGCCGTGTGGTACCGGCTAAGGCACTGGAACGTGTGGAGGGGCTTAAGGCGGTTCGGTGCACGCCTCCATTTAACGTACCCCCTTACAGTGGAAGGGCACCTAGTTAGACGGGAGTAACTTGACAGTAATTAGTGGAGGATTGGCTGTGCCAGCGTCCAGCGGCGCCCAGCGTGGAGGGACATAGCCTGCCAGAGGAAGGCCTCGAACTGCTTCCAGCAGGCCCTCCTCCACGGCTGGTGTCAACAAGCGAGTCACTCGGTCGCAGGCCGGCCGTTAACGGCCATTGTGGCTAATCAGAGGCATGGAAATAGCTTATTAAGCGATAGATTATGTACATTCAATTGAGAAATTACTGCGAAAACGCCGTTTTGGCGCTCTAAGTGGCTGCGTTCAATTGCATGGCCAGGGTTAGGGTTATATGTGGGCGCGTGGGTGGGGTTACGGTGCAGTGAGACCGAGGGTACGGTGCGTAGAGACATTCTCTAAATTAACACCTTTTCGGGCTAACTATAACAGGTTCTAAACCTATTTTAAAACCTCTTAGCACTGCAGTAAAGTCTTACAGTATAATAACGACTTAAATAACAGCTTACAGAGCACTTTTATCCCTCTGTAAGCTACTTACTACTAAATCTAAAGCTTTTAGAACACTAACAACACCCTAAAGGCCATCTAGAGGCTTTTCTAATATTAATAAACTATACTATAAGCTCTCTAAGAGCTAGTTAGCCAACTTATTCAGCCCTTTAAGCGTTTCCAGCACCTATAATAGTTTTTTTACCCTCAGTTAACACTAACTTTAGCAGCCTTACTATATAAAAGCTAGCTAAATAATCGCTTTACCTTACTGAAAAATAACGGCTCTTTAACCCTAAGAACTACTAATAGTGGTTTTAGGCTATCTTAATCCAGTTCTAAGCCCTGCAAATTCCAGAATTTCTGGAAAATCTAGAGGCTGTAAGCTACCGGCTTAACGATCCTCAGAAAGCTACATTACTTCTCACGCTCCAAAACACCTTAAAAGACAGCCCCCTATCTACTATAGCTTTCGAAACCGACCCTATAATAGCTTATAAAAGACTTTAGCTACAGTATACCTTAACGCAGTTAACGCTCCGGCACAACCTTTATCGCAAGTTCCACAGCTTACAGTTTAACAGCAGTATTACTATAGTAGACTTTAACGGTAAATTTAACATGATTATTAGCTAATTACGTGGTTTAAAGGTCGATATTATTGAAATCAATTAAATAAACCACTATTTTAACGTTCTAGAGCCCTATTTTCCACAGTAGGTTAAACGCTATAAAGGCCTATTATAGAGAGAATAGTAGCTTTATATTACTGAAGGTAAAACTACATGCTTTAATCTCCTCTACTTCTAAAAGGACCTGTTAACTAAAACTTGTAATTCAGCCTCCTCTTCAGCACATTAGCTCTCTATACTACAGGCTAATTACAGAGGGAAGAAGTAAAATAACGGTAATTAAAGTAACCATTAAGGGTAATAAAAGCCTTTTACAGAGGCTTAAGGCTAGAATTAAGCCCTTAGAAGTTTAGAAGACTCTGTTCCAAGTGCTTACAGAAGTTAGAAGAAGCCTTACTAGCTTGGAAAACAGAAAGGTTTTAAAGTAAAAGACATTACTTTTAACGTTTTAGAACACTCTGAAGCCGAAAACGATAATAACTTAATCTACAGTTTTAAAATCTACGAAGATTTTAATAATAGCTCCGAAAAAGATACTTTTACTATAGGCTACAGCTTTAAAACCAGTATTATCTTTAGGGATTTAAAGCTTAAAGAAGGTTTCGAATCTACTGGATTTAACCTTTTTACTTCTAACAGTACATAAAACATATAGTAGCTGTTCGATATAGGTTTAACAGTTTACATTTGTAACGATAAAGCTTTATTTTTAAAGCTAGAGAGGCCTAGAAACCTAAGCGTTGTAAGAACCGGAGGTGGTTTAGTAACTCCCTAAGGGGTTAGAACTGTACAGATCAGTGTCTATACTAGTTACAGTAATAAAAAGGCCTAATTTACACTTATAACCTTTATTAAAACTCTTTATATCTTAAGCTTCTTACTAAACGTAGTTAGTAGCTACAGGCTCTATACCTTAAGAAGTACACTTATAAGGCAAAGGCTTTATTTAACTATAAAAAGACTGATTAGCTTCCTGAACTTTAAAAAGTCTAGCTTCTTTTTTACTCTTCAAGGTAAAAACAGCCTTAACAGTATTAGCTAACGTAATAAATAAGCTTATAGGGCTACCTGGCACTGTTATAACTAGTATCTTAACCTCTTTAAAAACTACTGTTTTTTAGAATAAGTAGTAAAACCTCTTACTTTAGCTATAAAGCCCTTTTTAAAGGCTATAGCTTTAAGGGGAGCTACAGTATTAAAGGGGGTATTAAAGGTAATAAAAGCTCTCTCCTTTACAGGTAAGGCTTTAAAGGAGCCTATAGCTACAGAGGAAGGCTCTGTTTTAGAGGGAGTAGTAGAGCTTGTTAAGCTTACTATTACAGTTTTAAAAGCACCCTCTAAAGCCCTAATTTAAGCTGTTAAGCTTTAGCACGTATACTTTAGTTACATTAGTCTTAACCTCCTGAAGAAAACAGCTTTAATTACTAAAGGGATATTTAAGGAGCTATAACAACTCCTTACTACCCAGACCTTCTATTTCATTAACCGCTCTAAGGCTAAGAAGGCTGGAAAGAAGCCTATCTCTAACTGTTAGGTCCTGAAAGAAAAGAAAGATTTAAAAAACTACATTATTAAATTTAAGGTAAGATTAGTAATTCAGGGTTTTTAATAAGTATCTAAAATCGATTTTATAAAAACCTTTACAGTTATTATAACTTTATTAACCTAACGTATTATTCTAACGATTGTAGTTATTCTAGACTTTAAAATTAAACAAATCGACTTCGTTAAAGCCTTCCTTAACGTTAACCTAAACTAATAAGTTTATATTAAAATTTTAAAAGGTTTATACGAATTTAACCTTAGTAGTAAAACTGCTGTAGACCTTCTGAAAAACTACAGTTACGACCTTTCTAAAGACTAAGTTATACTACTTAAAAAGTTATTATATAGCTTACAATAAGCCCCTTATCTCTAATAATAAAAGGTAATTACATTATTGAAAAGCTTTAGTTATAAGCTACTTATCTCAGATATAACCACCTACTTTAACCCTACAGCGCAAATCTTTATTATTAACTATATAGATAACTGCCTCCTTATAAAGCTCTCGATTTAAAATATTAAGGCCCTGAAACGATAACTGGCACAGGCTTATAATATTGAAGATTTAAGCCCTGCTCGCTTCTTTCTAAGGGTCTAAATCGAGCGTAACCGCTCTAAACGGCTATTATAGCTCTATCAGAAAGCCTACATTACAGAGGCTAGTCATCACTTCGGAGTTAACACTAATAGCCTTAAGACTTTACTATCTACAGGCCTTACAACCTCTACTTCGGCCTCTCCTCCACTGAATTCAGCTAACTACTACTTATATTAGTAATTAGTTAGCACTGAAATGTATACTATAACTTAAACTAGGCCTAATATTACTTTTACAGTCCAGTAGCTCTCTCAGCACTTATACTAGTTATGTATCTGCTACCTGAAGGCTGTAAAACGCCTCTTATCCTACCTTCACAGTTCTAAAGATCTAGCTATTAAACTAGGCTCGACAACTAATATAGAGCTTAAAGGGTGGACTGATAGCGATTTTGCTGCCTGTAAAACCACCGCTTGCTTTACTTATAGCTATCTATTTACAGTAGGTTCAGGCCCTATAAGTTAGAAGTTAAAAAAAGCTTCGACAGTAGCCCACTTTACCCTAGAAGCTGAATTCACACGCTTGATCGAAGGAATGAAGGAAGCTCTGTAGCTACAAGGTCTGTATAGCGAAATCGACAGGCTTATAACCAGTCTTACAGTGCTGAATGGTGATAACCGTAAGGCTATAAATACAGCCTATAACCCCAAACACCACAGCTGAACCAAACACACCCTATTGAAGTTCTAAGGAGTTAGAGAGTGTGTTTTAGAAAGCTACATCATAGTAACTTACGTGCTTACAGAGGATATGGCAGCCGATAGCGTAATAAAGGCTCTAAGCCCTGTTAAACACAAGGCTTTTCTAGCCCTCCTTAACCTCCACAGGCCTAATCCAGACCTGTAGTAACTACAAAGGAGAGGGGAACTTAGTCTTAAAGGCTAGAGAGGGGGTGTTAATTTTTCTAACTATTAAGTACCCTGTACTGGGTACCCTGTAGTGTGATTGCGTACCCCGAAACCACTAGCCGAATCTTCTAGAACCCTAAAGGGTTCTAGAAGATTCCAACCCTGTCTAGGGCCCCTTAGGGTCCCTAGAGCACTCCGAACCTTCTAGAATTCAAAGGGGGTGAAACCCCCTTAAATCTAGTGGGGCTACTGCCCTATAGAATCAACTAGAATATTAGTAGCTACGTTAGCTATTACGTTAACAGAACTACGTAGAATAGTTCAGAACAGTACTATTCCATTATTGTATTAATTAGTTCCACTTCACAGAAGGCTCTAGAATTCTTCCAGAGCCTCCCACAGCTTATAACAGGCTCTCTCCTCTCCTATATCTAATTCTAGTTAAGCAAGCAACTCTACTCAATTCAAGTCATTGTACAAGGCACTGCCTTTCGGATCCTCTTGTTTCCAGCGTTAATATTCGCTGTGATTTAGGCCTTTGTTTGCTTCCTACAGTGCCTACGGCACTGTAGCTAGCTTGGACCAGTACAGCACTTCTTCCTCTGAGCCACAGCCGCTGTACTACAGCCCTGTAAGTTCCCGAAGTTCAACAGTAATAATAGAGATATGGAAGGAGAGGAAGATAGTTAAAGTAATGATAATACCGGGGAAGAAGATTAGTTAAACTTACTATTATTACTATTAAACGCGCCCAGGGCTAAGCTATTAAGTAACACTTAATACTGTAATTATAATATTAATCCTAATATTTATCACTACTGTATACTTACTATTATTTAGCTAGAGCTAGTGATACTTATCTTACACTAAGTGTAGAGAGGGAGAGGGAAGTAGATTAAGGTATTACGATTAGTAAAAGGTTTTATTAAGGTAATAAGGATAGTTATAGCTCTTAAGGCTATTAGCGCTAACGATATTACTGTAGTAATAGAGGATATTAAGAGGTAATACGGCTTAATTTTAAAAATTAAGAACTTATTTAATTATTTAAAATACTTTTATAAGAACTTTATAATGGTAGCGGTTTATTTAAGAGTAAGATTAGCACTTAAAGCTTATTATATAAAGGTGTGGAAAAAAGGACTTAAAGAGGGTTAAGGTTTAATTAGGAAAAAAAAATTCTACCCCTTTATTTTCCTTACTATCTTTAAACTCTTACTATTATTACCATTATTATTATCTTCTTCTTAGCTTATAATTACTATACTATTATTATAATAAAGTTACATAACGTTAATGAACTTCTTATAATAATCTTACTACTTATTAACCAGCCTTTTTAGTAACTTAAGCGATAGATTTTTATTCCTCTAACACTAAAGCTCCCTTTTCTAATTACGTAAGAATAAAGTTATAAAGACTAATAATAACGTACATAATCTATACTTATTTCTCTAAATTATACTTTAATAGTATATCTTTAATTATAACAAACCTCCTCTTTATTAAGCTAAATACCCTCTCTATAACAGTATAAATACGTAAGTACCTAAGATTATACAGCTCTTTTTACGTAACAGGTAGGTTCTAACTATTCCTTTAGTCTTATAGATAATACTAAACGTTTAGAAAAGGAAGTACAATATTAACACATATATTAAAGCTAGCATTATTAACATAATATTAATTTAACAATATTTAAAAAGAGTAACTATATACTTATATTAATAAAGTTATATTATTTATTAAACCCTTAGTATTAGTAAGTATTTAACTGAAAAAAAAGTTGTATCATATTACCATAAATACGTTTTAAGATATTACACCTTTACAGTTAAATTAATATAGTTACTTTAAGGCTTTAATATATACCTTAATGTAAGTGCTGTTAATTATACTTATATAACCGTTAAACACTAACGTTTTCAGGTTAAGCTTAATAGCTAGATTAAGCTAATTGTCCTTAAAAGGCCGTATAAACACTTTATAAAGAGATATAAGTATTAGGAAGACTGTTATTATCGTCTTAAAGATCGAGCTTTACGTTATACTAAACTTATAAGTAACGATACGCTAATTACACCTACAGTTAAAGATATATAGCATTATTATAAGCTTTTACTTAACAGTTTATATTGTGTTTTATAAAGGCTTTTATTAATCCTTAGCTAATAAAGGAGGGCTTTAAAGGTTATCTTACTTATTTAGAACAGGTCTTTAAATTACTTCTCTAAACTATTATAAAGGTGTAAGGTAAACTAATACACGCTTTAAAGCCTATCTGGATATATAACTTTACAAACCGTTAATTAAGTTTTAGGTTAGCACGCTTCTTTAATGTTATAAATAGTAGTCCTTAAGAACGTGTGAGTGGTTAATCTAACTGTTAGAATAAATAAAGTATTACGACCTGCACCCGACACAGGCCTCGAGAGGACTGGCGCGGGTTAAGACAGAACGTATGGCAGGACGCCAACAGGTAGGGGGCGTTCCGAAGACGGCTTGTTGAGCTAGCACTCCTAGACGGGGGGTTCAATGTCACTGTAGGTCGCTGTTACTATAATGCACAGAGGTGAGTCTGAACAGTAGGACACAAATGAACAATTGAATACTAGCGTGAGGAACCAGAGTCCCTCACGACGGTGGTTGTGGGCACAACCATAGCTATCTATACTAACTAACTAGGAGGTACTTCGTACCTTGATCACTGTGCTCACTCAACACAAGAGGTGATCAGAGTGATCAGAATGCCTCTGATCACTGTGATTACTGTGCTTTTGGCGAGATTAGAGTGATCACTCAATGATTGGTCGTAGGGGCTTCGGGTCTTTGCACCCCTGGCCCAGTGCGCTTGGACGGTGTACACCGTCTTCCCGCACTGTTCCTCCTGCGGGGGATTCGTCGGGCCGCTCCGGCCCAAGTGACGGCCTGCAGGGTCGTCACATAAAGTTACTATAAGAGGTTTATTAGTTAGAAGGTTATTTTATTTAAGAGCAAATCTTTATAAAAAACACATTATTAGCTAGCTTCACAACGTCCTTACGTGTTTACTTACATTGTCATTACTTCTTACTGCACGGATTAGGGCCCTGTCGCTAATTTTAGCCACTTTTCGCGAAAAGAGGCCCCTGAAAAGCGAGATTTGAGTATTCGCCAAAACTCTAAAAAACGGCAGTATTCGGCCATCACGGCCCAGTTTTCTGGCTTCTTGCAGTTAGCCGCGGCTTGTATTAGCTTGGTATATTGGCTCCAGGGGGGGGTTAGGGGTGGCGGGCAGCTTCTGGTTTTTCAGGCGAAAAGTGCTGCCAAAAACGGGAAAGCGTCCCGGAAAACACTGTCTTGGCATGCGGTGGGGGCTCGCTTTTGGCGAAAAGCGATGAAA
>Ga0247780_1001760_pt1 | contig 10538 bp, 10 predicted proteins | sample UWRJL079202R5_FD_179927 | JGI IMG/M metagenome (GOLD analysis project Ga0247780, IMG submission 179927) | Plant litter microbial communities from Arlington Agricultural Research Station in Wisconsin, United States - UWRJ-L079-202R-5 | ecosystem: Environmental > Terrestrial > Plant litter >... | reverse complement strand
ACCCGTCCTCTGCTCCGTCACGGTATACTCCTGCGTTACCACTATTCCCCGCCCGCCTTCGACGTCGATATCCCCATCAAGTTTTCCATTTGAAGGCCGACGACCGGAACGCGCCTGCGCCCCAACACTCACCCGCCGCTCACCCGATCTCGGGCCCTGCAGCGGAAGCGGCATGGTCGCCTCGTCGCCGCTCGACGTCCCTGGGGTCTTGGTATCGGCATTCCCGTCACCACCAACAATATTCTCCTCGGAGCCCCAGCAGGTCTCGTTGGGGATGGAGAGCGGGTGCTTGCTGTTGTTGGTCTTGCGATCCCGCCCGGGATTGCTGCCGAGCCGATAGCCGTGGGAGTCGATGGCGTTGGTTGCGGACTTAGACTCGCCGCCGATGCTGCTGAGGCCCTTTTCGAAGAACCTCTTGACGAGGGGGTAGACCATCGGCATGTTGGTTAGGACTACGGACACGAAGGACTCGCGGACGGACCAGTAGCCGGACTGGGCGGGATCGATGTCGCCGAGCTAAGGGGGTGTTAGTGGGGACTCGGAGAAGAATTTGGCTGGGATGCGCAAACTTACCGTCAGAATGGATGTGGCGCGCAGGATGCCGAACGCCATCTCTAAGAGACCACCACTGAACATGATGAGGAGGACGAACTTCTTCCTTGGCGGGAGATTGGACTTCCACACCATCGGAAGCGGGATCGCCATGAGGTAAAAATCGGTTATTGTGTTCATGACCATGACGAAAACGGTCTGAAGCGTGGAGATAGCTGGCTCGCAGCTGTCTGGAACGAGTTAGCGTGCTTTGGCAAGGGTTCGTCGGGGGACTTACTGCCTGGATTGGGATATATCTGCCACTGATGGTTGAAGGGGATGCACTTCAGGAACGCGACCAGCAAACAGGCGACGTATGTCAAGGGCATGAGCACGTACGCCCCCTTGATCATGAGCTTCATCTTGTGGACGCCATTCCTGTTCCCGTCAGCGGAGCACACCCAAAAAGAGCGAAGCGGACATACGTCAAGCGGGCGTAGTACACCGACCAGCAAAGCTTCAGGAGCCAGAGGAGGGTGGTGTACAGCAACAGGCCGGCAACATGGGTCTTTGATCCGTTGACGCGGAGCAGGTGTTCTTCCGAGTTGGGGTCCAGCGCCGCCCTCTGCTCGTCCGTCATTGCGTTGTTCGCGAGTCCTTTCCAGTACGCGACCACCAGATACGCCATGACACTCTCGGCTGTGTAGACAAGCTGTCTTGTTAGTCGCGGTCTGAGTGGTACCCGATCGGTCGACTTACAATCGCGAGAAACATCAACGCATCGTCCCAGGCCAGCTTCTTCCATCCTAACGTGTGGATTCTGCTGAAATATCGCAATCCGACCACAAGATAGGCCGCTCCTTGAAGTCCCCAGACCTCGCGGATGAACCGGTTAGCTTCCTCCTCTGGCGAGCCCATCGTTTCTGCTGGTAATCCTTCAACGAACGACGGGAGAAAGCGATCGAAAGAACGAAACGAGCGATGCCGGAGCCGCTGCGACTCGAGGAAGGACGGTTCAATAAGAATCTAGGTTGATGAAGTTGCTTTTCTTGTTTCCCTGTTGATGCCTCGCCATCACGTCGTACTATCCAACAGACGGCATCAAGGCAATTACGACGGCAAGGATCGGGATGGCCAGCACGGGAAAAGTGGATGATGATCTCTGTTCCTTCAGGAGATGACCGGGACCTGCGGGGGGTCGAACCCACCCGAGTCAGACTACGGCTAGCGGATTCAGGGGCGGCTCGGTCCGTAGTACGCCCGCAACCAACTCCGGCACCACCAGGACACAGGAGAAACCGCTCCTCTCTTCACGACGTTGCGTTGCAGGGGCCGCATATTAACACCGTCGCAACCTGATGCCCGGATATCCGGGTCGAGGCCGCCGGTGGGGTGTGGCGCTATTGAGTGTAACGGATGCAACGCCGTTGTTGACAGCGGCACAGGGGGGGCACGGTCCAGGAAGACATAATCCATAAAGCGAGTCAAGCCGCCGATCGTATTTGACAGCCTGGGGATGCGTTCCTCGCTGACATGATCGCCAGGAGATACGCGGGGGCCTGAAAGCTACGCGTTCTCGAACGGTTTGCGATTTGCGTAACGAGGGCACTGTAGCCAACGACACGAGCCTCGGACGGTGGAAGTTGGGGGAATGTAAACCTGCGCAACAATGCGCCAGGGTGACGAAAAAGCAACCCGCAGCCGATGAAACGATGCCGCTGCCGGGGCGCTGGCTGTCGAAAACTCCTTTCGTGTGCATTGTCTGGACAACAAGCAGGCAGCAATCCGAAATCCGTGGAGTGAGGCGAGGGCTGGATGTAACGGCAACTCAATGCGAAAGAGATGATCCAGCGGCGCTATTACGTGACGAGGTCTCACCGTCATGCTGTCGTTGATGTTGACATGTCTTAGTCAGGAAATCTGTCTCCCCCGCAGAGAATGTCTCACTTCCGAGTCGTGTCCCGCAGTCTCGGATGCGTCTCCATCTCTTCTGTAGCTCGCATCAAAGTTCGTCCGGAATGACTAACGCTCGATTTGTCGTTGTTGTCAGCGACCTGTCAGACAAATAAGCAATGAAGACGTAAGGGATAGTGGGGGTTGTGCAGCCAAGGTTTGAGTTTTCTGCCAGGGGAGCATCGGGCAACGCCCCCAACCGGCAGAAGATCTGCCCAGACCATGTCAACAGGCGCGCCCCCGATTGGGCCGCAAAACGGAGATAAAAACGCCACGCCTTATCCCGACTCGACGGCACAAGCGGGAAGAGGGGTTCGTCTTGTCAAATTGTCAAATCGAACAACCTCCTCCTGATCGGGAGATGCTGTACCACTCACACTCGTCCAACGCAATGGCTGTTCACGTGCAGTTGAACCTCCGCGATTCGACAAGAAGGCCACTGTGTGTCCAGCGCAGCTCACGCAACAAGCAAACAAACCCCGCGCCATCAAAACGCTTCCCTTGAGCGTTCCAATGCCATTCGCGGCTGGACGACCGCAGCCCCTACCTACCTTGCTGTTCCCCAGCGACCCACCTGCAGGTTGGTAGCATCGTCAAACAAGAATGGCAGATGGTTGGTCGATCGCTGCCGGCCAAGAACCGCTCCAGGCCCGCAGACCAACCCGGGACCCTGGAACCAGTTGCCGGTGCCGTGCAATACGGGCGGCGGAGGTAGCCCCTTTTGGCCCCTGTTGACAGTCCTGGCAGATGACGGGAACGACTACTCACACCACACACCGTCGGATATGCACTCTCATAAGCATAATGCAGAGCAGCACAGTGGGCATCCCACTTTGGTGTTCGGTGCGACTTTATCGATTGGGGGATAATCCTTAATTCCATTCAGCGCCCAACAGCCCCCAATCTGACCCCAAGAGCCCGCATTTATTCCCCTCATTTCGCTGCGACTTTGCGATATTGAAACCACCTAACTCAACATCCACCTCAGCGCTGGTGATCAGATCAAAACACTCCCATGGCCTCCGACGCACCCACAGAGTCCAATGTGGACGTGTAAGTTTCTCCCCGCCCCTGTTATCGCCGATACTAATCTCTTCCAGACTCATCATTGGCGCCGGTCCCGCGGGGTAAGAGCTCGACGTCCACTCTGCGTCGATGGAGACAATCTGACATGATACCAGGCTCATGGCGGCGGCCTGGATGGCGCACTGCGGGGTACCAGCCCGCATCGTCGACAAGCGCAACACCAAGATCTTCTACGGCCAGGCCGATGGGCTGCAGTGCCGCAGTCTTGAGATCTTCGACAGTCTCGGCTTTGCCGACCGCGTCTGGAAGGAGGCAAACCACATGATCGAGATCTGCATGTGGAACCCCGGTGCTGACGGCGTCATCCGCCGGTCTGACCGCATCCCCGACACCATCGTCGGCCTGTCGCGCTTCCAGCAGATTGTACTGCACCAGGGCCGCATTGAGCGCTTCTTCCTCGACAACATCAAGAAGCACTCGGGAGATACCATCAAGGTTGAGCGCGGCGTGTTACCCGAGTCCCTGGAGATTGACGAAGCCAAGGTCGAGGACGATGCGGCATATCCTGTCACCGTCAAGCTCCGCACGCTCAGCGAGGAGGAGGCCACCGCACCGCAACAGCAGACCGGCAGCAAGGTCCCAGACGGCCTGTTCCGGAGTAACCTTACTAGCGAAGATGACGAAGACGACCTCATCCGCAAGAGCCAAGCCCGCGCCGGCGCTAGTGAGATCATACACGCTAAGTATGTCATCGGCTGCGATGGCGCACGCAGCTGGACCAGTCGGGCGCTTGGCTTCGAGCTCCAGGGCGAGGCAACTGATTTCATCTGGGGCGTGATGGATATCATCCCCATCACTGACTTCCGTAAGTGATCTCTTAGTGAATCCGGCGTGCACAGCCGCTAACCCCTCCCAGCCGATATCCGTATGCGGTGCGCCATCCACTCGGCCTCAAACGGCAGTCTCATGGTCATCCCGCGAGAGAACCGCCTCGTCCGGCTGTACATCCAGCTGAAAGAGGTCACTCCCGACGCCTCGGGCCGTGCCGATAAGTCCAAGATCACCCCGGATCTCATCTTCTCAGCGGCGCAAAAGATCCTCGCCCCGTACAAGATCGACTACGAGTACTGCGACTGGTGGACAGCCTACCAGATCGGCCAGCGCGTCGGGACCTCCTTCGATGCCCATCGCCGCGTATTCCTCGCCGGCGACGCCGTCCACACCCACTCGCCCAAGGCCGGCCAGGGCATGAACGTCTCCATGCAGGACTCGTTCAACCTAGGCTGGAAAGTCGGCCTCGTCGCCAAGGGCATCTGCAAGCGCTCCATCCTCAGCAGCTACCAGTCCGAACGCCGGCGCGTCGCCCAAGACCTCATCGAGTTCGACCACAAGTTCAGCCGCCTCTTCTCCGGCCGGCCCGCCAAGGACGTCATGGACGCTGAAGGCGTCAGCATGGAGGAGTTCAAAGACGCCTTCCTCAAAGGAAACATGTTCGCCAGCGGCCTCAGTGTCAATTACGGCCCCAGCAACCTGATCACCAAACCCGGCTCTGCCGCCGAACAAGGCGACCGCTCGGATAAAACCACCCAGCTCGTCGCAACCCACCCTAACGTCTCCCTCGAGGAATTTACCCGCAAGCAGGCCCTCGCCTCCGGCCTCCCCGTCGGAATGCGCTTCAACTCCTTCAAGGTCCTCAACCAGGCCTGCGCCCGCCCCTGGCACTTCCAGGAACGCCTCAAAGCCGACGGCCGCTTCCGCGTCGTCCTCTTCGCAGGGAACATCCTCACCCCGGCGCAGAAATCCCGCGTAGACAAGTTCTGCGCCCTCTTGGACGCTCCGACATCCTTCCTTCGCCGCGCTACCCCGGTTGGTTCTCGCATCGATAGCGTCATCGAGGTGCTGACAATCCACTCTGCCAAACGCACCGAGACTGAGTTACTGCGAGACTTCCCGGACATACTACACCCGTTCGATGAGCATGTGGGGTGGGATTATGAGAAGGTCTTTGTGGATGATGAGAGCTACCATGAGGGGTATGGCGATGCGTATGGGAATTATGGGGTCGATAGGGAGAGGGGGTGTGTGGTGGCCGTGAGGCCGGATCAGTATGTGGGGTGGGTGGGAGAGCTGGAGGACTTTGGGGAGTTGGAGGGGTATTTTGGGGGGTGTTTGGTTCTGAGGGGGTAAGGGGGGAAGGGGAAGGAGAGGAGGGTTATTGGGGGGGAAGGGGAAGGGGGAGAAGAATAGGGGAAGAAGGGGGAGTAGGGGGAGTTGAGCAAGGAGGCGGAGGAGGGTAAACCGCCAATATTATTCAATCTCAATGAGCGTTGAAGCAAGTATAATAGCATCTAGTATTTGCGTTGTAAGGAAGTTGATGGGTGATAGTGAAGAAAGGAGTAGGAGATGGAGATAGAAAGGGGAAGTCGATTGATTTATGACCTTATTGTAGGAGGATGTTATGGATGAAACTGTGAGTCAGATCACTTGAACAGATTTGTAGACATTCAAACCTGAAAGAATGTCAAAAGATTTGAGAATACCCGACTCACTGTTATTCGATAGTCGGTGCTGAATGTTTACTCCGTTGTATCCCAGTCGCGTGCATGACGGTAAGGTACTTTCCCGCAACTTCATAAAATCGAGATCTTTTCACACCAAGAGAAGTGACGGCTGGAACGAGGGCCAGAACGTGTGACAACCTATATGGGGTGGTGTGGCCTTTTCAGGGCTAAGGATTCCTTTTGCCATCGTGCGACAGAACGAAAAGTCCCGTCATTTGCTCACCTCGCTGACTAACCCAGTGAGATGAGGGGTATTTCGTGTTCAACACGAATCAGATGAGAGATTTCTGTGCCAGGTCGCGTGACCTTCATCAGGCAGCGACGCCCAGCTGAGGGCTCAGAGCCCCACCACATTTCGTCCTCCTTCTTTCCATCCCAGCCCGCCCCTCGGCAGTTTTCAGACGTGCAAATCATTTGATGATCAACACCTCGAGCCTGGAACTGAAATGTACGGCGCGGTCCACGACATTGGCATATCCGTGGTCCACGAGCCACTAGGAAGGACGCCAATTGTTGAGTGAGCTAAGATTTCGAGTTCTCTACTCTAAATATGACGAACACGACTGATTTAGTGACGGGCTGTCAAGTATCGTCATCGTCCATGGCTTACAGGGCCATCCGTATAAGACATGGGCGTGTTCAAGGACGAAGGGAAATCCGTCGCCGTTCGCCAATTCGCGGGGTCCAGAAGGCCACCAGAGCGACCGAGAAGGATGGCAGAAGGTCCTTCCACGACTGACCCGGACCACCGCGCAGGGTGATGACCCAGCATCACTGGGCTTACTAATGGGCATCGGTTCTCTAGAAGCCTCCGTATTGCCTGGCAAGGTGGACGCGCCGATTCGCGACTCGTCTTCGGTGTTCTGGCCTGGAGACCTCCTTCCCGACGAATGCCCTGACGCCCGCATCATGGTCTACGGATACGATAGCCACATTACGAAACATATGACAGGCGCAACGAGCAGTAATACCGTTTTTTCGCATGCCAAGGATTTCATGTTTGCGTTGGGTCGGGCGAGAGCCCTCGGCCGTCTGCTCGTCCTCGTCGCGCACAGCCTTGGTGGCATCATCGTCAAAGAGGTCAGCTTCTTCAATTGCTGCAATGTAATTGTCGTGCTTTCTGACACCAAAGCCAGATGCTTGCGAGATCATCAACGTCAACTGATGTTGGTCTTCAAGATATTGTCAATTGCACGGCGGCGGTTGTCTTTCTTGGGACACCTCACCGAGGCAGTCTCGACCTTGCTACCCTTGGCGAAATGGCACGATCGATTGCAAGTGTGTTGCGGATGCAAACCACGTCTGCAATCCTTGATTCTCTTGGCCTCAAGACAACTGATCTCGAGCGAGCACAAGAATCCTTCTCCACTCTCTGGGATAAACACCAATTCCGCGTCAAAACTTTTCAGGAAGGCATGGGTTTGACAGGAGTCAATATCGGAGCACTGGGTAGGAAGGTTGTCCCAGACTATTCATCCCTGATCGGTGACCACCGTGAACGCGCCGAAACTCTCCAGGCGAACCACATGGAGATGTGCCGCTTTTCCGGGCGGGACTGCTCCAACTACCGCCGAGTCGCTGGAGAATTACGCTCAATATGCCAGTCAATTACGGAGAGCTGCGCGAAAGGCTCCCCGGTGGGAAGAGAGTGTCCGCCTACGGGCCGCAAAGTTTTGTCTTCACTGCGAAAACAGCAAGAATCCGAAACGGGTGATTTGGACCCAACGGTTGAGGCCATTATCGAGAAACTATGGTTTCCTGGCATGCATTACCGGCGCCTCGATATCAAGAGACCGGCAGACCACACATGTGAGTGGCTCTTTGAACATCCCATGTATCAGAAGTGGCTTGAGGGTGGGAGCGAAGAACGTGGCGGAAGTCTCATCAGTTTGGGAGGGAAACCCGGTTCAGGGAAGTCTGTGCTGATGAAGGAGGCCTTTCACCGAACACGACTGCGATCAGACTGTTCCACCGCGGCGATTTTCTTCAGTGCCAAAGGTCAGGCCTTGGAACGTTCGCCAGCTGGCCTTTTTCGATCCCTGCTTCACCAGCTCCTTCCAAAGATCCTCCAAATCCGAGACTCCCGAAGTCCCCAAAGCAGAAGAGTGCAAGCGCAGTTTATCAATGACTTGAAAGACTCGAGCTCTTCATGGACAGAATCGAATCTCCGGTCTTTGGTTCAGTCAATGCTACTGGAGCAGGAAATTGGGAAAACATACATCTTCATCGATGCTATCGATGAGTGTGATTGCAAAGACCCTTGACAAATGTGGCTTTTCTGGACAGAGATTACCAAGTCCGCCCGCACATCGGGGATTGATCTCAACGTTTTCCTTGGTGGTAGACATGTCCACAGCGTCGACAAAGGCTCGAGCGGCCGACTCGCCAGCTGTTCAAATATAATCGTCCAGGATCATAACCACCAAGACCTTTCAACCTACGTGGGGCGACGCCTTCGGCTTGTGATTGATCACAGTGAGCCAGAATTGAAGCTCTTGGAAGAAATGATTCTGGAGAAGTCGGCTGGCGTGTTCCTTTGGGTAGTCCTAGTCGTCGACGACATCATCACACAGTGGGACGACGGGGGAGGGGTCCAGTACTTGTTGAAACGCATCGATGTCCTCCCAGCCGAGCTTGAGGCACTATTCGCAAGCACCCTGGTGTCAGAGGGTAAAAAGATACAGGTGCTGAGCGTTTACTTACTGTATTGGGCGATTCTCGCTCAGAAACCACTACGCCTTCACGAGTGGCATCATGTTCTGGGGTTTATAAGAGAGCCACCGCCCTCATCCTTGCGCCAATGGCGCATGAGGGATACATTCACCAAGGATGATGATCAGTTGGAGAAGCAGATTAGAAGTATCTCTGGAGGCCTGGTTGAGGTGCAGAGGCCGAGCTTGGATGGCGCTAATGCGCATGATATGGATACCGAGGCGGTTTCTATGCTGGCTTCAGCTGGGTCACTGAACCTTGAGCACGGTGAATCGCGGGTTGTCCAGGTCATCCATGAGTCGGTACGAGGGTGGGTCTTCAAGTCCGGCTTGTTTTCCCAGGCCGGCATATATGATAAGATTTCAACTTTTGATCAGGTTGGGCATGTGTTTATTATGGATACATGCCTGGACTATATAAAGATTCGGGAACTGGATGGGCTTGTTCTCGCGAGATATGCGGCCAGGTCTGGCGAACCGTTTGGGGACGTAACTGGTCAAGCAGCGGATCCAGGGTCTCGCTGTACTTCGCTGACATCGTCTCGTGGCGGCCTCGGTGAGCAGGATTGGACGGACCGGCTGGATCAACGCGAGCATTCTCAGTTCGTGCCAACGGAAGCCTCTGGAATCTTGGGTTCAGGGTCAGGGCTGCCAGGGACGTCAACGTTCAAGACAATACAGGAATCATTCGATCCAGCCACAGAGGTCGACATTGATTCTTGGATAGCGGGAAACGTGGATACGACTTCCCCCAAAATGACCATTGATGAGCTCCAGCCAAAGTCTTCGGGGCAAGTACCGATTCAGCGTCACCGACGGGGGCTGCAAGATCACCCTGCTTTGCTCTCCTATGCAACCTCCAAGTTTTTCACCCATGCTCGATTAGCCGAAGAGAGATTGGCGAATCCAGATCACATCATCTATCGTTTGACAAGACATTTCGACGGAAGCGGTACTACCCTATGGGATCGATGGGCGGCTCTGAAAGAAGATGTTCCGAAGGGGACTACCCTCCGACAATACGCCGCTGCCCTCGGACTTAAGTCGTGGATCAACTCACCAATGCTAAACCCTGATAACTTCGACACTCCCTCGTCCCCAAAAGCAGTCAACCGTCAGCCCAAATCTCAACGGCCACCCAGCGTCGCAAGTTTTAGCTCCGCTAGTAGTCACATGAGCTCACCCCTTCCATCGCCTGTTTAGTATGGCGTTCAAGAGGAGCAAAGTTCACAGACTAGCAATGGTTACAAGGCCGCTGAGAGACGGGCTTCACAGGGGGGTGAAGCTTCAGAACGCGCATCGGTGAAGGCTCCCAAAATTGACCGAACAATGACTGATATCTACGGAGATGAGCTTTGCAGCCCAAATTTGGTCATCACCGACAAACACAGCGTCCCCCAATCTATCGAGCCTGCTATCAATAACCCGTTTCACGATATGGAATTCATAGACTGATAGGATCGATGGCGTGCCCTGTCTCAACGAGTTGGAAGTCACACCGATTCAAGCTCAAGTAAGGTTGAATGGGACATGTATATTGATATTCACTTCGTTTTGTGGCTCACTTGAAGGGGCGGCGAGGAAAGAGGTATAATGCATTGTATGTGAAGGAATTTATCAGGTTGAGTATCTCTGTATTTGTTACACTCGCTCGCCTGAAAACCTCCGGCCTCACTTTCAATTTGTGACGTCTATATTTCCCAGTGCTCTAAGTCAGTCCCGTCATCGGAATTCGCAACCTGAGGTTGGGGAGGGG
>Ga0247780_1001757_pt1 | contig 10550 bp, 14 predicted proteins | sample UWRJL079202R5_FD_179927 | JGI IMG/M metagenome (GOLD analysis project Ga0247780, IMG submission 179927) | Plant litter microbial communities from Arlington Agricultural Research Station in Wisconsin, United States - UWRJ-L079-202R-5 | ecosystem: Environmental > Terrestrial > Plant litter >... | reverse complement strand
GTAGACGCGGCGGCGTTGCGGCTCGGTGCGGACCACGCGGCCGGTCTTGCCGGCGTCCTTGCCGCTGATCACGACCACCTGGTCGTCGGTCCGGATTCGCATCGACTTCGCCATCAGAGGACCTCTGGGGCCAGCGAGATGATTTTCATGAAGTTGCGATCACGCAGTTCGCGCGCCACCGGGCCGAAGATGCGGGTCCCGCGCGGGTTATTGCTGGCCGGGTCGATCAGAACCGCGGCGTTCTCGTCGAAGGCGATGTAGGTGCCGTCGGGCCGGCCCAGCGGCTTGCGCGTGCGCACCACGACAGCCTGCACGACCTCGCCCTTGCGGACGCCGCCCTGCGGGCTCGCCTGTTTGACGGTGGCGGTGATCACGTCGCCGACGCTCGCGTAGCGGCGGTGGGACCCGCCCTTGACCCGGATGCAGAGGATCTCACGGGCGCCCGAGTTGTCGGCGACCTTCAGCCTGGACTCTTGCTGGATCACTTGCCTCTACCTCGCCTTCTCGACGACGTCGACCAGACGCCAGCGCTTGGTCTTCGACAGCGGGCGGGTCTCGACGATGCGGACGACGTCGCCCTCGCCGGCCTCGTTGCGCTCGTCGTGCGCGTGCAGCGTGCGCGAACGGCGGACGATCTTCTCGTAAGTCGGGTGGCGGCGGGCGATATCGATGCGGACAGTGATCGATTTCTCGCCTTTGCTGGAGACGACGATCCCCTGTCTGACCTTGGCCGCGTTGGCCTCGCGCTCGGCCGGCGGCGTTCCCGTCCCCGGCGTCTTCTTGGCCTTCGCCGCAGCACGCCCCTTGCGCCGTTCCGCAGCCTTCGCTTTGCGCGTTTCGCGGCGCTGGGCAGCCCGCTCCTCGGGAGTGGCCTTCGGCTTCGGCTGGTTGGGCCGCCGCGACCGCTGCAGCCTGCGCCGCTCCTTCCAAGGAAGATCGTCTTCGGGGTTCGGCTCAGCCGCCGGCGCCTCTTCAGCCGCAGGGGCCGGAGCCTCCTCAGCGGGGGCGTCCTCAGACGAATCCGCTTCCGCGGCCGGAGCCTCCTCGACGGCGGGAGCGTCATCAGACGAACCCTCGTCGGAAGCCGAAGCGTCAGTCTCAGGCGCGTCTGACGCGGGTGGCGTGGCGGAGGGCTCTTCGCCCGCAGCTTGCGAGGACGAAGAGTCCTCTGCCGCGACAGGACCCGCGTCCTGCTGCGCCTCGTCTACCGAATCGTTTTTCGTCTCGTCGTCGCTCATATCCGCTTCGTCTCTTTCTCTACGTCGATCCCCCGCGCCCGAGCCACGGTCAGCAGCCTCGCCACGTCTTTCTTCGCAGCCCTCAGCCGGGACGTGTTCTCGAGCTCGCCGGTCGCGTGGCGGAAGCGGAGGTTGAACGCCTCCTGCTTCGCGTCGACCAGCTTCGAGACCAGCTCGGCGTCTTTGAGGTTGTGGACCTCCGTTGCCTTCATCAGTCCTCGGCCCCCTCGCGGCGGACGAACTTGGTCTTGACCGGAAGCTTGTGGCCGGCAAGCCGCAGCGCGTCGCGGGCCAGATCCTCGGGCACCCCCGCGAGCTCGAACATCACCTTGCCGGGCTTGACCACGGCGACCCAACCCTCGGGGTTGCCCTTGCCGGAGCCCATCCGGGTCTCGGCCGGCTTCTTCGTGTAGGGCTTGTCGGGGAAGACGTTGATCCAGACCTTGCCGCCACGTTTGATCTTGCGGGTCATCGCCACGCGGGCGGCCTCGATCTGGCGGTTGGTGATCCAGCCCCGGTCGAGGGCCTTCAGCCCGTACTCGCCGAAGGCGACGGTGCTGCCGCCCTTGGTGTTGCCGCGCATGCGGCCGCGCATCTGTTTGCGGTGCTTGACCCGCTTCGGCATCAGCATCAGCGACCACCTCCGCGCTGACCGCCGCGACCGCCGCCGCCCGGTCCTCGGCCGCCGCCTCTGCCGCCGCGGTCCCCACCGGGACCACCGGGGCCGCGACCGCGTCCGCCGCCGCCGCCGCGATCGTCGCGACGGCCGCCGCCGCGACCGCTCTGGCCCTGCGGCTCGCCATCGGTGGAAGCGAGGTCGGAGCGGAAGCCCTCGGGCATCACTTCACCCTTGTTGATCCAGCATTTGACGCCGATGCGGCCGGTCGTCGTGCGGGCCTCGAAGAAGCCGTAATCGATGTCGGCGCGCAGGGTGTGCAGCGGCACGCGGCCGTCGGAGTAGCTTTCGGTCCGCGCCATCTCAGCGCCGCCGAGGCGACCCGAGACCTGGACCTTGACGCCCTTGGCGCCGGAGCGCATGGCCGAGGTGAGGGCGCGTTTCATCGCCCGCCGGAAGGCGACCCGGTTCTGCAACTGCTCGGCGATCGACTGGGCGACCAGCTTGGCGTCGAGCTCGGGACGCTTGACCTCGCGGATGTTGACTTTCACGGGGCTGCCGGTGAGCTTGTGCAGCTCCTTGCGCAGGGCGTCGACTTCGCTGCCCGACTTGCCGATCACGATGCCCGGGCGGGCCGTGTGGATATCGACGGCGACCTCGCCGCGGCGCTCGATCGTGATGTTCGAGAGACCGGCGTGCGAGAGCTTTCCGACGATGTGATCGCGGATCTGCAGGTCTTCCTGGAGGACGTCGGCGAAGTTTTTGTCCTCGAACCAGTTCGACTTCCAGTCGTGGATGTAGCCGACGCGGAAACCCTCGGGGTGGATCTTCTGTCCCATTGCCTAGTCCTCCGCCGGGGTCAGTGCCACGGCGATGTGGCTGGTTCGCTTGTGGATCGGGGTCGCTCGCCCCTGGGCCCGCGGGCGGTACCGCTTCAGCGTCGGGCCCTCGTCGACGGTGATCGAGGCGACGGTCATCTCGTCGCCGATCAGGTCGTGGTTGTTCTCCGCGTTGGCCGCGGCGGAGTCGATCAGCTTGTGGATGTCCTCGGCGGCGCCGCGGGGAGAGAACTGCAGCAGCGCCCGCGCCTTCTCGATGTGCAGGCCGCGGACCTGATCGGCGATCAGGCGCGCCTTGCGGGGGGCGATGCGCACGTAGCGGGCGCTGGCGCGGACGACCGGAGGAGCAGCCGGCGCTTTGCGCGCTTTCGGAGCGGCTTTTTTCGCGGGAGCTTTTTTCGCTTTCGCGGTTTTTTTCGAAGCTTTCTTGCCCGTCGCTTTTTTCTCGGCTTTCTTCGGCGCCGGATCTTTTTTCGCGCTCGCTTTTTTCGCGTCGCTTTTCCGCGCGGCTTTTTTCGCCTCGGCCTTGTCGCCGGCGGCTTTCGCGGCATCGGCTTTCTTGGTCGTCGGTTTTTTCTCGTCGGCCATCGCTAGTCGCCTCTGCCGGTGCCGGTGTGGGAGCGGAAGGTGCGGGTCGGCGCGAACTCGCCGAGCTTGTGCCCGACCATCGACTCGGAGATGAAGACGGGGACGTGTTTTTTGCCGTCGTGCACGGCGATCGTGTGCCCGACCATCTCGGGGAAGATCGTCGAGGTCCGCGACCAGGTTTTGACCATCTGTTTTTTGCCGGCCTCGTTCATCGCGGAGATCCGCCCCATCAGGCGCTCCTCGACCCACGGGCCCTTTTTGGTTGACCTACCCATGCTTAACGGCCCTTCTTCTTGCCGCGACGGCGGCCGCGGACGATGTAGCGATCGGACTGCTTGCCCTTCTTGCGGGTCCGGTAGCCGAGGGTCGGCTTGCCCCAGGGGGTGACCGGGTGCCCACCGGGGGTGTGGTGGGCCTCGCCGCCGCCGTGCGGATGGTCGACCGGATTCATCGCCACGCCGCGGCTCTGCGGACGCTTGCCCTTGTGCCGGTTGCGGCCGGCCTTGCCGATCTTCATGTTCTGGTGCTCGGCATTGGAGAGGGTGCCAACGGTTGCCCGGCACTCGGCCCGGACCATCCGCATCTCCGAGGAAGGGAGGCGCAGGGTGACCATCTCACCCTCCTTCGCGACCAGCTGGATCGCGGTGCCGGCAGCGCGCCCGAGCTTGCCGCCCTGGCCCGCGGTCAACTCGACGTTGTGGACGATCGTGCCGGTCGGCATCTGGCCCAGCGCCATCGCGTGGCCCGGTTTCACGTCGGCGCCGGGGCCGGATTTGACCTCGTCGCCGACCCCGAGCTGCGCCGGGGCGAGGATGTAGTCCTTGTGCCCGTCGGCGTAGTGCAGGAGCGCGATGTAGCAGCTGCGGTTCGGGTCGTACTCGATCGTCGCGACCTTCGCCGGCACGCCGTCCTTCAGGCGCTTGAAGTCGATCTTGCGGTAGCGCCGCTTGGCGCCGCCGCCGCGATGGCGAGCGGTGACGCGGCCGTTGGCGTTGCGGCCGCCGGACTTGCGCAGGCCCTCGGTCAGCTTCTTTTCCGGCTCCGAGGCCGTGACCTGCTCGCGCAACGGGTAGGTCGCGAAGCGGCGGCCGGGGCTGGTCGGTTTGGTTTTGCGATTCGGCATCTCAGGCTCCCTACGCGGTCTCCGCGCCCTCGAACAGCTCGATTCGCTCGCCGGGCGCGAGCTGGACGATCGCCTTCTTCCAGGCGCGGGTGCGGCCTTTGGTCAGTCCGCGACGCTTCGGCTTCGAGCGCACCTTCGCGGTCCGAACCTGAGCCACCTCGACGCCGAAGACCTCGTGGACAGCCTGGGCGATCTGCGTCTTGTGGGCGCGATCGTCGACCCGGAACGTGTACTTGCCCTCGGCGATCAGGGCATAGCTCTTCTCGGAGATCACCGGGCGGATGAGGATGGTGCGCGCGTCCATCAGCCGAGCCTCTCCTGCAGGGAAGCCAGGGCCGTTTCCGAGATGACGATCGCGGCGGCGCCGATCACGTCGGCCACGCCGGCGGCGCCGACCTCGAGCACATGCGTGCGGGGGATGTTGCGGAAGCTCTTCATCGCGCCGGTCTCCTCGGCGGTGAGGACGATCAGCGTCGGGCTCTTGGCGCCCCATTTGGCGAGGGCGCCGGCGGCCTGCTTGGTCGAGGGAGCCTCGAATGCCGAGGCGTCGAGAACGGCGACGCTTCCGCGCTCGGCGTGTACGGAAAGGGCGGATCGCATCGCCCGCCGGCGCGCTTTGCGGTTGACCTTGACCGTGTACTTGCGCGGCTTGGGACCGAAGGTGACGCCGCCGCCGTAGCGGCTGGAGACGCCGAGCGTGCCGACGCGAGCGCGGCCGGTTCCCTTCTGGCGCCAGGCCTTGGCGGTCGTGAAGGCGACCTCGCCGCGGGTCAGGGTCGAGGCAGTGCCACGCCGGCGCGATGCCATGTCGGCGCGCGCCGCCTCGTGGACCAGCGACTGATGAAAGGGCTCGGCGAATAGCTCCTCGGGCAGGTCGGCTTTGGTCGTCTTTCCGAGCACGGCGGCTTTAGCCATCGGTCCTCACCTCGACGATGGCGTTGCGGGAGCCGGGGACGGAGCCCTTGATCAGCAGCAGGTTGCGCTCGGGGTCGACGTCGGCGATCTCCAGGCCCTTCTGAGTGATGCGCTTGTTGCCCATCTGCCCCGGCATCCGCATGCCTTTGAAGACGCGGGCGGGGAAGGCGCTGGCGCCGATCGAGCCGGGCGCACGTACATTGTGAGAGCCATGGCTGACCGGGCCGCGGCTGAAGTTGTGGCGCTTGATGCCGCCCTGGAAGCCCTTGCCGATCGAAACGCCCGAGACCTTCACCTTCTGGCCGGCCTCGAACCCCTCGACGGTGACGTCGTCGCCGATCTTCGGACCCTCCTCGGCGCCGAGATCCTCGTTGCGGAACTCGACCAGATGACGGAGCGGCGGCGCGCCGGCCTTCTTCAGGTGGCCTTCCTCGGCCTTGCTCAGCTTGCCCTGCTTGACCTCGCCATACGCGAGCTGCACGGCCGCGTACCCGTCCCGGTCGCCGTCGCGCACGGCGGTCACCTTGCACGGCCCGGCCTCGATCACGGTCACCGGGACGACGCTGCCGTCCTCGCGGAAGACCTGCGTCATGCCTAGCTTCTTGCCGAGGATCGCCGCCATCGGACTAGAGCCGAATCTCGATGTCGACGCCGGCCGGCAGCGAGTCCAGCCGCTGCAGCGAGTCGACGGTTTTCGGAGAAGGCTGGAGGATGTCGATCAGGCGCTTGTGGGTGCGGATCTCGAAGTGCTCGCGCGAGTCCTTGTCCTTGAACGGCGAGCGGATCACGCAGTAGACGTTTTTCTCCGTCGGCAGCGGCACCGGTCCAGAGACGCTGGCGCCGGTGCGCTCCGCGGTCTCGACGATCTCGCGGGCAGCCCGATCGATGGCGTCATGGTCGTACGCCTTCAGTCGGATGCGGATTTTCTGTGCTGCTATGGCTGCCACTTTTGCCTGCTTGTCCTCGTCTGCTTCCTTGTTTTTGGCTCGCGCTCTTACCGCGCAAGGAGGGCGGGGCCCCTTTTGGTGGGGCGCCGCCCCGGTCGTATGTCCTTGCAGTTGTCTCGCCGCCCGGCGGGCGGCGACAAGGCGGGCCCGTGCCCGCCCCAGGGAGTCGCTACTCGATGATCTCGGAGACGACCCCCGAGCCGACGGTGCGGCCACCCTCGCGGATGGCGAACCGCAGGCCCTGGTCCATCGCGATCGGCTGGATCAGCTCGATCGTCATCTCGACGTTGTCTCCCGGCATCACCATCTCGGTCCCCTCGGGGAGGTTGGCGATCCCGGTCACGTCGGTGGTGCGGAAATAGAACTGAGGCCGGTAGCCGGAGAAGAACGGGGTGTGACGACCGCCCTCCTCCTTCTTCAGGCAGTAGACCTCGGCTTTGAACTTAGTGTGCGGCGTGATCGAACCCGGCTTGCAGAGAACCTGGCCGCGCTCGATCTCCTCGCGCTTGGTGCCGCGCAGGAGGGCGCCGATGTTGTCGCCTGCCTGCCCCTCGTCGAGGATCTTGCGGAACATCTCGACGCCGGTGACGGTGGTTTTGGTCGTGTCGTGGATGCCGACGATCTCGACCTCGTCGCCGGTGTTGACGATCCCCTGCTCCACACGACCGGTGGCGACGGTGCCGCGGCCGGTGATCGAGAAGATGTCCTCGATCGGCATCAGGAAGGGCTTGTCGAGCTCGCGGACCGGCTCCGGGATGTAGGAGTCGAGCGCGGCGGCCAGCTCGAAGACGGCTTTCTGGGCCTCCTCGTCGCCTTCCAGCGCCTTCAGCGCCGAGCCCTTGATGATCGGGGTCTCGTCTCCCGGGAAGTCGTACTCGTCGAGAAGTTCCTTGACCTCCTCCTCGACCAGCTCGACCAGTTCCTCGTCGTCGACCTGGTCGATCTTGTTGAGGAAGACGACCACGTGCGGGACGTTGACCTGACGGGCGAGCAGGATGTGCTCGCGGGTCTGCGGCATGACGCCGTCGGCGGCGGAGACGACCAGGATCGCGCCGTCCATCTGGGCGGCGCCGGTGATCATGTTCTTGACGTAGTCGGCGTGGCCGGGGCAGTCGACGTGGGCGTAGTGCCGGTTCTCGGTCTGGTACTCGACGTGGGAGGTCGCGATCGTGATCCCGCGCTCCTTCTCCTCGGGAGCGTTGTCGATCTCGGCGAAGCTCTGGGCCTCGGCCCCTCCAACGGTGGAGAGCGTCTGGGTGATCGCGGCCGTCAGCGTCGTCTTGCCGTGGTCGATGTGACCGATGGTGCCGACGTTCACGTGCGGCTTATCGCGCTCGAATTTCTCCTTGGACATCTCTCTACCGTTTCGCCTTTCGAAGTCGTGTGTTCTGTCTGGTTGGGCTGCTTGAGTTGGGGGCCTCGTTTAGCAGGGAAGTTTTCCCTGCCTGCGGGCGAACCTGGGAAATATAGCCAGATGCCGCCCGCTGCCGCGCTTGGGTCTAGGAGCTCGCCCCCACTGGCTCTCCAGAGCGGTGCTCGACGATTTCCTCGGCGATGTTCCCGGGGACCTCCTCGTAGCGCTCGAACTGCATCGTGTAGGTCGCGCGCCCCTGCGTGGAGGAGCGAAGATCGGTTGCGTAGCCGAACATCTCGCCGAGCGGGACGAAGGCCTGGACCGCCAGCGCATTGCCGCGCTGCTCCTGGCCCTGGACTTTTCCGCGGCGGCGGGAGAGGTCGCCGATGACGTCGCCGAGAAAGTCCTCGGGGGTGACGACCTCGACCGACATCACCGGCTCCAGCAGGACCGGGTTGGCCTTGCGGGCCCCCTCCTGGATCGCCATCGAACCGGCGATTTTGAACGCCATCTCCGAGGAGTCGACGTCGTGGAAGGAGCCGTCGACGAGTTCGGCGCGGACGTCGACCATCGGGTAGCCGGCCTTGACGCCGTTCTCCAGCGCCTCCCGCATCCCCTGCTCGGCGGGGCCGATGAATTCGCCCGGGATGACGCCGCCCTTGATTTTGTTGACGAACTCGAAGCCCTCTTCGGGAGCCGGCTCGAGGTTGATGACGACGTGGCCGAACTGGCCGCGACCGCCGGTCTGGCGGACGAAGCGGGCCTCGACCTTCTCGACCCGCTTGCGGATCGTCTCGCGGTAGGCGACCTGCGGCTTGCCGACGTTGGCCTCGACTTTGAACTCGCGCAGCATGCGGTCGACGATCACCTCGAGGTGGAGCTCGCCCATGCCGTGGATCAGGGTCTGGCCGGTTTCCTCGTCAGATTCGATCCGGAAGGTCGGGTCCTCCTCGCCGAGACGCTGCAGGGCGGTGCCCATCTTCTCCTGGTCGGCTTTGGTCTTCGGCTCGATCGCGACCGCGATCACGGTCTCCGGGAATTCGATGCTCTCCAGCGCGATCGGCGCGTCGGGCGCCGCCAGGGTGTCGCCGGTGCTGGTTTCCTTGAGGCCGACCCCGGCGCAGATGTCGCCCGCGTAACACTCGTCGATCTCCTCGCGGCTGTTGGCGTGCATCATCAGCAGCCGGCCGATGCGCTCGGTCTTGCCGGTCTTGACGTTGAGGACGCGGCCGCCTTTCTCCAGCTTGCCGGAGTAGACGCGGAAGTAGGTGAGCTTGCCGACGTAGGGGTCGGACATGATCTTGAAGGCGAGGGCCGCGAAGGGCGCGTTTTCGTCCGCGGGACGGGTGTCCTCGGTCGGCTCCTCCTCGCCTTTCTTGGCGGGGACGAGGCCGGTGACGGCCGGCACCTCGAGCGGCGAGGGCAACAGCTCGACGACTGCGTCCAGCAGCGGCTGGACGCCCTTGTTCTTGAACGAGGAGCCGCAGAGCACCGGCGTCACCTTGGTGTCGAGGCAGGCCCGGTGCAGCGAGGCGGCGATGCGCTCGTGCGGGATCTCCTCCTCGCCGAGATAGGCCTCCATCAGCTCGTCGTCGTAGTCGGCGCAGGCCTCGATCAGCTGGGTCCGGTATTCCTCGGCCTGATCGGCGAGGTCGGCCGGGATCTCCTCGGTCTCGAACTCGGTTCCGAGCTCGTCCTTCCATACCAGCGCCTTCATCTCGATCAGATCGACGACGCCCTGGAAGTTCTCCTCGCTGCCGATCGGCAGCTGGATCGGCAGAGGGTTCGCGCCCAGCCGGTCGACCATGGTCTGCACGGAGTTGAAGAAGTCCGCCCCGGTTCGGTCCATCTTGTTGATGTAGGCGAAGCGCGGCACCTTGTACTTGTCGGCCTGGCGCCAGACGGTCTCCGACTGGGGCTCGACCCCGGCGACGGCGTCGAAGACGGCGACCGCGCCGTCGAGGACGCGCAGGCTGCGCTCGACCTCGACCGTGAAGTCGACGTGGCCGGGCGTGTCGATGATGTTGATGCGATGCCCGTTCCACTCGCAGGCGGTGGCGGCGGAGGTGATGGTGATCCCGCGCTCCTGCTCCTGTTCCATCCAGTCCATGACGGCCGCGCCCTCGTGGACCTCGCCGATTTTGTGGGTTCGGCCGGTGTAGTAGAGGATGCGCTCGGTCGTCGTCGTCTTACCGGCGTCGATGTGCGCCATGATCCCGATGTTGCGGGTCTTCTCTAGGGGGAAGCTGCGTGGCATGGTCTGAAGTCTTTGCTCTCTCGGATTGGGTGATGGGTGAAACCGAAGCGACGCGTACAGCGCAAAAAAAAGGCCCCAGCGGGCCCGGCGAAGCGAACTGCGAAAAAACTGCCTGAGCGACGGGCGATGATAGCAGCGGCGCGCGCCCGCATCGGGCCCGCCGTGGCCGGGCTCACCAAGCGGCCGGCGCGATGGAGCCGGAGCGTGGACCGGGCGGCCAACCGGGGGCTGGAGCGCGCCTATCCGGTCCTCCTGGGGAGCCTCGTGTGGTCGCGGAGGCGAATGAAGGCCTGGCTCGCCTGGCTCGGCCCCCGGTTGCGCCCGATTGCGGGACGGCTGTTCCGCGCGGTCGCCGTCGCCGAGCGCTGGGTGCGGCGATCGCTGGCGCTGGCGGCCCGCGGCGCGAGCGCCGCCAGCGCCGTGATCACCCCCCGCCGAGCCATCGGCCTCGTCGTCTTCGCGGCTGGAGCCTGCCTCGTCGCCTCCCAGTTCGTCGACTACCGCGGGGTCGAGATCGGCCAACCCGGTTACGCCGGCCTGCCCGAGGCCGCTCGCCCGCCCACGGTCGACGTCAAGACGGCGGGCCAGGCCCACTCCTACGCCTTGGTCCCGCTCGGCGTCGCGGCCGCTCTGCTCGGGCTCCTCGCCGCCGCCCGCGACCGCCGCCGGCTCG
>Ga0247780_1001756_pt1 | contig 10572 bp, 6 predicted proteins | sample UWRJL079202R5_FD_179927 | JGI IMG/M metagenome (GOLD analysis project Ga0247780, IMG submission 179927) | Plant litter microbial communities from Arlington Agricultural Research Station in Wisconsin, United States - UWRJ-L079-202R-5 | ecosystem: Environmental > Terrestrial > Plant litter >... | reverse complement strand
ACTCTCTCGGGGGAAAAATAACAACGAATGGGTGTGGGCTTCGTCGCTGACGGAGCGGGATTTCCTGCCTTTTTGGCCTCTGTGTTGCTTTGTCCGAACTGGCGGCCTTTGGTAGTGAGGAGGAAAGTTGGCGATGGATCTGCCCGGACCAAACGGGGCTTGGAGGTCGATGTGGGCGAACAAATATGAAAAGAGTGAGATGGCAAATAAAGGAAAGCCTCCCCAGTTTGCCGCTTGCGTGAGAACAAAGTGCCCACGTCTAACTTTAGCTTGATCGTTCTTTGTGAGAAGGTTGAAGTCGACCTCGAACGCTCCGCGAAGCTGCAAAGCCTTTGTGTGGTTGACTCAGGCCCGCTTTTTAGGTCACTCCAGGCACACTAGAAGCTTCTAATTGGCTGAATGAGTGGATATGGAGGGGCGGCAGAAGGCAGTTGGCTGCTGGACGCCGCAAACTTCACGTGCCCTGGCGATTCACCGCGTGATCCCTGCTCCAGGCGCGTCACTCTGCAACAGATAACGCGACCCAAGCCACCTACGACAGACAACCGAGCTCACAACCCGGCCAATGGGCGTGCGCAATGGACGACGATGAATTTGACGACATTCCCGACGAGGACCTGATGCTGGCTCTCGATCAGGCTTCTGGAACCTCGAGCGGATTTCAAAATGGCCAGAGCGGTTCTCAGTTCCCGGCACTGGCAAACCCCGCCGTCACGCGTCCAGTCCAGCGGCTCTTGGGCCAGACATCCACGTCCCAAAGCTTCCGGCAAACCACTCTTTGGGGTGGCACACTAAACCATAGCGACACATCTCAGTCGCAGGCCCGCGGATCTAATAAGCCGTTCCGCGCCGACCTGCCCCCAGAGGTGCCAACACATCACGAGCTTGTCCCCGATGAGCTCAGCAAATGGGTCTACCCACTCAACCTGGGCGCTATCCGAGACTACCAGTTCAGCATCGTCAAGAGCGGGCTGTTCAACAACACCTTGGTAGCCTTACCCACCGGTCTTGGCAAGACCTTCATTGCCGCCACCATCATTCTGAACTTTCTCCGCTGGACCAAGCAGGCAAAGGTCGTGTTTGTCGCGCCGACGAAGCCGCTGGCCTCGCAACAGGTTCAGGCATGCCTTAGTGTTGCCGGTATCCCACGGTCCCAAGCCACGCTCCTCACGGGCGAGACGCCTCCAGTCCTTCGGGAAGGCGAGTGGGAGAATCGGCGGCTGTTCTTTATGACCCCCCAGACCCTGATGAACGATTTGTCGAAGGGCTATGCAGATCCGAAGTCGATCGCTCTCCTTGTCATTGACGAGGCTCACCGCGCAACCGGCGACTACGCCTACGTCAAGGTTGTCGAGTTTATAAGGCGCTTTTCCAACAGCTTCCGTGTCCTCGCGCTAACAGCCACGCCTGGGTCATCGGTCGAAGCTGTACAGGATGTCATTGACAACCTCGGTATCTCACACGTGGAGATCAGGACCGAGGAGTCGATTGATATCCGGCAATACGTCCACTCTCGGAACACAGACATGGTCACGTTCGATCCATCTGATGAGATGGAGAGGGTCAAAGAGCTATTCTCAAAGGCTTTGAAGCCTCTTGTGGACAAGCTAAGCGCCCAGAATATCTATTTCGGAAAGGATCCTATGAGTTTGACAACATACGGCCTTATGCGGTCGAGACAAGACTGGCTAGGTGGAGCAGGCAAGCATGCGAACCAAGGGTTGAAGTTTATGACCATTGCTGTGTTCGGCATTCTACAGAGTCTATCGCACTCGATCAAGTTGCTGAACTTCCATGGAATCAAGCCGTTCTACCACAATCTGGCCGAGTTTCGTAGCAGCGAGGAGAAAAAGGGTGGACAAGGTTCAAAATATAGGAAGCAGCTTCTTAACGATGAGAGCTTCCAGGAGATGATGGCCATGATCGAAGGATGGATGAAGCTGGATGGGTTTAATGGGCACCCGAAGCTGTCCTACCTCTGCAATACGCTTGTCAACCATTTTGTCGACGCCGGCGAAGGTTCTGCCACAAGAGTCATTGTATTCAGCGAATTCCGGGACAGTGCTGAGGAGATCGTGCGTCTTTTGAATAAACAGCCACTCGTGAGCGCTACCGTGTTTGTGGGGCAGGCCGACTCAAAAAGAAGTGAGGGTATGAAGCAGAAGCAACAGATTGAGACGATTGAAAAATTCAAGCGCGGCGTGTTCAATGTTCTCGTTGCCACCTCCATCGGCGAAGAGGGCCTCGACATTGGACAGGTCGACCTGATTGTGTGCTATGACGCATCTGCGTCGCCCATTCGTATGCTGCAACGGATGGGGCGGACGGGCAGGAAAAGGGCTGGTAACATCGTTCTTTTGCTCATGAAGGGCAAGGAGGAGGACAAATTCAACGAGGCTAAGCGAAACTACCAGGAGATGCAAGAGCTCATTTGCGAAGGCAGTCGCTTTGCGTTCCGTCACGATCTCTCGGCCCGAATAATTCCCCGGGACATCAAACCCGAAGTTGAAAAGCGTCACGTCGATATCCCATTCGAGAACACTCAAGATCCTTCCCTTCCCGAGCCAAAGAAGACAGCGGCCGGGCTAAGGAAGAAGCCGGCCAAGAAGAAGTTCAACATGCCTGACGGTGTGGAGACGGGATTTGTGAAGGCTTCGGCATTTGGCCAGCCTAAGAGGCAGATCACCAAGCCCAAGTCTCCGCAGGAGTACAGAGATCTTGTGCCCCTGCCCGACCATGATAAGGTCCTTTTAAGCCAGTCGCAAATGGACGAGCTCAACAAGCTTTACCGGGACCTTCCATTCCGACGTAATGACATGGAGGAAGTCAGCGCTCCGAACCTCGGCGTTTGTCCTGCAGCGCAGCGAACACTCCGCCGCACCGCTATACTGAAGCATGGAGATTACACAAAAAGATGTGTCCAAATGTTCAAGACGCTCGGGGAGTACCAAGTCGAGCCCGAACACTATACTGAACGGTATGATGAGCTGGATGGATCAGCATGGAAGAGCTTACCTGTGACTCCCTTCGCGGAGGATACGGATGGCATTCATGAGGCGCTGGGTACCGCGTATAAGAGACAGCGTGCAGTGGACCTTACGGATGACGGTGGTTTTAAACCGAAGAAAAAGCGGCAGGTGGCGGCCCAAAAGACAGGCAAGGCCACCAATCCAACGATGATTGGCACAGCGCGAGCTTTTTTCGATGAAGGCTTGGATGGCACTGACGAAGAGGACAAGTGCGGTGATGATGGTGGTGGGAACAAAGTTAAGAGTGTGAGACGCTCACGCGGTAGCACCGTCCGGGGCAAAAAGCAGCAAGGTGGGAAGGCCCTCAGGCGGGTTGGTGATCATGTGGAGGATATGGGTGACGATTGCAATCGTACTAGTGACCTGGAAATCACGGATGACTCTGACAGTGGCGGGGATCTTGTTGGTTTCGTTGTCGATGACAACCAAATCACGTCCAGTATGCTGCGGCCATCGACTTCCCCCATAACTCCCAGGCCGACCAAGGGCCGAGAGGGCTCGGATAACCCCTTTTTTGTTCCACTACAGTTTACGCAGACCGATGGAACATCTGACGACGACATGCCTGACATTCTAATGGGCAGTGGGAATCAGGGTGAGTCGCGGAAGACGACTGATGACAAACCCGAAGACGAGGACATTGTTAGACCATCTCCGCCCTCAAAAGGGCGAATGAGGAGGCGTATTTTGATAGACAGCGACGACGAGGGCTGATTTGATGGTTTGGCGCATGTTTTTTACATCGCGAGTACCGCCCATATATTACAACTCAATTTCCAACTCAATTCAATCTATAGCAAGATTTACACAGGGGAACAATCATCGAGGGCTTCAAGTATGTGCAGCTGTGGCATTTTCAATATGTTCTATCTTCATGCAAGTGTCCACACTTGCGAGAGTGGGCTTGGGCGAGGGCGAGAGGTCATCCTCGTCCTCCTCATCACGTGCGATCTAGTTCTAGGCGCAGACTTCAACGGCGACCACTTGCGCAGCCGACGATTAGGCCTAAACAACAGCCTATCACCCTGCATCCACGTATCCATAATATGGAGACAGGGAGTGGGGATCCGGGGACATAAATTGATGCCGCTGAAGTTGATCTGATCAGCCAGAGAAACAAGCCAAGGGGCCGAAATGGCCACGTGGGAGCGAGCGTTTATCCACCTGCCCACAAGTCCGAGCACTATTACAGATACAGACATGTCCTCTGGGAGACAGAGATATTGCCTGATTTCTTAGAGGTGCGGCATAGCAGCGGCTGATTTCCAGTGGTGTCGCTCAATGGGCAAGAGGCGAGTGACCTGTGGCGTACATGTACGGCCCATTACCTTCTTGTGTACGTGCCAGAACTTGCCATTGGCAGATGGCTTGAGCAGTTGCTGCTCCGGCATGACGCCTCGCTTCTCGCTTGGGGACTGAGCAGATCGAATGCTCCACTGGATTATGCTCAGGTAATACGTCCCCTTTTCCCTGGTGGGGAGAACCTGGCGGAGCCCACGCACCGCTGAGCCGCTTTTGACGTTGTCCCAAGCAGGAATAAATCTTGTCAGTCTGATCCGTATCGACGAGAGGCTTTTGGCCTTTTCTAGACCGGGTACGTTCTTCAGCCTGTGAATCATGATCTATCACTTACCTCAACTTGCAAAAAGTACACAGCACTAATAACCTGCCTTATCTGTGAGGTATCTCTCCGATGCCGAGGATGATCAATCAAAAGGCCCCCCCTTTGTCCTGCTCCTAAGACAAAGCTCATGGAGCTCTATATAGCCGAAAATATAACTTGTCTTTGAGGGGACAATGCTTGGAGCTCGCGACTCGAAAGGGCAGGGTGGCGTTGTCCGCTGCTTGGTTTCATTTACTTGCTCACTGCTCACTTGGAATGGCTTAAATAGCCCCTCTCTGCCACCATGATGCTGAGAGCTGAAAGTCAGAAGACAGTACAGTCTTGTACTACCAAAGTGCTTCTGCCTGCACGCTCATCTCACTTCAGTTCGATCATTTTACAGACAGCAATACCGGAGGCAGCGATGTGCAAAGGTAAGAGAAGAGTCACCTACATTGATTGCAGGGAAAAACACAGCGTCATCGTCATCGATGAGCCATGCCATGCTGAACGCTCAAGACTAGAACGAGAGCATATTTCAGACACCGAATGCATTGGGCTACGTCGTTACTTCACTCGTCTCCTCAAAAAGGCTTTTGACCTCCCTGGCGATTGCGACGTGGTTCCGGTGAATTGCCCCGGAAGCAACACACAATGCCCGGAGTGTCTAGCCCAAGCAGCGGACAGAACGGCACCGTACCCGAGCCGGCCCCGGGTTGCTCCATATGCTCCGAACCTCTTGAAAGAGTTGCCGCCATTGCCGCTATTCGAACTCCCACGTCCTCTCCTGCGGACACGGACAGCAAAGGAGTTGCCACCATTGCCACAGACGCAGACACAGACACAGGGCAAGGACAAGGAGCTCCTTGAGGACTTCCTGAAAAGGGCACCAAAAGCCCCCAGAGCACCAGGCTCTACCATGCGTCGAGGTAACCGGCCCTCCCCTCCGAATAGTCGGCGTTGGCAAGCAAGCTGAGCCTTTTTACTTTTGTTTTGTTCCCCTTTCACATTTATTTCGTTTCTCCGTCACCCCCGAGATAGAAACCGGCCGACATATATTATGATATATTATATGAGCCCCTATACCTAATGTCCCTTTTTGCCCTGTCCCGTGTTGTCGGTCCCAAGTCGTTGCGAATTGACCAGTTGAATGACGATCCACAAAGGACGGCACGGCAGGAGGAGCCGATAGAAGCCGCTAAGGAAGCCACTTGCAGGCCTGCCGCTCCCGCAAGTAACCTAGTGTGCCAAGGAAGCCGAGCAGCCTTTTAGCTCGGCACCTGCGGTGACTGGTCGTTTCAACGCTTTCCCGAGCTAAATAAAAAGACGGTGACAACGGGCACGACGACGTTGACACTACGGATTTTGTACCTGCAGCCATCCCTTCGTCCCGAGGTACTGGATAGGCAGTTACTAGACATCTGCGTTTCTTTCTCAAGATCGGGTGGAGCCATGGCCGGTAAGTTCAGACGCTCCGTTAGCCAGCCGATCAACATGCCATGTGAATGCCGAGGCCAGGGGCAAGTTGGCTCACTCAACTCCGGATGCTCTAGATTCGCCCGCCTCAACGTCGCCCAAGCTCCCAGCCGCGCAGCTGCCAGGTTACTCGGATGACGAGGACTTCGCGACACACGAGCAGAGTGACACAGAGTCGGAGAGCGGAAGACCCCACGGCGACGGTCACGACCAGCCACCATCGGATGCCGACCACATGGCTACAATTGAAGTAGACATGCAGGAGGGCATGCTCCCTCGGGATCTGCCCAAAAAGACTGCCTTCTATGACCGAGTCTCTGAGCGCCAATTGACACAGACCGATGCCAAGTTGTTCTACCAGCGGAGCCAGGCCGAGACCCGCAGCCAGATGCATACCGCTCAAATTACCCCCCATGGAAGCCCCATCATGTCGTCGGCTGGCCTCGCATCCGCCTTGGGCCAGATTCCGGGAGACTTCCCCGGCTTCAACCCGTCCTCGGGGAGCGTCAAGTCTCTAGATGTTGACCCCAGCCCGGTCGCCGAGGTAGGTAATGGCTATACACTCAGAAGGGACCCGAGCCTCTTCAATGTCGCCAGCCCCCCGAGCCGTGGTAGTCACGCCGATCCTGGCAGCGTAATAGCAGCCGCCGCTGCCGCCGCCTCCTTGCCCGGGAATCAGATCGACCCCGCGGTCCAGCAGCAGATGCTGCTGAACAGCGGTGCCGTCGCAGGCATCGGCAGCAGCACGTACATGGACGCAGACCCTCAGATCACTGCGGAGCTGAGCACCATCTTCCAAAACATCCAGAAGCTCTTGGACCTCCGGCACAAGTACATGCGACTGTCGCTCCAGGGACCCAGTGACAACCCGAAGGACGACGCCGGCTGGAACATCTACCCGAGCCCCCCGGAGCCCGCCTGGACCGAGGACCGGGAAAAGGCTATGCGTGGCTCGCAAGGCGCGAACAGTCTTAGCAACAGCCTCCAGAACAGCCTGGTCTTGAATAGTGAGAAACAGCGACCTGGCGACCAGTTCTCCGACGCCCCTGGGACACCCCGCAAATCGAGCGGGAGAAAGCGGAAGCCGGGGCAGGACATTGGAGAGGACTTTGAAATAGAGGACGTATTGCCCCTGCCGGGCCGAAGTGAAATGACCTTTCGGTTGGACGACAACGGCGTCTACCAAGTCTTTGAGAATGCCCAGTCCGATGCCGCCGACTCCCCAATCGTCAACGTTCCTACCATCAAGGAGTACTATGTAGATCTGGAAGACATCCTGTCGGTCTCCTCTGACGGTCCCAGCAAGAGCTTTGCCTTCCGGCGGCTGCAGTACTTGGAGGGCAAGTTCAGTTTGTATACCCTACTGAACGAATACCAAGAGACGGCCGACAGCAAAAAAGTCCCCCACCGCGACTTCTACAATGTCAGAAAGGTCGACACTCACGTTCACCACTCTGCCTGTATGAACCAGAAGCACTTGCTACGATTCATCAAGTACAAGATGAAGAAATACCCTGACGAAATCGTCCTGTTCCGAGATGGCAAGCACTTGACTCTCGCCGAGGTGTTTGAGAGTATCAACCTCACAGCATACGATCTTAGCATCGATACGTTGGACATGCACGCCCATACGGACTCGTTCCACCGCTTTGACAAGTTCAACCTCAAATACAACCCGATTGGCGAGTCGCGACTCCGAACTATCTTCCTCAAGACAGACAATTTTATCAATGGCCGCTACTTGGCTGAGATCACCAAAGAGGTCATCGCGGATCTGGAGTCTAGCAAGTATCAGATGGTCGAATGGCGCATCTCGATCTACGGCAGGTCTCTGGACGAGTGGGACAAACTCGCAGCTTGGGTTGTGGACAACAAACTCTTCTCACATAACGTCCGCTGGCTCATCCAGATACCGCGGCTGTTTGATGTGTACAAGGCTAGTGGCATGATGAACGCATTTGACCAGGTTGTCAAGAACATCTTCCAACCCCTTTTTGAGGTCACCAAGGATCCCTCAAGCCACCCGAAGCTGCACGTTTTTCTACAGCGTGTGGTAGGGTTCGACAGTGTTGACGATGAGAGCAAGGTCGAGCGAAGGCTGTGGAAGAAGTTTCCTGTTCCAAAGCTCTGGGACCTTAAGCAAAACCCGCCGTACACGTACTGGATATATTACCTGTTCGCCAACATGACGTCCTTGAACGCATACCGTAAGCAGAGGGGCTTTAATACCTTTGTGCTTCGTCCCCACTGCGGAGAGGCGGGCGACAGCGAGCATCTCGCCGCGGCTGCTCTGTGCTGCCACAGTATCAGCCACGGACTTCTCCTTCGCAAAGTCCCCCTCCTCCAGTACATCTACTACCTTGATCAGATAGGCATTGCCATGTCGCCACTCAGCAACAATGCTCTCTTTCTCGCGTACGAGCGTAACCCTTTTCATCAATATTTCAAGCGCGGTCTCAACGTCTCGCTCTCTACAGACGACCCGCTCCAGTTCGCCTTCACCAAGGAACCGCTGATTGAGGAATATGCGGTAGCAGCCCAGATCTACAAGCTCAGTCCCGTGGATATGTGCGAGCTTGCGAAAAACTCGGTGAAGCAGAGCGGCTATGAGTTCTCCATCAAACAGCAATGGCTTGGGCCGACCTTCAATCAGTCCGGAGCGAAGGGGAACACAATGGTAAAAACAAACGTGCCGGATAGGCGTGAGGAGTTTCGGTACCGCACGCTTTTGGAGGAGCGCAAGATGTAAGGCTGCCTTTCCTGAAGCATAGCGATGACCCCCTGGCTGATCACTGACACGGTTACCAATCCAGGGTGGAGAGATATACGGCTATGGTCACAGACGTCCCCAATGACCTCAACGGAGCCGCATCGCAACATGCGGGACTTCGATCGCCCGCGCTCTCGGCCAAAACCAATACTACGACAGTAACGGTGGGGCTTGATTCAAAGCAACAACAGAGCCATGTGTCACTACCTGCGTACGCTCTTGGCCGCTCAGTCGATACCAGCAGCGGTATCAGCAACGGGTCGATGAGCCAGTCGCAGATCTTTGCGAGCCCGACCACAGCGTCACCACTGGCGGTATCCACGGCGGCTGATGGCGATGGGATGGTAGAGCCGCATCTCGCAGGCCATGAGCCAAGATATTTTCCAGGAGTGGTTCAAAGACGGCAAGGGAGCACGAGGCAGAGTTCGGTTCACGAAAGTGATGAGAGCGCGGGGAAGCGATTTGTTGGAAGAAAGGAGTGAATGGCGACGGCCGATGACATAGATTGAGAAGAACACTGAACGAAGCACAAATGGATGCCGGAGAAAGGAAATCGTGGCTGAAATTTCTTGAGGTTTCCGGACTTGTTGCTTACACGATGCAGTCTAGATAACTCGGGACAGTAGATAGATACCTACCTAGCCGCTATTGACTAGTCACAGAAAGAAGTTCGACATTTGTCCCGGGGCCTGCTCGTGTACAATGATCACGGATACAATACAAAAACGGGCAAATCAAGAACTCGGGCGAACCCCCGAAAGCCAGCGAGTGTTAGCTAATCGCTTGCGTACCTTACCGTCCCTTGCTGCTTTTGATGCTGGCGAATGGGGACAGAGAGAATGGGCAACCTAGCCGACCCCGCAACAAACGCGAGTCCCCGCTGCGGGAGCTCCTCGTCTGAGTCTTCAGGCACCTACATTCTGTATTTTCTGAGGGCTGCTCAGGTTACTGATACTTGCATATGCCCCGAGCGATCATCGGCGACACGCAATGCCGTGAAGGCTACAGCTTTCTGCGAGGACAAGAAAGCCATCGTTCTTGTTTCTTGCCCCGATTCGGATGGAGTCGGCAAGTTCGTCCATCGAGGGCTGATTTCAGGTTACATTCACATTACGGGTCTGAACCGAGCGTCGACAGGCAACCGAGATCGAACCGCGACGAAAATGTCTGAAGACGTTTTATTCTCTTCTTTCTCTTCGAGTAAAAGCTAGCTATGTAGGTAGGTAGCGCGCCTATCTGGCCGCAAGGGAGACGCGAGAGATGCACGCCATCCAATGCGAGGGGGAGTTGAGGAGAGGGCACGTCCCCTGCATCCCGCCCTCGTGTGTCTCGATGTCCGGCTTTCCTGGGGAGACCCAAAAGGGGGTGGAGACTGCCTCCTCTTGCGCGATTTGCGTGGCGAGAGTCCACCGCCGCGCGCGCTCTTGGCAGGGCTGACGAGACAAGCACAGTTGTGCATAATGGAGAAGAGGGGTGGGGACGGGGCAACGTGACGGGAGAGTCCACCGCCAAGTTTCTTTTATTAGGCCTGGATGCTAAGGGCCTGCAGCGTGCGTTGCGAGCTGCAGGTCGGCTTGGGTGGGTGGGTAGGTGGATGACGAAGACGCCCGCCATTCTGCACCTCAGAAGCAGACAAGAGACTTGCCGATTGATGCCACCCGGCGACTTTTTCGGGGGGGGGGGGGGCAAATATC
>Ga0247780_1001755_pt1 | contig 10583 bp, 10 predicted proteins | sample UWRJL079202R5_FD_179927 | JGI IMG/M metagenome (GOLD analysis project Ga0247780, IMG submission 179927) | Plant litter microbial communities from Arlington Agricultural Research Station in Wisconsin, United States - UWRJ-L079-202R-5 | ecosystem: Environmental > Terrestrial > Plant litter >... | reverse complement strand
GTCATCTACCGCCCGGCACGCAAGGGTCTTCATGGGGACGTGGAAGTACTTCCATGGGGCCCACGTCCCGTGTTCAGGTGCACATCCCAGGCCTACCGCGTCCTCGGAACTTCCGGTGGGATGCCAAGCCAGAGGGCGCTGTGTCCATACCTGGATATGTCGTCACATCCATCCGAAAGTCCAAGCGGTCTGCCCGCGGGCCCCAAGATAAATATCTCGTGACTCAGAGGGGAGTATTCAGAGCTCCATGTCTCCTGTGTATGCCTTGAATTCAACGGTATCCAATACGGTACCACTCATCAAGACTTTGTTTTCAACCCTTTTGAGGGCAAAGTCGACATTAAGAGTCTTTTGACATATCCAATACGTACGATTTAGCCAAGGACTAGGCACGTCGCTAATTAGTCGCGGTAGAGGCTTCCTAGCTGCTACCACACTCTCAAGTGCCACCACCTGTGGTGTTATGATTATGAGCACACTAGCAACTATTACTATGAGGTTCATAAGGCCCTGCGAGAGGTAGCTTGGACTCGCATCAATTCAGTCCTGGAACAGTGGGAGGGGATTCGGCCAGGGGAGGACAATAAGATTGCGCCGTTCCACCGAATCTTGGAGCGGGAGAACCTCGTTCAGCTTCTACCTGGCGCGGTCCCCAGCTTTGTCTTAAGAAGACGCAAATGGGGTAAGCGTAATCAAGGACTTTGGTTTGGGACTGAAAGGGCTTGGGATTTGAGCGCTAACTAATATCCGTACGTTACTTTATCCATAGTCCTCCTCGACCTCGATCTGCTCAAGCCAGTCCCACATAACGATGGATGGAACAACTTGGTTCTGCCTCCAGGCCACCAGGAAATGGTTCAGGCCATGGTTGAAACCCACACCAAAGGGCTCAGGTCTAACAAGGACATTGTCGGAATGGATTTTGTGAGCGGCAAGGGTGAGTTGCCAGCATTTCTATAACCCACAGCTCACGTCTAAGCCAGTCGCTCACCCGCAACCGACACAGGAAAGGGCTGCATCATCCTGCTCCACGGAGTACTGGGAGTTGGAAAGACCTCTGCCGCAGAGTGTGTTGCTTTGCACACAAAGAAGCCACTGTACCCCATCACTTGCGGCAAGTCTCTTCTCCAACCCTACGTTCAAGCTTGAATTAGCACTCTGATCAATAACAGGCGATATCGGGTACTTGCCAGAGGACGTGGAGCGAAACATGGAACACCACTTCAGACTGGCACACAAGTGGAGTTGCGTCCTTCTGCTCGACGAAGCTGACGTCTTCCTTGCCAAGCGTGACGTCCGTTTCCCTTTCCCCGGTGCCTGGCATGCCTACTAACGCACAACAGCAACGAGACGTCCAGAGAAACGGGCTAGTATCAGGTAATACACCAACCCCCTTATTCCCAACCCAGGACCTGCTAACACCGCCACCAAGTCTTCCTCCGCATCTTCAAGTACTACTCCGGCATTCTCTTCCTCACCACCAACCGCGTCGGCGCTATCGACGACGCCTTCCGCTCTCGACTACATCTAACGCTCTACTACCCTAAACTCGACAAAAAACAAACCATCTCCATCTTCCGGCGCAACTTCGACCGCATCTCCGAGATCAACACCGACCGCATACACAACAGCCTCCCCCCCTTCGACTACGAATCCGCCCGCAGGCGCGTCATCCCCTGGGTCAAAGACAACTGGGATGCTCTCGGCTGGAACGGCCGACAGATCCGCAACACCTTCCAGACAGCCCTCGCACTGGCCGAGTTCCAAGCCAACCGCGAAGAGCGTAGGAAGATACCCGTGCTATCCCGAAAGCATTTTAAGATTGTAGCGCACGCGTCGGATCAGTTCAACAAGTATCTCAAGGCTACTCACGGCTTTGACGAAGACCGTGTGGCAAAACGCGACTTTGCGCGCGCGATGGAGTACACGCCGGATACCAGCTTGGTGTACAAGGGAGGCAAGAAGGGCGTGGTGGACTCGAGCGAGGAGGAGACGGAGGAGTCTGAGTCGGAAGAGGGGGCGAGTTTGGAGTCGGAGGGCTCTGATACGGATAAGGGGGGGAAGTCGAAGGCGAAGAAGAAGGGGAAGAAAAAGAAGAGTACCAGCGGTGAGAAGGAGGAAAAGAAGGGTGGAAAGGGGAAGGGGAAGGGGAAGACGGCGAAGAAGGTGAAGGGGGGGAAGGAGGACAAGAAGGAGAGAGATGACGATGAGAGTGACGAGACGGAGTGACCGCGCCCCGGAGGCTTAGGTGTTGATTGTTGTCTAGATTTGGTCTGAAATAGTGTGGCTGAGGGAGATTTCCCGGGTTGAGATGGAAGTAGTAATGCCAGTTCAAATTGTGCGCGAAGAGATGAATATGTGTATATTCGTAATGCATGTGTGTAAGTGTAGGTGTGTGTACATGTATAGGTGTATTTGTATTGGTGACTCTGTCTGGATGTAGATATCTGTGTAGATTGTGTAAATGTGGAACAGGGCTTTCAAGGACTGGAACCGCGAATAGGTACGTCTACGCACCTACACATGCTTATAGGTATACCTACAGACATACCGACAGACAGACATGCAGACAGACACACACACACACACATACATACAGACATACATACTCACCGATATATGCCAGGTTGAGATGAAGGAAGTAATGTTAGTTCAGTTAATATTTGCATTTGTGGTACTTGTGTGAGTGCAAGTGTGTGTACATACCTGTATACGGTTACATTGTTGTATCTGTGCTGGTGATCCTGTCTATCTGTCTGTCCGTATGTATGTATCCATGGATGTACAAATGTATGTATGTTCAAGGCTCAACACTTCTCGCCCCCTTGGTTCGTGATCCTCCTGGGCGGTCTGTGGGTCAGCACATAGTACCTCTACCTCCAGCCAAGACCGAACCCCCCCTCCGGCCCGGGGAGCCGGTCCTCCCGAGAACACCAGCCTGGTAACCCGGCTGATGCGCGCAGTTCGCATCCTTGAAGTGCCGCCGAGGACGATAAGCCTCGGCACCAAGCCAGTAGTTAGTTCCCCCATCCCGGATCCCCATACCCCATCTTTTGCTACATGTAGGCACACTCATCAGTCAGGAACACACACACTCTCACGGATTGGGCATCCGATATCCGCATCATTTATTCACACTATCCCGGCGTAGCAGCCCGGTTGAGCGAGGTGATTGCAGTATACTCGCGACAATACGACGCCGGTGCCGTGACCCGGGAGCCAGGCCCCGAAGTGGACAAACTCCATGTCTGTCTGCAGGCATTCCCCTCATAACACTCAATCGATCTCGGAATCGTGCAGACGTCATTGCACGGCGAGCGCCCAATGCCACGAACCAAAAGCAAACAATATGGTATATTCCACGCGGCACAGAGAGCTTGCGTAAGGCAGACTGTGCGTCTGTTGTCTCCGTGGGGAAGCGCTCCACTCAAGCCAAGATGCCAAATGAAGTTGGAAAAGGGAAGTCAGATTCGAAGCCGAAGCCAAGCCCAGCAGACGCTGGCATGCTCTTTATGGAACGGAGCCGACAAACCGCGGGGTTGTTATTGCGGGCGATATGCCCCTTCGAAAAGCGCCGAGGCGCCCGTTCCGGTAGATGGGCCCCCCAAGCGAGTTATGCCGCCAATGGCGTTCACGGGTGGTTCTGTTTGCGGCACTCTCCCGTGTCACAGGCAGGCTCGGGGGCTCAGTGGCTGATATAGTGCGCCATATGGCAAAAAAAGCGAGACCCCAGACAGGGTGTTTACCCGAACCGCAGGCGGCGGCTAATGGCAAAAAGTTGGAGAAGGTCGCGCTGGCCTGTCAGGCTGCCTTTCATGTTGGAGGCGACTGCGGGGCCCCGCAAATGGAGTGCATGCCACGCGGAGCATTTACACTGCCGTCGGCGGCTTGGCCCCAGTTTTCCTGGGTCCTCGAGGATCGTTGTGCGCCCCAGGCGACGACGGGGGACCACCAGGAACAGAGGGGAAAGGCCGCATGATGGCTCGTGGCAAAAGGCGCCGTCGCCTCTGCTGCTCCGGTATACCGATCCCTTGCTCCCTCTCTCCGCAGATGCCGAGACATTCAGATTGAGGGCGATGGAGATGGGACCCGCCGTGCTGCGGTTGGAGCGCTTCCCCGTCCCTGGTCGAGAGCTCAGAGCTGTCGATGGTAACGGCGCCGTATTTATACAACACCGCCGCGTCCCCTTCCGCCGTCTGAGATCTGCCGTCCTGCCCCTTCTCCTGAGCATCTCCCCCGTCGACGAAGTCCAGATCAGACCTCGACCATCACCATGAAGGCCAGTCTTATTGCCCTCCTGGCGCCGCTCGGCGCCATGGCGGCCCCCACCAACGAGCCGCGCCAGGCCTCGCAGAGCATCGACACGCTCATCAAGGCCAAGGGCAAGCTCTACTACGGTTCCTGCACTGACCAGCGTCTCCTGACGACGGGCAAGAACGCGGCCATCCTCAAGGCCAACTTCGGCCAGGTCACGCCCGAGAACAGCATGAAGTGGGAGAGCTTGCAGAGCAAGAAGGGCACCTACACGTGGGGCGGCGCCGACTACCTCGTCAACTGGGCCCAGGAGAACAACAAGACCGTCCGCGGCCACACCTTTGTGTGGCACTCGCAGCTGGCCGGCTGGGTCAGCCAGATCAACGACAAGACCACCTTGACCACCACCATCCAGGACCACATCAAGACCGTGATGACCCGTTACAAGGGCAAGGTCTACGGCTGGGTGCGTAACCCCCCTTGCCGACCGAGGACATGTGTCTGTGAGAGAAAGAAGTTAGCTAATCTGGTAATTTACAGGACGTCATCAACGAGATGTTCAACGAAGACGGCTCGTTCCGCAACAGCGTCTTCCCCAAGGTGCTTGGCGAGGACTTCGTCAAGATCGCCTTCAACGCCGCCCGCGCCGCCGACCCCGACGCCAAGCTGTACATCAACGACTACAACCTCGACCGCCCCGACCACGCCAAGGTCACCAACGGCATGGTCAAGAACGTCAAGAAGTGGATCGCCGCCGGAATCCCCATTGACGGCATCGGCACGCAGGGCCACATCACCTCTGGCGGTGGCCAGAACCTCGCCAACGCCATCAAGGCCCTTGCCGCCGTTGATGGGCTCAAGGAGGTCGCCGTGACCGAGCTCGACATCCAGAACAACAACTCCAACGACTACGTCGCCGTGACCAAGGGCTGCCTCAACGAGCCCAAGTGCGTCGGCATCACCGTCTGGGGTGTCCGTGACAACGTGAGTTTGCCCCTTTTCCCTGTGCAGTTGTTATCTTGTCGTCGAGATCCGTGTCTGACAGCCGTGTGTAGGACTCTTGGAGGCCCCAGGGCAACCCCCTCTTCTTCGACAGCAGCTACAACGCCAAGGCCAACTACAATGCCGTCGTCGCCGCTCTGCAGTAAGCTGAGAGGCCGTGAGCCATTGAGGTGAACCCCGGGAGGATCAAACCACCGCTGTGCAGGCAGGCAAGCGGAAAGCCGAACTGTATATCAACATGCTTCCCTACTGTTATCATAGCGACTGCCCGGCATTGTCGTGAGATTGGGCCGGCTGCCAGGAGGCGGCGAGGCAATGCCCTCTATTGTACATAGTACTAGCCATTGAAGACATTGTTTGTCGAGTGCAACTCAAGAAAGCAACTTTGTGTTATGTCGGCATTTCGTAATTTCGTAAACTGTATTCCGGTACCCGGCTACTCTGAGTCAAGCCGGGATGTCATCGACGGTACTTGACCGGGTGCACGGATGTTACCGCTGTGAGAGTGGTGCGAACAAGATCTGAGCGGAGGGGAAGTTGTTTCGAGATGGCAAGTCAGTTGCTGACAGGGCTAATTGAGGTAGCGTCAGGCTCGGCTATCTCGGCATCAGAAGCTGTATTGTTGCGGGGGCCGAAAATAGTGCTGCTGAGTTGACATCTTTGTCAGCCAAAGCTGAGCTCGGTTGTCATCTCTCGGGTCTCATCAGGCGTCGACTGTAACAGGCCCTTACCCGGCGCTTTTACGAGCGCCCTACCAGGCGCGAGCCAAGCCGAACGACCACAAATCAGCCCTGTCGGAGGATCGCTACGGGGATGCATGTCAGCAAATCGGGGCCCCGTAACAGGGGTTCGAGCTAAGGTCGAAATTGGCACAAACTGCAACTCTCCATCGTCCAAGCGACTAGCTCCTGTGACACCCAAGGGGCGCACATCTTCTCCGCTTCTTCAGGCATCAGCGACAGTCTCGTTCGCTGCGCATTGCCGGCCAATGGCGCTTGCAGGTGTCGTTCCACGCGCGGCGGCCTGAAGCTCGTGAAGTCTCCTTTTTGAGATTCCGACTCTTGGCATCGAGCACCCCTCCTCGTTATTAGCGGCATTGTCCCTAGCAGACCGATAGCGTCAATTATTGCTGAATGTCCCATGGGAAATACGTACTCGAGCATCAAAACCAACACCGCACCTTTGACGGATAGACATGGCTCCCGCCCGCCATGAGAGCCTTTACAAGGTGGCTTTGAGAAAGTTCCAGAAGGACGCCGAGGATCGCTACCGAGACGATAAAGACCGGGAAATTCTGGATGATTTCCTGCGCCAGAATGCCTCGCCCGAGGAAGCCAAACAGGCTGCTCAGAACCTTTCTGCCGACTCAAAGAAGAAGTACACCAACAAGAAGGTGGGCGACATCGAGATCCCCCAGTCATGGATTGACAACATTCTGGGCAACATCAATGTGTTCGTGGCCGCGGGCGACAAACTCGCAAATGGGGCGCCAGAAAGCGTTGCTCTTGCATGGTGGGCGATAAGCAAGAGTCTGGGAGCCATTCAGGCCAACTATGAGTTGTACAGTCTTTTCGGGACTGGCTTGAGCGATATCAGCGAGATTATGGTGCTTGTTCGGCACTATGACCGACTGTAGTAAGTCAACTTTCTTTCTTTATCAATGCGTCTCACATTGAGTGAGAAAACCTACCTGCGACTATTGGGATTAAAGATGGGCGCTCTACTGACATCCCAACAGTGACGAGCAAAACAAACCGGGCTGGAAGGCGTCCGAGCTGGTGGACAAGCTCTTCCAGGACATCATCGCGGCCTACGCCGGCGTCCTCGAGTTCTCCCTGGCCATCAGGCGGCACCTCTCAGCTGGAGCGGTCGCGAGGCTTCGTCATGGCCTCAAGGATTTCTATGGCGGAAACAAGGGGAAGTTCGAAGGAAAGCTGGCCGTCGTCGCCACGCTGAAGGGAAAGATTCTCGAGGAGAGCCAGGCTGCCTTCCAGGATAAGACGTTGACACAGCTCGAGGGTGTCTCAGACGTTCTCTCCGACATTGCTGGCACTGTCGGAAGCATCAAAGACCTCCAACAGGAACAGGAGAAGTGGTACAATCAGTCTATGGCGATGCAGAACGCCCTGCTCAAGAGTTTCGAGGAAATCAAGGCGATCACTAAGCCTAGAACGCAGTGGGACTGGGCCTTGCAGCAATACCAAAAGGTTCAGGGCCATCTGAACCCTCTGGGCGGCTCCGATGCGGCGCTCAGTGTTTCAATCGATGCCAGACATCCCGGGACGTGCCAGTGGGTCTTCGAGGCCGAGGAATACATATCCTGGAAGTCTTCTGGGAACAACAGCCTTCTCTCGATTACCGGCCAGGAAGGTGAGCGACGATCCCTCGTCCAGTAACTTCGGATGATCACATGCTGACAAACATTGTTAGGAACCGGAAAGAGCGTCATGCTCGCGACTATCGTTGAACGCCTCGGAAAGGACGAGGGCGTGGACAAATCGCTATTCTACATTTCGTGTGGGGCGACCGTCAGCGCCGGAGAAAGTGGCAAGATTGAGTATACCGCCGACACCATCTGCAACACGTTCTTGTCAAGGCTGTACAGCCAAGCGGCCGAAGACGCAAATAATCCGGCCCTTCTTGAGGCGTGCAACGAGGCGTTCGCGAATCCGAAGTCCAGGAAAGGAGCCAGGGCAACAGGGGGCCTCAAGACGAGCAAAGCCGAAGAAGACTTGCCCGAGTTTTCTGAAGCCTTCGCCCGCATAGCCGCTCAACTGAAGCGAAATGTCGTCCTGGTTCTTGACGGAATTGACAAGACTAGCGTCAACGAGACGGATCAAGAGGAGCTGTTCCGTAGGCTCAGCGACCTCATGGACGCCAAGCAACTGACGGCAGAGACCGGCGTCCGTATCCAGATATTGGTGGGCTGCGGTTCTTCGACTCGGTTCTTTTCCAAACTGCGCCCGGAATCCTACATCGATCTCAGCACCCGGAACAGCGACGATATCGAAATGACCCTCACGGCGGCGATCAATAGCATCTCTGGACTGTCTGCAGCGGAGCGAGAAGAAGCGAGGACTGCGGTGCTCAAGAAGACTGGCTTCAGGTTTGACTATCTCACCACCGGAGGCATTCCATTCTTGCGTGAGCCGTTCCAGCGCCCCCTGTCGAGGAGACTGCTGGACCTCCCGGAGGGTATCAACGACACCTACGTCAAGGAATTGCGACGGATGAGTCCGAATTACTTGGAGCTGCTCCGAACCTGTCTCACCTGGTCCCTTCTCGAGACCCAGGGGCGGCTTCTGCATGTGAGCGAGATCATGGATGTTTTCCACGGCGTTTATGATACACCCCCCGAGGACGATGCAGAAGTGGATACCGAGCCAGGCTTTCCCCCGGTATCTCGGCTCGAAGTCGAACAGCTTCGAGGGGCAGGCGGCCCCTTCTTTGATGTATATCAAGGCAATGATTGGGCTGTTGTCGACCTGCCGGACAGGGTCCGAGTCTCAGACTTTTGCCTCGACAAGGCGCCTGAGGGACACGAATCGCACGATGAGAAGGCGTTGTGCGTTCGATGCAAAGGCTTACGCTCTGACTCCGACACACTTGCCATCAGCTCCAAGGAGGGCCACCTTCAGCTGGCGTTGACATGTCTTCGTCATCTCAACCACCCGGTCTTCCAAAGGAGAGCCGGCCTTGTCGAGAAGAGAGCAACCGAAACAGGGGGTACGGCTGAACCTGGCACGGCCGAAGCCGGCGGCGAGAACGGTGACGGCGACTCCGGGTCAGATCCTGGATACGAATCCGACGATTCGTTCGATGACGAAGACCCTGGAGCCAGATCGGTCGATGGGGATGACGATGATTCGGAGACATCTTCGGATGACGAGAGCGAAGAGGACGACGAGCCATACGATGAGAGTAAACTCCAGTGGATTCGGTATGAGATCCAATTTTGGCCCGCCCATCTCCGAGAAGCCGAGGCCCGATGGCCTGCGGAAGAGAGAGAAGGGAACAAGACATGGGCAGCTGTGATGGCAGAACTTGACAAGTTTACGACATCGAACCCCGTCATCTTTGAGAACTGGCAGAAGGTGTACTATGAGAAGAAAAACTTGTTCGGCCTTTGGAAGGGTTGGCACCGTCCACTGCATGTAGCTGCGTACCTTGGGCTGGCAAGCTGGACAAAGCACTTGCTGGGTCGCGGCGAGGATGCAAGGAGTGAATCCGGAGGATTCAACGCCCTGCAGGCTGCAGCGACCGAGACAAGGAACCACGAGGTGGTCAAGCTCCTTGTCGCGCATGGAGGAGACCTCAATGCCAGGGCCCAGTGGTCGAATACGGCGGTGCATCTCTGGCTGTGGCGTGACTCAAGTTTGGCAGCTGCGGAGATGTTGTTGGCACAGGGTGCAGATGTCAAAGCCAAATCCAACTTTGATGATTGGACACCACTCCATTTCATCGCAGAACACGGCGACGACCCTAAAGTTCTGGAGTTGTTCCTCGAGAGAGGTGCCGACATAAATGCGATCAACATGTATAAACAAACGCCATTTCATATTCTCTGTTGGAGGTCTCAGATTCCTCTACCGCTCGCCGGTGCGTTTGTGAAGGCAGGCGCAGATGTCAACGCCGAGGACGACGAGTCCATCCGCCCCCTCCAACAGGCTGGTGAGTATGGTGAGCTCGGGGTATTGAAGATCATCGTTGGAGCGGAGGTCTCGGAGATTGACGACCAGGACGAAGACGGAAATACCGCCTGCATGGGCGCCGCCGACAGTGGCCACACCGAATGTGTCCGGTTTCTGTTGGAGTCAGGCGCTGATGCGACTATCGCGAACGAGAAGAAGCAAACGGCGCTTCACCTGGCGGCAAGCGGTGGCTATTCCAAGTCCGTCGAGGTTTTGCTGGATCATGGCAAGCAGCCTGACAGCAAGCTCAAGCTAAATGAAACGGATCGGCATAATCGAACCAGTTTTTTCTGCGCCTGTCAAAGCCGCGATCAAGCCACAGCCATTCTCTTCCTCGAGGCCCTCTTGGAGAATAACGTGCCGCTATCCGAGATCAACAAGAAGTCCATGGGGGGACGTACGCCGCTGCGGCAAGCCGCATCTCACGGTTTCAACGATGTCGTCTCGAAGCTCATCCGCCTTGCAGTCGACCAGGAGGACATCGCCAGTCTTGCCATTGACGTCCAGGATGCAAACAAAGCGCAAACCCCGCTCCACAGAGCCGCGCTTGGAGCCCACGTCAACTGCGTCCAGCAGCTTCTTGACGTTGGAGCCAACTTCAAGCTCCGCGACAACAAGTCCCGCACATCTCTCGTC
>Ga0247780_1001754_pt1 | contig 10586 bp, 9 predicted proteins | sample UWRJL079202R5_FD_179927 | JGI IMG/M metagenome (GOLD analysis project Ga0247780, IMG submission 179927) | Plant litter microbial communities from Arlington Agricultural Research Station in Wisconsin, United States - UWRJ-L079-202R-5 | ecosystem: Environmental > Terrestrial > Plant litter >... | reverse complement strand
CTTCGCGAACTTCGGCAGCATCGGCATCCAAATCGGTGGCTACTCCGGCCTCGCTCCCGAACGCCGCGCCGACATCTCGCGCCTCGCGTTCAAAGCCATGCTCGGCGGTCTGCTCGCCACCTGCCTCGTGGCCAGCGTCGCCGGCGTGATGCTCTGACTCCAGCATCCGCGCTCTCGAAACGACGCTTGCATTTGGGTTGATGGTCACGCGATACGACCGAACCGTCACAGCCTTCGGCGTCGCGGACGTGAGAGAGGATGGGAACGGGGAGGGCCCTAACCGCCGAGGGTGCGCGCAACCAAGTCGAGCGCCTCGCCCGACGGCGCGCGGTGCTTCGCGCACGAACCAATGCCGTTCAGTTAAGAGCCTTTGCGCCCAATTTTGCGCGGAGTTCACCTTCACGGCTAGAAAATCGAGTTCGAATTCGCAATGCCGTTCGGTTAAGCGGCGACGCCCACGACAGGTTGTGGTCGCAGCGTGAGCGATGGAGTCCATATTGTGGTCTCGGTCCTTAACCGAACGGCATTGGTTCGAATTCGAACTCGATTTTTTCGCGAGTCTAGCCCACCGCGCCCAATCTGAGTGTGAGTGATTCTCGGCGCCAACGAAAGAGCGGCCTGCTTTCCCAAACGATTTCGATCCCTCGAACTGCTTGCCGATCGGCATTGAGCGCACGAACTATCCGCCGCCACGACCAGAGCGCCTTGCGCGACGCGCGCGGTGCTTCGCGCACGAACAGCGCACGAACCTCGAGCCCAGCGTTGGGAAGGGACTCGGCATTCGCGAATGAGGCGTACAGAGCACGCGTTCGTTGGCGCTCGCGCGGTACACCACGCGTTTCGCCGCGTGTTCGAGCTGCTCGTCGCGCGTTACGGCTTGGTCGGCGGTGGAGCTTTGGCCGCCGGGTGCGCGAGCGCGTAGCGGATGATGCGTTTGAAGGCTTTGAGCGGTTGGGCCCCGGATAGGTAGTAGCCATTGATCACGAACGCGGGGGTACCGCGAATGCCGGCGTCGTCGGCCAGGGCTTTGTCTTTCGCAAGCACGCTGTCGTAGCGGCCGTCGCTTTGGGCGGCGGTCATGCGTGCTCCGTCCAAGTTCAGCGTTGCCGCCACTTTGGCCAGGGTTTCGTCGCTCAGCGCGTCGTCACTGGCGAACAGCAGATCGTGCATTTTCCAGAAGCCAGGGTCGCCTTTTTGGGCGCGGGCTTCGCGTGCGGCGATCGCGGCCGGGCGCGCGAAGTCGTGGAACGAGAGGGGGTAGTCGTGCCAGACGAAGCGCAGCTTGTTCGGGTAGGCTTTCGTCAGCTCGACCAGAGTCTTGTCGACCTTCTGGCAAAATGGGCACTGAAAGTCGGCAAACTCGTGTATCACGATCGGCGCGTTGAGCGGACCGCGGCTGGGGTTGTCGGCGCTCGCGGCCGGGATCTCTTTGCGCTCGGGTTCATCCGGACCCTGCGCGTGCTTCATGATCTCGTCGTAGACCGATGCCCGCGGCGTGCCCGCGGCGACCAACGCGCTCGCGACTTTGAGCTGCGCGTCGACGGCGGTGACGAAGTTTTCGAGCGGTTGCGCGCCGGACAAGCGCAGCCCGTTGATGAAGAAGTGCGGTGTGCCCGAGGCCTTGAAGTCAGTGGCCAGATCTTGGTCGGCCTCGATTTCAGCGGCGTGGGTGTTGTTGGCGAGCGCGTTTTTCAGCCGCTTTTCGTCGAGTTTGAGCTCTTTGCCCAGCGCCAGCAGGTCGCTGTCCTCCAGCTTGCCTTCGAACAGCCGGCGATTGGCTTCGACGAAGGCGGCTTCGCCCTTTTGTGCGCGCGCCTCGAGCGCGAGGTTCGCGGCTGGCAGCGCGCGCGGATGAAACGGCAGTGGGTTTTGACGCAGCACGAGGCGCACGTCTTTCGGGTAACGCGAAAGCAGTTCGTTCATGGTGCCCTCGGCACGCCGACAATAGGGGCATTGATAGTCCGAGAACTGCACGATCGTGACCAATGCATCGCTCGGGCCGATGCTGGGCGCACCCTTCACGGGCAGCTTCCAGATCACTAGATCTTGCTCGGGTTCGTCGGCATCGGGTTCGGGCTTCGGGGCGACGTAGTTGGCGGCGACGCGCGTTTGGTAGACCGCGTTGGCCGGCGTGCCCTTGCGGACCAGATCTGCCGCCGCGGCGAGCTCGGCATCGATGATGCTGGTGAAGGCATCGAGCGGCTGCGCGCCGGTCAAGCTCACGCCATTGATGCGAAACGCGGGCGTGCCATTGACGCCGACTTTGGCGGACAGGGCAATGTCGCGCTCGATCTTCTGGTCGGTTTCCGGCAATGCGGCGCGGCGCAGCACGACCGCGGGATCGAGCCCGACGCGTGCGACCCAAGCGCTGAGCGCTTCATCTCCGAGCTTTAGCTGCTCTTCGAACGCCAGATCCAAGAACGCGAAGAACGCGGGCGAGCCCCCTTGGTGCAGCACGGCGTCCGCCACTTTGGCCGCCGGTCGTGCGTTGGCATGGAAGGGCAGTGGGTCGTGCTTGAACACGACGCGCAGCTGGTTTGGTCCGTACTTGGCTTGCAGGCTCTTGACCGTGGGTTGTACGCGCGAGCAAAACGGACACTGCAGATCCGAAAACTCGACCAGCGTGACGGGTGCGTTGGGCGCGCCCCAGACCGGGTCGTCAGTGCCGATCGGCAATGCGTCGGAGCTCGCTTGCGTGCCGCCGCTGGAGGTGGCGAGCTGGGCTGCACCGGGAGCGACCGCGGAAACGCTCGAACCCGCGACGGGCTGCTGCGCGGGAGAGGGCGGGCTGCAGCTCGCGAGCTGAAGCGAAAGGAGCGCGGCCGACGTGACTCGCCCGAGGCGATGAATCCACATGATTCAGCGGTCATAGCGCCCAGCCGAGGCTGCGTCTACGGGCCGCCCAGCGCGTCGAGCGCGGGCGACAGCTCGGCTTGCTTCAGCTCGAGTTCGAGCTGCAGGCGCGGTCCGGCTTGGGTCACCGCGATGCGTTTGGCGAGACCCGCGAGCGTTGGGTCCAGCGGAAGCACGTCGAGAGACGAGCGCAACTCGCTGAGTAAGCTCACGATGCGTGAAGCGGCCAGGTCGTCCCCGCAGTCGAGCAAGACGAGCAGCTGCGCCGCTTGCCCGACGTTCACGCGCAGGCTCACGCTCTTCAGCGCGCTGAGCGGGGACAGCTTGGCGTTCGTTTCGCCGCCTGCGACGCGCTCGAACCAACCGTCGCCCAGTAGCCAGGTCGCGAGCAGCGGTGCGGGTCCGAGCGCGCGGCGAAGTTCGGCGTGCCGCGGGTCGCGGACGCTTCCCCCCAAGCTGGTCGCGCTCTCGGCCGAATCCAAGAGTTCGCGCAAGTAGCTGCCACCGCTGACCACGAGCAAGCCGTCCTTCGTGGCGATCTCGCCGCTGCTCGCTTTGCGGTCGCGCACCGAGTCGAAGCTGCCGAGCCTGGTCTGGATCGGTTCGCCTCCACGCGCGCTGATCGCCGTACTCGCGCAGCGCGTGATTTCTTTGGCGTCGAAGCGGCCGGAGGCGACGATGCCGAAATCTTCGGGGTGCTCTTCTGCGGCGAGATTCGCGCTGGGAATCGCGAGCGCCAACTGCTCGAGCCGCGCCAGCGGATCGAAACCGCAGGCTTGCGCGAGTTTGCTCGCGCCCGCGCTGCGCCCCAAGCGCGCCGCGAGCAAGGGGCCGAGCGGCGAGCGGCCCAAGGCGCGGACGTCGACGCTGAGCAGGAACGCGGAACCCGCTGGGATAATCGACAGCGGTGACCGCTCGTCCGTCGTTCGTGAACCCGTGTCGGTGTGAGTTGCCGGTCCGGCTATGCGCGGCTGCGCGCCAAATACCCAAACCGCCAACGCGAGCGAAGCGCCGAGTACGCCGAAGTGAATGTTGCGTTCGGTCGTGGTCACCGGCTACGGTCGCTGGCGCGGCGGCCATCCGAAGCGCGCCGGCCCTCGGGGCGCGCGGGAAACGCGCGGCGATCGAGGGCAGCGCGCCGCTCGAGTAGTGAGCGCTGACCATGGCGCTCGGTGAAGGCCTGACGTAGCGCGGCCAGCGACGCGGGCGCGTGCTGCTTCACCTTTTCCGCGTGCGCGCTGCACAGCGCGACCACGCGATCTTCGACCAGGATCCGCCGCAACTTGGCCGGCTGGTGCTCGGCCGCGGAAAGACGAGTCTTGAGCGTCGCGCACAGCTCACATTTCCTGGTCATGCTTCTGGCCTAGCGGATCGCGCGCGGCGGGGCCAAATTTTCGTCAGTGTTCGAGGGCGTGTTTTTCGGCCCAGGCGATCACGTCTTGTTCGGGCGTCGTATTTTGGTGGCGGCCGAGTTCTTGGATGCCCGTAGGGCTGGTCACGTTTACCTCGATCAGCTTTTCGCCGATCACGTCTAGGCCCACGAACCACAGGCCGTGTTCGCGCAATTTAGGGCCGACCGCGGCGACCATGTCGCGTTCGCGCGGGGTGAGCTCGGTGGCGTGCACTTGGCCGCCGGCGTGGATGTTGGCGCGCACGTCATCTTCGCGCGGGACGCGCAGGATGGCGCCCAGTGGTTCGCCATCCAGCAGCAGGATGCGTTTGTCACCCTGGCGGATTGCGGGTTGGTACTCTTGCACCATGGCCAGGCGTTTGCCCTCCATGGTCATGATGTCGACCATCGAGCGCACGTTGCGATCACCCGAGGTGAGCACGACGACTCCCGCGCCACCGGCGCCGTCGAGCGGCTTGAGCACGGCGGTCCCGCCGACCTTGTCGACGAAGGCGATGATTTGAGCCGGCTCCGCGCTGACCAGCGAGCGCGGCATGAATTCGAGAAACTGAAAGGTGAACAGCTTCTCGTTGGCGTCGCGCAGGCCGCGTGGGTCGTTCATGATCAGCACGCGATCTTTGACCAGATCCAGCACCTGGGTGAGGTACAGGTAACCTGCGTCGAAGGGCGGATCTTTGCGGATGAAGACCGCGTCGAGCTGGGCCAGCTCGACGCGCTCATCCGACCCCAAAGTAACGTGCGGCTTTTGCGCGCTCACCTTCACGGAGCGCGCGCGAGCAAAAACATCGCGGCCCTCGTTGGAGAGCTCGCGCGGCAAGCAATGCAGGCATTCGTGCCCGCGCGCCATGGCGCCGCGAATGAACGCGAAGGTGGTATCTTTGTCGGCCGTCATCGTTTCGGCCGGGTCCATGACGAAGAGGATGCGCACTGGGGGTGCGGCAAATCTCACACGTTGCGCGCGCGCCGGCAAATGGTCCGACGCGAATTTGCTAGGCTGCCGGCCATGGACAGACCCTGGCTGATACCGCTGAGCGGTGGCCTGTGCGCGTTCGCCTTGCTCTTGGCGGCACCGGGTGGGCACGCCGCGAATAAGCCGGCGCGCGTCGCGGTGGCGACCGAAAACGCGACCTCGACGCGCGAAGGCTTGGCCGAGCTGGCCGCAGGTGGCAACGCGATCGATGCCATCGTGCGCGCCGCGCTGGTCGCGGGGATCGTGAGCCCAAGCTCGAGCGGTCTCGGTGGTGGCGGCTTTGCCATGGTTTGGCGCGCATCCACGCGCGAGCCCTATGTGTTGGATTTTCGTGAGCGCGCGCCGGCTGCGATCGACGCGGCTTCGTTCGAAGCGCGGCCATTCAAAGCGGAGGAGCGCGCGCGGGCTACCGGCGTGCCGGGTGAGCTGGCTGGCTTGTGGCAGCTGCAACACGAGCTGGGCAAGCGCAAATGGAGTGACGTGGTGCTGCCGGCCGCGCGCGTGGCCGAAGCGGGCTTTGCCGTGAGCCAGCACCTGAGCAACGCCGCTGCCTCGCCGTGGTCCAAGTTGGCGTGGACCGACGCCGGTCTGGCCGGGCTGTTTTTTCCCGCGGGCAAGCCGGTTCCAGCCGGCAAATCAGTAAAAAATCCCAAGCTCGCGCGCACTCTGCGCGCGCTCGCACAGAGTGGCAAAGCACCGTTTTACGACGGCGAGCTCGGCCGCCAACTGATCGCGACCGCGCAGGCCAAGGGCGGTGCGCTGAGCGCGAACGATCTGCGGGATTATCGCCCGCTCACGCGGCAAGCCATCCACGTGAGCTGGGAAGGCTACGACGTGTACACCATGCCTCCGCCCTCCGCGGGCGGGCTGATGGTGGCAGAGGCGCTGAGCATGTATTCGAAGGCCGAGCTCCAGCGCTGGGGTCAAGGCACGGCCGTGTTTCAGCACACCCTCGCCGAGGCCATGCGCGGCGCACTCGCGGATCGCATGCGCTTTCTGGGCGATCCGGATTTCGAACACGTTGACCTTCCGGCGTTGCTCGACCCCCAGCGGCTCGCAGCGCGCAAACGCTCGATCTCGGCCGAACGCACGCAGGCTTTGCCACGCTTCTCCGAAAACGAGCATGGCACGCACCATTTGCTGGCGATCGACGCCGAGGGCAACGTGGCCTCGCTCACGACGACAGTGAACAACGCCTTCGGCGCCAAGCTCGCCGTGCCGGAGAGTGGCATCGTGCTCAACGACGAGTTGGACGATTTCACGAAGCAAAAGGACGTGGCGGCGTTTGGCCTGAGTCAGAGCCCGAATCGTCCGCGCGCGGGCGCGCGCCCGGTGTCGAGCATGACGCCGACGCTGGTCGTGAAGGACGGCAAAGTGGTGTTCGCCCTCGGCGGCTCGGGCGGCCAACTGATCGCGACCAATGTCACGCAGTTGCTGCTGCAGCGCCTGGCGTTCGGTCTCACGCCGGCCGCGTTGGTCAAGTTGCCGCGCTTCGCGGTGCCCACCTCGGGCCCGAGCTTGCTGCTCGAGGCAGGCGCCGAAAAATCGTTGCTCGACGATTTGGCATGGCGCGGCGAAGTGACGGAGCTGATGAAGCAGAACGCGACCGCGGTGCAGATCATCGCCGTCGACGATGGCGTGGTGAGCACGGCCGCCGATCCGCGCAAATTCGGCGAGGCGATCGCGAAGTGAGATTTGCAGCGGCGATCGTCGCCGCGAATTCCAACACGCCTTCACTGTGCCAGACCAGCCGCGCACCGTCGCGGACGTAGCTGACCCCTGGCGACGACACCTGCCGGTGTCGGTCGTCAGTGACTCGCCCTACCCGGAAGTGAGCGCTTAGCGCGTGAACAGGCACGCACAAGACAGACCCAGCACGCCCACGCCAGCGAGCAAGAGCCAAGTGAAGCGATTGCGTCCGCTGGGGTCTAAACCAGCCTCAGACGATGGCGCTGCTGCGGTAGATCTCGTCGACGAAGAGCTCGGCGGGCAGGCTCGACAATGCAACCTTGCCGCCGCTGATTGCGACTCGCGATAGCCAAGTTCCGTCTGCGGCGCGCGAGTAAAGCGTCAGCCGTCGCTCGCGATGGGAAACGACGAGGTAGTCTCGAAGGCTCGGGATAGTCTGATAGCTCTCGAGCTTGGTGGTCGTATCGTACTCTTCTGAAGAATCGCTGGTGACCTCGAGCAAGAGCATCGGATTGAGCGCGGTCGCGCGCGGGCTCGGCGGATGTTGCTCGAGCTTGCCGCAGATCAGCGTGCCGTCTGGAAATGTGGCCATGCCCGTGGCCTCGACGTAGATGCGCAGATCCGAGGTGTGAACACGACACGGGCGTTCACCCACCGCGTTGCCGAGCGCGCGCAACACTTCGGCGGCGAGCGCTGAGTGCTCCTCGGAGCCCCCTGCCATCGCGTAGATCTCCCCGGCCAGATACTCGTGCTTCGTCGAGCTCGAGTCTTCGAGCGCCACGTAGTCCGCGTAGGTGTAGCGGTGGAGGCGGCCGGATTGCACCATGCCGCTCAAGGTTAGACTATCTCGGTGCGAGCCGCGAGGCGGGCTGTGGCGTCAGTAAACCGCGGCGACCAGCTCGGCGCTTTCGTCGTCGTTGAAGTCGGAGGCGAGCGCGTAGCCGACGCCGCGATGTTCGGCGGCGGCGATCGAGACGCCGCGGCGGGTGCCGACGTAAACATGCTCGTTGCGCACGGTGCGGGCGGTCAGGCGGCTTTCGATCGGCACGCGCGTGGAGTTGTAGACGTAGAGTGTGACGTGGCGGCCGCCCATGGTGTAGCGCAGCGACGCGGCATGCTGATTGTTGACCGGAACCACGTTGGCGCCTTCCCAGCGCGCGCCGTAGGCCTTGAGGCTGGGTAAGGTCAAGGGCACGCCCACCTCCGGCTCGAGCTGGCTGAGCAAGGCGGGCTCGGTGACTTGCGGACCGCGCGCGCTCATGTGGTGGTCGACCAGCTCTTCCAACAATTGATCGGCGGTGTTCAGGCGAGCCTCGGTGGCGCTGCCATCATTTTGGGCCTGCTGCTTACTGGTGGAGGCAGCCCAGACCAAGGTCAGCGCGGCGGCGGCGGCCACGGGCACCACGCTGCGCCAAGAGAGCATGCGCGAGTGCTGCGCTTCACGCTCGACCACGGTATCGACCGCTTCCTCGCGCAGCGCTTCGGCGCGTAGGGCCTGGGCAATGCGCTCTTCGAAGCCGGGCATCACCGGGGCAGCCGCGCGCACTGCGCTGCGCACGCTGACGTGGAGGGCTTGGTTCAGCCGAACGCGCTCACCACAGGTGTCGCAATCGACCAGGTGCTGCTCGACCTCGAGCAGCTTGTCAGCGGCGAGCTCTTCGTCTCCGAAGGCTTCGAGCAGGGGCGAGATTTGGCGGCAAGAGCTGGTCATGAGCGGGCAACTCGCTTTTCGCGGTATTGGGACAGATCAATCACCGGTTCTTGTTTCTCGGACGTATCCCCCACGAGAGCTTCCGGACCGACGATGCCGAGGGCCCGGGCGTGTTCGTACAAGCGGCCTTTGAGCAAGCGACGACCGCGGTGTAGGCGCGACATCACGGTGCCGATCGGGCAGCCCATGATGTCGGCGATTTCCTTGTAGGAGAGCTCTTCGACGTCGGACAGGACGACGGCCAAGCGAAACTCTTCTGGTAGCTCGTCCAAGATGCGCTTGATCTCTTTTTCGAGCATGGGGCGCAGCGCTTGCGATTCCGGATCGCGCATCGACTCCATGGTCGAGGCGCTGATCCAACCGTCGGCCAGCGGATCGGCATCCGGCCCATCCAACACGCTGCGCTCGAGACCGCCACGGCGGTAGCGATTGATGAACGTATTGGTCAGGATGCGCAGCAGCCAAGCGCGCATGTTGGTGCCGGCCTCGAACTGGTCACGCGCGCGCATGGCCTTGAGCAAGGTGTCTTGCACGAGGTCTTGCGCGTCCGCGGGGTTCCGGGTCAGGCGCGAAGCGACCCCCAGCAGCGCGCTCAATTGAGCGATCGCCTGGGTCTCGAATTCTCGCGCCGAAATGCTGACTTTGCGGCTCATGGGGTTCCCTTAGCCAACCGGACCCAAGCCCCAGCTATTCCCGATTTTCGGGCGGTTTTGCCTGGTTCTTTTCCAGGTTTTCAAGCCGTTCGGCAAGCCGCTTTACTTCCTGCTCGAGGTCCCGGAAAGCCGCAAAATTGGGCAGAACTGCTCGAATTCGTTCGTCAATCGTGGTTTGCCACTGTTCCAGCGTGGCGCGAAAACCCTTACCCTCTTTACCTTGGGACATCTCGTCCTCCTCTCGGGGCGGTATCGAAGATGCCGATGCCCCAGGTGACGCTGATGATACGGAAGCCGGCGGGACCGAGCCCGGCGGCACTGACGTCGGCGCCTCTTCCCCGTCTTTGACCGGCATCAGCTTGCCGATGGGGCCCTCCCGAAGCTGGGTCAGGATCCGCTCACCCTTGTTCCGGATCAGGGCCTTCAGCGTGGAGAGCGGAATACCGCGCGGCTTGGTGCGAAGTTCCTCGGAAATGATCAGCGCCAGCGTGACGTCGGTTTTGTCTTCCTTCGTCGCGTTGTCGATGATTTGCACTTCCTCGCCCTCGCGGATCATCTCCGCGATTTGCAGCAGCGTGACGTAGCTCGAACCTTTGGTGTCGTAGAGCTTGCGGTTCGAGTAGCGCTTGATGATCCGCCGGTTTGCCGAAGGGGGTGCGCTGTCCGAGATTTCACCGCTGACCATGTTTTTTCACCAGCCTGAGCTCTACAAGCATGGCGCACAGCGTCAACCAGGTCAAAGGGTTGCGTATAGGTTTCGCCGCGCGCGCCGCCGAGTCGCCGCGCAGAGCACGCGCCTCACCCGATACCTACAGTGTCCCCTCACACTCTCGCCGGTCCTTTTGATGGTCACACACGCCGGCCGATTCGCGTCCCAGCCTTCGGCGTCGCGAACGGCTTCCGAGAGCCAGGGCTTTGGGCGACTCAACGCTACCCGACCGCACGCCGCATTGAGGCCTTAGGCGGCTCCCGAACTTTTAACCGCCAAGCCGCAAAGTCCTCAAAGCGGCGGAGCACGCGCGCTGTCCACCGCAGAGCTCGCGGAAAGATTTGGGTTTGCTCGAGGCGACGATTCCGCGCTCTGAGCGAGCAGGTGTCGGCGCTGCGCGGCTCCCAGAGATTTTGACCGCAGAGCCACAGAGCCGCAGAGATCAGAAAAGAGGAGGGAAGATTTGGGTTTGCTCGAGGCGACGATTCTGCGCTGTGAACGAGCAGGTGTCGGCGCTGCGCGGCTCCCAGAGATTTTGACCGCAGAGCCACAGAGCCGCAGAGATCAGAAAAGAGGAGGGGAGATGAGAT
>Ga0247780_1001753_pt1 | contig 10601 bp, 6 predicted proteins | sample UWRJL079202R5_FD_179927 | JGI IMG/M metagenome (GOLD analysis project Ga0247780, IMG submission 179927) | Plant litter microbial communities from Arlington Agricultural Research Station in Wisconsin, United States - UWRJ-L079-202R-5 | ecosystem: Environmental > Terrestrial > Plant litter >... | reverse complement strand
CGCTTCGCGCTTGGCGAGGCCGCCCTCGGCGAGCGCGGCCGAATCCAGGCTCACGCCGTCGCGCGCGCGCAGCGTCTCAGCTTCGGCGCTGATCAGCTTGCGCAATACGTCGAGCTCCATCCGGCTCACGCGGTCGCCGCACACGTCGTAGTCGATCCAGGCTTCGTAGCTGAGTGGCGCCACGCGCTTCAACATGCCGGCCATCACGCGGCCGTATTCTTGGATTTCCCACTGCGCGTGGTGATCGACGCGCAGCTTCAAGAAGTGCAGCAAGTTGTGGAGATCGATCTTCCAGTACCATTGCGTGTACGTGGAGAGCGGGAGATCGATGCGCGCGAGTTCGCGAGCCATGTCTTCGAGCGTCATCCACTCGTAGGCTTCGCGGCTCTTTTCGCGGATCTCGTTCCAGCGGCGGACGGCCTCGCCGTACTTCGAAGCCTCCACCGCGGTGCCGCTGCGGCCTTGGTTGTTCTGTTTGCTCTGAGTCTGTAGCTGCTCTTCGCTCGGCGTGTAGAAGAGCATGGGCATCAGCGAGTAGCGGCCGCTGTATTCGTTCACGTTCGCAGAGCGATGGCGGATCCACTGACGCGCGATGAACATTGGCATCGAGCAATGGAACTTGAATTCGATCATCTCGCTGGGCGTGGTGTGCATGTGCCGGCGCAGGTAGCGGAGTAGCCCGCGCGTTTGGCTGGTCTGCCGCGTGCCGTAGCCGTAGCTCACGCGCGCCGCGCGCTCGATGCACTCGTCGGTGCCCATGTAGTCGACCAACGACACGAAGCCGTGGTCCAGCACAGGGAAGTACAGCCCGAGGATCTCTTCGGCCAAGGGCGAGGTGGGGCGCCGCGTTTCGCTCATTTGGGCTTATCACTACGCGGGCGCCCGCCGAGGCGCTACGCTAAAAACGATGGCTCTCGGCGCGCGGTATTTCTGCCTTCTAGGCGGCGTTTTGGTCTCCGCAGCGGCCGTCGCGTGCGCTGCGGGCGGTGTCGCCAAAGCTCCGCCCGCAGCGGCGGCGCCCGCCCAAGCCAGCGCTTCGTCGACATCCGCGAAGCCGTCTCCGAGAACGCCACCGAGCGACGAGCAAGGTCCGCGGTTGTTCCCTCCGCTGGACGGTCCGGCCGTGAGCGTCGTGGGTGAAGAGAAAGACGGCAGTCAACGCATCGTCAGCTACGGGCTGCGTGTGCTCGCGCGCCCGAGCGGCGCGATCGAGCTGTCGCGCGAGTACCTGCCGACCGCGCGCAGCGTGCGCTCGCTCGAACTGCCCGCGCGGCTGGGCGGCGGCTTCTTGTTTTACGTGCAGTCGTCGAGCACGACTTTGTTCTTCCGTGCACGCTCGTTCACGGGCGAGCTCGAACCCTTTGCGCGCTTGGATTTCGAAGCCGAGCAGGTGATTGCCGGCTTCGATCGGCTGTACGTGGTCGCCCACCACCCGGAGCGGATCGTTGCGCTCGGCGCCGAAGCGGGCACGGCGCTAAGCCTCGGCAGTTTGCCGGCTTCGCCCAGCTACGGGAAAATGGCCTTCGTCGATGGCTGGTTCGGCGCGCTTTCGGTGCCATTACGCGGCGCGCTGGTCAGCTTCGATGCGGGCGTTTCCTGGCACCCACTCGGCCTGACGCCGAGCAGCATCGAGGCGCAGGATGGCGCGCTGCGCTTGACGAGTCCGGAGGGGGTGCTCGATTTGGACAGCACGGGCACGTTCACGCGCCGGGATCAGCCGAGCGGAGTCGTGCCCGAGAACCCGGTCGCGCAAGCCTTGCGGGGCGGTGCGCGCGCAAGCGACCCCCGCGCGCGCGAACACCTGGGCAGTGACGCGCTCAAGCTGGCCGTGCTGCGCGGCTTTCGCGCCGCGGACGGCTCGCTGTTGGTCGCCAACGCCGGGCAGTTACAGCGCATCAGCGCCAGCGACGGCAAGCTGCTCGAAAGTGACGAGCACGCGTACCCGGGCGGCGGCGAGTGCAACGCCCTGAACTACGGTTCGAACGGAGGCTTCGTGTGCAACGAAGGCCCGAACCAAACGGCGCTGTACGCCTTCGAACCACCGCTGCACCTGAGGCGCGTGCGAAGCTTCGTCGGTGCACGCTATGTCGCGGCCAGCGGCAATGGTGCGTTGGTGATTCGGGGCTCCTGCGCCGCCGCGGGACCCAACCTGCCCGGGAGCTACTGCATTGCCAGAAAAACTGGACAATTCGACGAGATCCGCGTGCGCGGTGATCAAGGGGTCGAACGCGTGGTGGCACTCGCCGACGGGCGCGTCGCGGTGATCGTTCCCCCGCGGCTCGGCGCGGCTGGGTTCTTGTCCTTGATCGATGCGGGCGGCCGCGAGCAGCGCGTCGCGCTCAAGCTGCCGACCTCGGGGGCGGTCTCGCTGCTCGAAAAGGGACTCTGGCTCGACGGCTTCGTGGAAGCTCCGAAATCGGCGCTCGCGACGTTGGCAACCACGAACGAGAGCGCCGTGCTCACGGGCTGGGTGGTGGGCTCCGAGCCATTCGCTGGCGTACGCGTGGGGCTCGACGGCAACGTGGCTCTCGGTCACGCCGAAAATGGCATCGATCGCGCATTGCTCTCCGCCAATCACGCGCTCTTGGTGGGCCGCACGGGGCGCACCCGAGAAACCAGCGACGGTGGTTTCGAATGGTCGGACGTCGAGCTACCGTCCGAATTCGACGCCAGCCGCGAGCTCCGCGACGACGCGCGTCTGCAGGGCTGCTCGGAGCTCGGCTGCGCGTTTGCCGGTTTCGTGCGCGTCGGCTTTCGGAACAATGGCCCCTCGCCCCGTTTGCACATTGCCAACTTGCCGGAACCGACGCGCATGCTGCAACCCGGCGGGAGTCGTTGGCTGCTGCGCTGTGAGCCAACCGGTGAGGCCAGCGAGGCCGCGCTGCCAGCGGTCTCTCGCGCGCGCCTAGGCGCACGTTCGGACGACTCGCTCGTTCCCCCGTGGGCGCCCTTGGGCGAGCTTCCGCCACCCACCCTCGCGGCCGGAGAAACCGGTTACGACGTGGGCCCGACTGACAGTGAGGGAGTGCCTTTTCGCGCCTACGTTTGGGGAGAACGCAGTGCCGATTGGGCACGCGTCGGGCACTTGCAGCTACGCCTCGTCGATCGCTTCCGGCTGCGCGGCGGCGTGTTTCAAAGTGCAGTGACGCGTAGCCCGTGGGCCGACGCCACGGCGGCTGCCGAGGCCTTCGGCTTCGACACCTCCGGCAATCCCAGCTCATGGCGAGCCGTACTCGACCCGAACCAACGCGCTGCAGCCGTGCTGGCGAGCTCGCGGGGGTTACTCGACCTGCTATTGTTCGAGGAGGGGAAAACTGTGGTCCGCATTCCGAACGCTGGGCGGCTGGGTTTCAATTTTGGAATGCTGAGCAGCGTGGCGAAACTGAACGCGGCTTGGTATCTGGCCTCGTTCAACGAAAATCATGGCTTAGTGCTGTCTCAGCTTGCGGGCGGGCGCGTCGAACGGCTTGCCGAATATCCGGACCCAGGGCACGACGTCGCCTCGGCGACCCTGGTCCACGGCGTGCGGGGGGAGGAGCTCGGGCTCTGGGTAACCGGCCTCGGCTGGTATCTTTACCCGATTGACCCCGTGAGCCACGCCCTGCAAGCGCCGCTCTCGCTGAGCCCCGCCGAACTCGCGCGGATGCCGCCGCCTTGTGTCTCGGATGCAGACGGTTTCTTGCTCGCCGGCGCGCCCTCCTTGGAGCCGAATCTGCGCCTTTCCCCGGGCAACGAGGGGATCTCAGCGCGGCGCGTGGAGGCGCAATTCATCTGGTCTGCGCGCGGCTTGTGCACTCGCGCGCTGGCGGCCGAGAGCGAGGGCGCGCCAAGCCGCCTCGCTCATCCTATCCCTTCCGGGTTGCTTTCCGGTGTGCCGCTCACGGTCAGCGAACGGCGCTTGCAAGGGCGCCGCTGGGGCTACGTTTGCGCACCCTGACACACGAGGGCGCAGGTCGAGCGGTGTCGCCACTTTGCGAAAATGTAGCGCGTCATTTCAGTTTTGAAATGCGCCGCGGCAGTGGCGATCGGGCGCGCCAAAGAAGATCAACGCGCGAGTGTTTTTCGACCATTGGAGGTTTGCGTTTCGCGTTTCTCGCTGCTACAAACCACTCGTCCGCGTAGAGCGAGGCTGTCCCCCCCCGGCCCCTTTGCGCGGACACTATTTTTTTGTCAGCGCTTGCTGAGCTTTGCCGCCATCGCCTGGCCCAGCTCGGTTGCGCGACGGGTCGCTGCTTCGACGGCGTTCATCAGTGCGTGGCGCAGCCCGCCCGCTTCGAGCGCGTGCAAGCCCGCGATGGTGGTGCCGCCAGGGCTCGTCACCATGTCTTTCAGGCGGCCGGGGTGCTCGCCGGTTTCGAGCAGCAATTTGGCTGAGCCATAGACGGTCTGTGCGGCCAGCAGCAGCGCGGTTTCGCGGCTCAACCCGACTTTCACGCCGCCATCGGCCAGCGCGTCGATGATCAGCATCACGTACGCGGGGCCGCTGCCGGACAGGCCGGTCACGGCGTCGAGCGCTGATTCGTCGAGCACCACCGAGCGCCCTACCGCGTCGAACAGCGCGCGCGCAACGCGCAGATCTTCCGGCGTGGCGTGTGCGCCGGCCGCAATGCCGGTGGCGCCCGCCAAAGCGATGGCGGCGGTATTGGGCATGGCGCGAAGTACGCGAGCTCCCGGCAAGCGCGCCTCGATCGCGGCCAGGGGCACACCGGCCGCGATCGAGATCACCAGGGTATCGGCTGAGATCACACCGGCCGCTTGCTCCAGCACTTGGCCGATGACTTGCGGCTTCACCGAAAGCACCACCACGTTGGCCCACGCCCAGAGCTCGGCGTTGTCGGTGTGGGTCTGGATGCCGTGGCTCTTTTCCAACTGAGCCAGCTGATCGACGCGCAAATCGCTGGCGCGGAGCTGTTCCGGTCGCAGCGTGTTCGAGCTCAGCAAGCCGCGGATCAGCGCGCTTGCCATGTTGCCGGCGCCGAGCAGACCAATTTTTCGGTTTTCCATCGAATCTCCCAGAGCGTGTCAGCCGACGCCGAAGTCTCGCAGGGCTTGGCGCAGCTCGCTCGCATTTCGGCACGCGACCACCCCATCAGGCAACGCGCGATCGTCGGTCGGCGCGTACCAGATGGCTCGTGCGCCGGCGGCCCGCGCGCCCAACACGTCCGCCTCCCAGGCGTCTCCGACGTGCACGATTTCGGTCAGCGGCACGCCGAGGGCCTCTGCGGCGAGCTCGAAAATGCGCGGGTTCGGCTTGTCGACTCCGACCTTACCCGAATCGATGATCGCGGCGAAGAGCGCGCGATAGCCGAGCTCTTCGACCAACTCGGCGAGGTGCCCTTCCGAGTTGGAGATGATGCCGATCGGCACCCGTTTTTCGGTGAGCTCGGCGCACAGCTCGAACATGCCCGCGATCGGCTTGCGCCACAGGTTGTGCGTGGGCTGCGCGTCCCACAAGAGCTGCGCAATCTTCTCGGCGTACGTCGGATCAGCCGCCTCGGCGCGGATTTTGTGCACGTTCCCGCCGCGCAAGATCTCCAGCATCATGGCTTGCCAGGCGCGCGCGTGGCCGAGCGACTTGGCCGCGCCGTAGGCGTGCCATGCGCTCACGGTGGCCGCGTGCGAGGCCACCGGATCGAGCTCGGCGCCGAAGCTGTGCGCTCTCCGCATCAAAAACTCGTGATCCAGCTCGGCCAGAGTTTGTCCGAAATCGAAGGTCACGGCGCGCATCGAGGCTGCTTTCTCGTCAGTCAAAGAGCCCCCGTAGCTTCTCGAGGAAGCTGTGTTGCTGCGGCTGCACGTCTTCACCCAGCTCGCGCCCCAGCTCTTCGATCAGCTCACGCGCGCGCTCGCTCAAGCGCGCCGGAACTTCGACCGTAACCTCGACCAATTGATCGCCGCGCCCGGTGCGCATTCGGTAGGGAAAGCCCTTGCCGCGCACGCGCAGCACGGCGCCCGATTGAGTCGAGGGAGGGACGCGCAGCTTGAGCTTGCCGGCGAGGCTGGGCACGTCGATTTCGCCGCCCAAGGCGGCCTGAGCGAAGCTGATCGGCACTTTGCACACCACGTCCTCGCCCACGCGGCGAAAGAACGGGTGCGTGCCGACTTGGATCACGAGCTCCAAATTGCCCGGCGGCTTGTCGACGCGCACGCGATTACCGGCTTGGCTCACCGTGCGCGTCGCGCCGTCCTCGATGCCGGCGGGGATTTCCACGCCCAAGGTGCGCTCGCTCTTGGCCAGACCCTTCCCGCTGCAGATCCGGCACGGCGTGAGCACCATCTGCCCCGTACCGCGACAGCGCGAGCAAGGCCGCTCGACCGCGATCGGAAACAGGGCCTGCTGAAAGCGCACCTTGCCGCGCCCCCCGCAGGCCGAACAAGTCTCGACGCGGGTGCCCGGCTCCGCGCCGCGGCCGGCGCAGCCTTCACAAATATCGATGCGCTCGTACGTCACTTCGCGCTCGCAGCCGAGGGCCGCTTCTTCGAAGCTCAGCTCGAGATTCTTCTTGATGTCACCGCGGTCGCCCGTGCGAATGCCAAACGCGCCCAGTAGATCCCCGAACAGATCTTCGAACCCAGCTAGGTCGCTGAAGTCGATCCCGCCCGGCGCGGCTCCGCCGGGACGGAACGCGGCTTCACCGTAGCGATCGAAGGCGGCGCGCTTGTCCCGATCGCTCAAGATCTGGTGCGCGAGGTTGGCCTCCTTGAAGCGCACACTGGCGTCTGGATCGCCGGGATTTTTGTCCGGGTGATGGATCGCGGCCAGACGGCGGAATGCCGTTTTGATCTCGGCTTCGGAAGCCTCTCGGCCAACACCGAGCACCTCATAGGGGTCGCGCACCCGCCGGGTGTAGCATTTTCGCCCGGAGTTTTCCGCCGGAGGTGACGCCGTTTGGCCTCGGAGGCCCGGAATAGACTAACCTCTCCGAAGAAATGAGCTCAGGCGACAAGGACGACCGGCGATTGGGCTACCGAGCGCCCATCGAGCTGAAAGTCGAATACAAGCGGCTCAATACGTTCTTCGCGGATTACACCAAGAACATCTCGCGCGGCGGTACCTTCATCGCCACCGACAAGCCGCTGCCCGTCGGCACCGATTTCGTGTTCGCCCTGGGCGTGCCGCACATGGTCGAGCCCGTGCGCCTGCGCGGCAAGGTGATTTGGACTACGCCCGTCGAAGAAGCGACCAAAGCCAACCCCTGCGGCATGGGCATCGAGTTTCAATACTCCGCCGGCGAGCGCGAAGAAAAAGAAGCCGCCGTCGAACGCCTGATGACCTCCGAACTCGGCGACCACCTCGCCGAAAAACTCCTCGGCCGCAAACCGCAAAGATAGGTCTTGGGTTGGGGGCACGCGCGGGAACGGGCGCGCTTGCCGGTCTGCCCGCCGCTGTGGTCTGCCCGCCTCCGCACACAGCAACCCAGCGGCCGCGCCTGCCCCGCGCAGCGACGGACTCCATTCGCTTCACTTGAAACGGCTCCCTGAGGGCCGCCAAGATCGCCAAGCGCGCAGCACGTCACAGACGACGCGAGCCACCTGAAAACCACGTGGAGATTTGGGTTCGCTGTTGTCGATCAATTCGCGAAATATCCACGGCGGAGACCGCTCTTCGTCGTGAAAATAGATCGAGCAATGGCCGAAGCATTCACTCACGAATGATCGTCGAAGCAGACGCCCTTGGACGTTGAAATATCGCGCACAGCCGAAGCGCGGGACCCCAAATTTCCTCGAGTTCTCTGGTGTGGTGCTGCGTTGACGAGTCGTTCCGAGCTCTTGGCGATCTTGGTAATCTTGGCGATCTTGGCGGCCCTCTCGGAGCCGTCGCGGCGCGTAGAAACGAGTTTGAGTTCGAACTCGTTTTTGCTGGTCGATCACTGCCATGATCGACGAAGCAGACGCCCTTGGACGTTGAAATATCGCGCCTAGCCCAAGCGCGCCAACCCACAATTTTCTCGAGTTCTCTGGTGTGTTGCTGCGTTGACGAGTCGTTCCGAGCTCTTGGCGATCTTGGTAACCTTGGCGATCTTGGCGACCCTCTGGGAGCCGTCGAGGCGCGTAGAAACGAGTCTGAATTCGAACCCGCTTTTGCTGGTCGATCACTGCCATGATCCGACGAAGCAGACGGCCCTTGGACGTTGAAATATCGCGCCTAGCCGAAGCGCGCCAACCCACAATTTTCTCGAGTTCTCTGGTGTGTTGCTGCGTTGACGAGTCGTTCCGAGCTCTTGGCGATCTTGGTAACCTTGGCGATCTTGGCGACCCTCTGGGAGCCGTCGAGGCGCGTAGAAACGAGTTTGAATTCGAACTCGCTTTTGCTGGTTCGAGCACTGCCTCGGTGAGCCCAGCGCTACGCGCGGGGCTTGCGCATCCCCCGAGGTGCGATGCTGGATCGCGAGCGCCCACTCTCTCGGCTCGCAATGGCGCGTTGGAGAACGGGACTACGGGAGCTTCACGCCAGCGGGCAGCTTGTAGTCGGGGGCGGGTTTGTTGCGCATGGCCAGGAGATCGCGGGCGATCGTGACTTCGACCAGGTCGATGGCGGGGCTCTGCGCGACGCGTTCGAGATCTTTGGAGGAGTCTCCGCCGGCTTGCAGTTTGAGCATCGCGGCGTAGAACGTAGCCTCGGTTTTTTCGGAGGCGGTGTGCGCGGCGTTGGCCAGCTCTTGATCGCTGAGTTTGCCGCGTGCCCAGGCGCGCAGGCGCGCGGGCCAACCGGAGTTTTCGTCCACACCGGCGTAGGCTTCTTCGACCGTGCCGTCGCTCGGCACATTGAGCTTCTTTTCGACGAGTTGTAGCCAGAGCGCGACGTACACCAGATCTTCACTAGCGAGATTGGCGGCCACCGCGCGTTGCGCGGCGCGGCGCGAGGCGCGCAGATCGCCGTGGGTGAGCGCGCGGCGTGCGGCGTCGAGGACGGTCGCGGTCAGCTGGTTCGGATCCGAGCTGGAGGCTTCGTAAGCGCGCTCGGTCGCGCGGCGGGCCGCGATCGGGTCGTCGTAGTGTTCGAGGATGCGCGCCAGGAGCCGCTCGCTGCGTGCGAGCGCGGGGCCGCCGGCGCGCGCCGTCTTTTGCGCGTCGACGGCGCGGGACAGCGCCGCGTCCAGCGTTTTGGCAGCGTGTTCGGCGTCGCCATGGTCGCGATACACCTCGAACTTCATGTTCAAAGCGTCGGTCTCGGCCAGCGGATCATTGGTCGCCTTGGCCAGCTCGACGGCTTGGCCCAAGGTGAAGAGCGCCGCGCCTTGATCGCGCTGGCGCTCGATCGCGCTCAAGGTCATCAGTGACTCCAGGCTCGGCTCGGTGTGCGCGGCCGATTGAATCAAGGGCAGGGCGCGGGCAAGCTCGCCGTGGCGCGTCTCGAGCGCGCCCATCACGTAACGCAGGCGCGCGCTGCTCGGGTTGACTTTGCCTAGATTGCCCTTGTTTTCGGCCAACGCCAGGATCGGCTGAGCGTTGTCGAAGGTGCGCCGCGCGCAGGGCAGCTGATCGAGCGCATCCTCGGATACCAGCGCCTTGCCCACGATGCCGAGCGCGAAGCTGAGGTTCTCGGCGCTGCCTTCCTTGGCCAGCGCAGGAGCCAGCAGCAGCGGCGCCACTTCTGCCATGCCGTAGTTCATGAGTTGCGCGGCCAAGGGCGCCGCTCCGCGCATCGAGCTCGGCTCGGCTCGGAACAGTTGCACCGCGCTGCCCCAGGTGGCGGCTTCCAGCAAGGTGTGATCGGGCAGACCATCGGCTTCTCCGGCGCGCGAAGCGGAATCGAAGAAGTGACACAGATCGGCCCAGGCATCCGGGTCGTTCTCGTCAGCGGCGCGTTCCAGGCGATCGCGTAGCTCGGGCGCGATGATGCGGCCCAAGTCCGCGTGGTCCGCGGCCGTGAGTACGCCGCGGGCGTCGCCGTGCCGCAGGTACAGCGCAATCAGCGTGTAGCCGCCGCCGCGCAGGGCGCGGTAAGCCTCGTAGGCTTCGTCGCGATCGGTATTGGAGTTCATCGGCGCGTCCGCCGCGTTCGATTCCAGCGCGCGTTTCAGCCATTGCACGGCGCGTTCGCTGGCGTTGTCGAGCGTGGCTTTGCGCGCCTCGAACAGCGAGCGCTGCGTCGCGGCTCGCAGATCCGCGCCCGCCGCTTGCATCGGCCCCGCGCCGTGCGTGGCTTGCGAGAAGCGCGCCATCGCTTCCAGATGCGCCACGACCTCGTCGCGCTCGGGGCCTTTGGGCAGCTTGTCACGCAGCATGCCGTAGAGCGTGAACGCGTAGCCCTCTTGACCTAGGCGCGCGACCTCGGCCGCGCCCGAGCTCAATGCGCCTTCGGAGCCGTCGAGCGCCGCGTCTTGAAACTCACCGGCGCGCATCAAGTAGAACGCGCCGGTCAGTGCCTTCAGCCCGGCTTCGCGTTGACCGGCGTCGAAGCGCGCCTTGGCGCGTTGCAGTTGACGACGCACCACGCCCACGAGCAGGCTCGCGCGCTCGGGGGTCGCTTCACCGTTGACCAATATTTTATAAGCCGCTTGGGCGAAGGCTTCGTCGCTGACCGCTGGGATCGGCGAGCCGCTGACGGCGGCCTCGGGCGATTTGGCTCGAGATGGGTGGGCCGCGCAGCCGTTGCT
>Ga0247780_1001750_pt1 | contig 10605 bp, 13 predicted proteins | sample UWRJL079202R5_FD_179927 | JGI IMG/M metagenome (GOLD analysis project Ga0247780, IMG submission 179927) | Plant litter microbial communities from Arlington Agricultural Research Station in Wisconsin, United States - UWRJ-L079-202R-5 | ecosystem: Environmental > Terrestrial > Plant litter >... | reverse complement strand
ACATGGAAAAAAGGCTGTTAGGATCTTTGGCCCAATTCATCCTTTGACCAGTGCCAAAGGCTGAAACACTGCTCCCAGCAAAGGCTCTCCGGAAAGAAGAGCGGATTTTCTTCCATGGCTTCCATCGACGGACGCCTTAGCCAGTCTCCTTGATGATTAACCGATCTGGTGATATGCGACGAGCATAACTACCAAGGCGCCTCATTCACCCATGTGGCCTGAGAGGTACCTGTTCTAAGGCTTCATTCTGCCACAAATGCCCAGCTTGTACCCCGGCTTCCGTCCCGAAGTCCCAAGTGGGCGACATGAACCACCGCTGGGTACGGGGATGGCCAATCCTCGATACCCGCCGTCTCAGGGGACTACATGGTATAGTTGGCCGGGTATACTTGCTTGGGGGTGTCAGAGCTGTGGCTATCGCCGTAGGTGCCTCATGCTCCCGCTAAACTCCTCCACTGCTGCTCAGATCGCAACGATTTCCGACCTAGGGGCTTCTCGGGGTTCAGCGCGCTTGGTTAGCTCGAGCTGAATCCCTGTCCAAGGTTGTAATCCTTCATGCGCAGAAGGGTGGCATTCGGCCGGGAACGACCCCATGAAGGAGATCCGATCTTGGAACCTGAGAAATCGGCACGGAAGGGCGATCAAGAAGATTGGTGGAATGCTTCAGCTCCAGGTCGCTGCTGTGAGTCCAGGTCTTTGAGCTCGCTGTATTACCTAGGTAGCCACTCTCCCGTACCTGAGGTATAGGCCAACGTTATATTGAGTGTACATGCCGCAGTGGGAGCCGCTATGGCAGTCGTGTCGGTTAGTCCACGCAAGTAGTATGCAAAAGGAAGCGAGAGGATACATTGCAACATCGCTATCGGTCCACTGCCAGACCTGACCTGGATTGTCCGAGAGCAGGCATCCGCCAATTCTTCGTCTGTGTTTGCGCTTCAATGAGGAATTGCGTTGGGTTCGGCCATCGTCCCTGTCAAAGAATGCATCCCCTGCACAGGCCGAGCAATGCCTGCGAATCCCTGACTAATAATTGCCAAGGAACGACCCTGCAAGGCTTTTCATAGGCTCAAAGGCCGTCGACACCACCGCCCCTGTCCTTGTCGAGGTGCCCTCTGTCGCAGACACCTGTCCAGCCCACGAGCTGCAAGAATCTGGGCTTGTGTCGTTGTTATAATTGGATTTCTAATATTATTATACTTTTGCCTCTGTTCGCTGCGTGCTCGCGTCCTTTTTTAATTTTTTTTTTTAACCAACAGCCAGTGCTATGGGTTTTTGGAAGAACATCGTTTCAGTTCTTCCCCGATTCAGGCCCAACGGGAGCATTCGAGCAGAAGCCGGCAACGACGAGGAATGAGGGGCACAAAGCTTCCAGAACGCGATCGCCGTCAAGGTCCCAATGAGGCCGGTGAAAGATAGACCCGGCGGCGGCATTTGTTCGTGCCCGTTCGTCTCGAACCAGCACGTGCGGATAGTAGGGCAAGCCCCCCAATGTATCCGTCCATACTCCGTCGCGTGGTCTGACGGACGACCATCAGCAACAAGCGCCGGTCATGCAAGCTGTTGGAGAAGCTACCCCCCTCCCCCTCCCCCTCCCCTCCCCGCCCGGCCAGGCCGTTGGCGGGCACTGATGACGCTCGGGTACCTTGCATCAAGCTGGCGGATAGCCGTTAGTGAGACTCCAAGTCTGGGATTGGGATGGGGTAGTTCATCAGAGAGTGACATTGGGGAAGAGGGGGGGGATCATGGCATTGGGCGATCGCCTCCAAGAGTACTGCCCGCAACAGACCCTTCGTCTTGTGAGATGCAGTGCGACGCAGAAATGTGAAATGTCGATATTGGCTATTTAGGCTTGCACAACGAAACCGCCCCCGTCATCGGCTTCAGCATGACAGCGCGCTGGCAAAATGCCGGTTACACTGTTGACGTCGTTGAATCGATCGCTTCCCCCACTCTCGAGATCATGCAACGCCACTGTTGCTAGGTTGTTTAGAAGCAGGTACGAAGTGCAGAAGGACGTATTGTACAACCCGATGTCGCACAGCTGTGTTAGGTGCTGTGCATATCGCGGTGGAGAGCATGGTGTGTTTTTCCAGGATCTCGGGGGAGTTTTGGGGCTTGACTGCCGGTTGCAAGCTGCGAGTCATCAGCAGGGTGGTACTGTGAAAGGACGCCACCCGTCAAACGTTGCACGACAACGTGGAAAGCCGAGTCAGATTCAACGTCAACGCCGTGATGCAATCAAACTCCTAACTCTCCGGGCTTGCCGTGATCTGCGAGTCTTTTTTTCCTTCTGGAAGGTTTAGAGAAGGTGCTGGACTCTGACGCAGATCTCCATTGAAGGGAGATTGCCAACCGATACGCACTTGCAAGCCCGGCGCTCTGGGCCAGCCGGCGGTGGAATCAGGGAACATCACGGAATCGCCCCCGGGACGTCTGACATCCCGACGATCACAAGGATTGCGACACTTGGGCGTGTAAAAGCTTGCCGGGGCGAATATGGGACGAAAGAGATCTTTCTATGCGACAAGTGAGTCGCATAGTGCTGTGGTGGTCGATCAGGTACTGATCTTCGCCAGGGGCTGTATGGTGTACTCCGAAGGCCTTGGGGTTTCTTTGATCTCCTTGTTGGGGTCCCCTTGATGAGGGGCAGAGTTCGGATGAGCAGTTGCAATTCTTCCGTGAGGCAACATCAAGCGCATCAATCGCCGCCAGGCCCGGGGCCACCTCACCCAATGAAGTTGAGTTGGCGATCAAACCACAAACCCGAGTGGGGGAGGGGATGGGCAGACACCACCTCAACGGTGAGGTGGGTGGGAGTCTTAGATTGTGATTAGGCACTTAACGCCAGTACTATCACCCATGCGGCGCGGAGAATAACATCAGATGAACGATCATGAGTGGTGCATGCCACAGGATCGCTGGCCGGCTATCCCATCTGGCTATCAAGCTATCAAGACGTGGTTGAGAAGCTCGCTGGCGCCTCGCACGGATGTCGTTCCCTGATTTCTGTCTCGAGAAGGGCCGAAATTCATTGAGGAAGAAGTCTGTGACAGCTCCTTCCCTTGGTCTCACCAACCTTAACTTCGACAGGTGTGGTGCATTGCGCTAAACCACACGGCAGGCACCCGGGATCAACCTTTTTGAGATCATCAGCTTCTCGGAAGTGACGACAGAGTTTCCGTTCGACTGTCCGTCAACGGGGGTTTCAAACGACTTCCTTCCGCACGTGCAAGCCCATCATCCCGATCATGGCTGTTCTCAAATTGGTATTGAATAGATTGGTGCTGGCCCTAGCGCCTGGCGTGCTTCTTCGCTCAGCACTCACGAGCGACCTTTCCCCTGCAGAGCTGTCTTTGGATCCCTGGGCAACCAGGTGCCAGCAATCATGAGTTGCATCCGACGCAATTCAGCCTGCAATCGACGCCCGCAGCAAATTGAATCGCTGCAGTCCACGCGCAGGCAAAGTAAGTGCCCAAGACTTGTCCTGGGGTGGTCTGTCGAGGAACACGGGCCGTCACGATAACGATGTGCGAACGCGTCCGGCAGTGACGTACGTATCGAGGAAGGGGCTGCCTAGGGAGGTCCACCGAACCGGCCCGTTCCCCACGGAATTGGAGGCTATCTCGGCGAGGCGGAGAGGGAACGGTGCGGGCAGGAAACAACCCACCCCATCCCTGAGCAACCGCAGCGGCTCACAACGTTCGGTTCAGCCCTGCCAAACAGGGCGAAAACGTGGAGTGCGAGCCGCTGCCGTCCGTTCTTTTGGTGGCGCAACCGCAAAGTCCCAGCAACAGCTACAATTACATTTCGATGTGTCTTCGATTTCGCAGGGACGCCCGCAACCTTTCTCTCCCCTTCTCGCTGCTGCGTGTCAAAAACCGCTCAATTCGATTGTCTGCACGGGGCCCATTTTCGGGTGTTCGGGTGAAGTTCCTCGCACTGTTGGCAGATCTCGAAAAGCGCCAGGGTTGGAAGTACTGTGGGAGCCCCGGCTGCTTCACGTCGGCAATCCTTCAATGCGGTCCCGAGAACGAAACTCGCGTACTCTGTCCTGGTGGAACCACTTTTTGCAGCATCTTTTTTTCTGTGGCACTATACACAGGGGAAACCGGACAGTTGTTGCGCTGGCTTACTCGAAGTTCCAGCTACTTCATTTCCACCGCATCAGACAGCATGGGCCGACATGGGAAGCTAGGCCTTGTGAATGTTTGATCTTCTTTTAGCCGGAATGCTGCGATAAGTGTCGCCTTTCTTGTACCCACTCGCCATAAAGTGCCTGGCTGGAGACAAGAATCTGGCAAAATCGGCCGTCGGCCCGGTTTTAACCACCCTGGAAATCGTGCAGCACGCCTTTCGGGAAAAGTCCATTCTGCTGTTTATGTTATCAGTTGCTGTGGAAGCGAAATATCAGGAAGACACTTGTCACCGGCGGCAGCGGCACAACCGAACGCACCGCCGCAGCCGTCTGCCCGCCTGCAAGGGGAAATAAGCATGTAGACAGGTGCCGGTTACAAGACAGGCTTTCTAAGAGCCAGCTCGATGGGAGTGGTGCTATCCCGCGCTCGTGTTTGTGCGTCTGTTTTGATTGCACGAAGCGAAGTACCTATCAAAGATGCTTCTTCTGGCTGTTTTATCGGACAGGGCGATTGGTCTGGGTCTTGACCGAGTCTTTGCCTCTACGTCGAGAAATCAGGCGGATCGTGAAGGTGCCCGGCAGCTAGATCGTTGACGTCGAAGATGGCCCTCCTCACGGCGCGTGGCATGGCTCTAGAATACTTCCGGTCTAGTGGCCAGCGCGGGCGGACCAGCACGGGATTTCCGTCGACGGGAGATGGGCAAGAGCCTCCTCGGACGGAATTCCCGCCTCTGCAGTGAAGCCTGCAAGTCGTTACATCGCATCTGGCCATCGGCAGCTTCTTGGGTTTGCTGATGGAACGCTGTCTGCACGGGAAGAGTTGGCTGCACCAGGGCCCAATGTCTCGATTGCCCTGGAGAGGGTATCATTGAGCTTTTGCAAGCGCAGCGACACCGATACTAATAAGGTATCGTTCCATCAAGCCTCGGGTGACCCCCACAAACACACTGGGGCAGGCAGGTCTCCAATATCATCTTCGCTCACGTTATCCTGTTGATATTAACTCTCGTCAGACTCTCGTCGCTTGAAACCCGACTGTCTTGTCCAGCTCGCCACGGTTTCGCTCGGCGTCCTGAGCAAGGACGCTTGCTCCATTGTTGCGGATGTCATTGAGCTTTTGGGGGCTTCTCAGCCAGGGCAAAAGACCAATAGCCGTACAGAAGGAACTCGAATCCAATCACATCCGAGGGAGATGGGGTGACGCTCCTTTACTTCTCGCCAGGTGACAGCGAATCGAAGACTCCTTGCTGCTGCTGTCCACAGGCCTGCTCCGCCAGACAAAAGGAAACGTGCCTGTGGTGGAAATGTGTGCCCGACGCCACGCACAATGTCTCATTTGACCCCCCCACGCGAATGACGACAGCGACAGCTTGACGCGTCAAGCGCCATCGCGACGCCACGAGATTGCCCCTCCTTCCACAGGGCTCAGGAACCCAGTTGGCGGGGAGGAGAGGGTGGTATTTGGGTTTCCTCTTACAGGATGCCCAGGCTCGCTGATGCAGTCGTATCACGCCCTCTTGCCCCTTTACTTACTACCTACTCTAGTACCCTTTCGTAGGCATCCTTAAGACCCTCGACAAAGATTCGATAGTCAATCATTACGAGGGAACTTTGTGAACATGGGGCGTTGGCTGTCTACGAGGGGTAATGGAGCTTTTGCCTTTTTAGGGGCCTTTTTGGAGGGGGAATCCCCTGCTAGGACGCGTCGGTAGCGCGACGGATCTGGAATCCTGGCGTTTTCATACCCAGGAAGTCATCACATTGCATGCGCCGTCGAGGGAGCTGAACAGGGCGAAGAAGAAAGTTGTCTTGGCAGCGCCCTCGAGGTTCCCGCCCAATGAAGGGATGAGAAAGCCGAGATTGTTGAGCATTGCGGCCATTCGTCATTTCATGACGTGAGGGGGGGGGGAGGGCATCCATTTGCTGTGGCAGCGTGGCTGCACAGGGCTGAGATGGGCGTGACGCTAGGCTTTCCTAGCGCGTATCTCTGTCAGTTCTCACAACTGTTTGTTGGCGATCACCGATTCCCGAGCGCGGCCATGCGGCCTCCCGTCGGCGGGAGGTTGCCGGCGGCGCGCAATGGGATGTTGGTGGAAATCTCTCAAACTAGGACGCGGCTGGGGCATATAGGGCCTATATCTGGGAGCTCCCTGGTTTCTACAAACCGTAGGAAATACAAAATTGTTACATGAGTACTCTCATAGACCTTGAAGATGGAGAAAAACATGCGATTTCCATGAGACTGAGAACAGGGCAGGATATACGAAAATTGATATGAACGATCCTCATAGCCCCTGAGGAGGGAGAGAGGCAGCGATATCCCTCCCAGTCAGTCGAAGCTTTTTTCCCTTGCGGGAGCTGTGTAGGCAGGGACTCTCCTGTTTCATACGTGTACTTGCTTGCTTGTGCTTCGTAGTCCTCGAATTTGACAGGCTCATACTTGGAAGGCTCCTCGGGCGTGATGAAGCGAGGGAGCGTCTTTATTAGATGTGAAGGCCGGGCGACAACGAAAAAGGGGATCGAGTATCGGGCGGGTACCCCTGAGCCGGGTATGTTATCGGCGCCGGGGGCGGTGACGCGGTGGAGAGCAGAGATGAAGTAATCTGGGCGGATGTCAGGGAAATACCGTTAGTAAAGCGCTGCAGCGTGTCGCCGATGTTCAGGACAAGGGCACCCTCTTCGAAAACGGCCGAGAGGTATTCCTGGGTTTGGTGGGGAGCCTGCCAAACCAAAGACCTGGCTCTGGACCTTCTCCTTGGAAATGGCTAGTTATTGTAAGAGACGCAGTTGGCTGTGAGCTGCCGAGTTGAGCTGCATCAGGGCAGCGCGGTCCTCGGACGTCAAGCCGAGACCGACGCTAATAGCATCGAAAACAGCCTTCCCTACAACAGCAAACCGGTCGTACAGCCCAGACATATACGTTTGAAATCCCGGCAGTACCTCCTCGGGAAGCCATATGTTGCCCTGCTGATCGTTATGCTCACTTCCAATCTCATAGCTTTCCTTTTGCAAACATGTCAGCGCGCACCCCTCCCTCTCACCCTCCCATGTGGGACTGAAGAGACACGCCTTGAAATCCCCCATCTTCCTCAACGCCCCCACGACATCATCCTGGACGGCAACCTCATCCTTCGAATACAACTTCTCCTTCCCCAGCCCGGAGTACCCCCGATGGGGCAGCAGTCCGTCCCGATGCGGTGCCTTCATCTTCTCTTCCACAGGCAAGTCAAACAACTTCTTGGTCCAGGCAAAGGCCTCTTCAATTTCCTGAGTTGTGAAGCCGTGGCCGGTGATCTTGGCGAAGCCGAAGGAGTGGAGAGCTTTGACGAGGGCTTCGGCGGCTTTGAGCCGTGAGGTGTCTGTGGCGGCATGTCCGGAAGAGGCGGAAAGGGGGGCTGAGGTCTATTGTCGGGATGGTTCTGTTGATGTGTGTCACATTGATGTGTTGTGTCCAGCCTCTCTACTTTCAGTCAGATTCCTATCTAGATCTTTATAGCAGGAGAAAGTACCAGGCTCAGATTGAACGTGAAATATACCTATCTATCTGCTCTTGTGCCTCAAAATATCCCAAACTGGCGGCGAGCCACTGCTAGATACATGTTGATCTATGCCCATGCATACTGACATTAAAGACAGTGTATGTTCAACCGGTGTTAGGGGAATCCAAACTCCATGATCCCGACCCCAAGTTCCCATTCGAAACAGAACACCACGACTCCAACAAAAGACCGTACTACGCCAGAACCGCCCAAGAAAATGATAAGAGCAGAGTGAACACGGCCGCTCAGCCGGTAGAGTACGCAGGCTCTCGCTCCATCTCCACATCGACTACATGTAGAGGCGACATACGGTGATGGCGCCGCTCTTCCTTCTCGACAAAAGTGCTGTGCAAGAATGATAGAAACGTGTCAACTTCCTGCGTAGTGCTCATCGCGCCGAGACTTGCCCGAACAACCCTAAAGAATGTCAGCATTGTGAGATCTGCTGTTGCGTACATATACGAGCAGAATAATTTACCCGGTAGGTAGCTCATTGATGATACTCAGCCCATCGGAACCTGTATTGCCCCGAGTCAGTTTGCCCCTATTACCCACACTTCCCTTCAAAACTTACCGCAATGGTGGCCAGCGGATCTCGCACGCTTCAGCTGCCATGGCTCATATTCCAGCGAGGAAAAGATTCCACCAGGGCAGCAAATCCCTAGTCGCTGTCAGTATCCACGACCCAACCTCAAAATAAAGCAGGTGGTAAGGTAAACTCACCTCCAGATCGAACATAAACCCCCTGATCGTTCGCGGCATGCTCAACGGTCGAGTATGGAACATACGACCCATCCTCACGAAACACATTAAACGCCAGAGTCGCACCCTGCCTAACAGCATCCCCAAACTCTTCCTCGGACTCGCAATACACCTTGCACAGCGGCTGTCCATTCATATACCGCAGCGAGCTGATACCCTCAAAAAGCCTCCGCACAAGCCGGGTCGTATGGAGCGAGACGTTTTCCATGGATCCATACAGCTCTCGATGGATATCAATCGCCTCTCCCAGCGCCAAGATGCTGTGGAAAGGCAGTGTGCCGTCCTCCAGGCCCTCATGTAGACCGTGTGCATGGCCGTCCGTCTCCCCGTCCTTTGCGCCGCTGGTAGCAGCTTCTAGCCCCTTTGAGACGTGCCATGCACCGCCGATCGCGCTGACCATGGATACTGTGCCTCCGCCGAAGTACCTGATGACAAGTGAGTTAGTCCCGTTTTACCAAGCAGTAGCATGTGGTCAACCCGGCGACATGTCTTCCACTCTCTCTCCCTCCCCTCCCCCTCAAAAAACCAAGTAAAAGCTCAAACCTACCTCCTCAACGCCAAAATATGCCCCGAATCCTTCCTCACCACCAACCCCCCCAAATCCGGAAACCCAAACACCTTATAGAACGACACACACGCAAAGTCCGGCGCAGCCTCTGGATCCTCAAACGCCCTCGCCATTGGACTCGTCATCGCCAACGCCGCCGCATCCAACAAGCTATACGTATTCCTCAGGTGCTTCTCCCCCCTTATCCTCCGCGCCCACTCCAGCGGGAGTCTCCTGCCGGTGAGGTTCGACTGGCCGGGGTAGCCGAAGAGGCCCAGCCCCGTGGTGTCATTCTCTGGTTTTTGGTGATAACCACCCAACCAAGCCTCGACCTCGCCGTCGGATTCGAAACACCTGTGGCTCCCTTGGCCGGCGAGCTCACGCACGCCTACGACGCTGGTGTGGGAGTCGCGGTGGTAGCCGTACCAGAACTTGCCGGAGCGGGTCTGCTCCGCGAGGTCGCGGAAGGAGTCGGCGACGAGCTTGATGGCGGCGGTGGCATTGGCGACGAAGACTAGGTCGAAGTGGCGGGGGTCGGCGCCTAGGAAGCGGAGGGCCTTGGCGCGGACGGAGTCGACCATGTCGCCGGAGGCTTTGGCGGGTTGGTTGGCGGAGTGGGGGTTGCCGTAGAGGGAGGTGTTCATCTTGTGAGCGAAGCGGGAGACGAGGGAGCGGGAGTAGATGGTGGCGCCGCTGTGGTCGAGGTAGATGCCTGGGTGGTATTGTTAGGATACCTAGCTGGGTGCGGATCAGGGGGGATGGGCTTACCATTCTTCATGTGAGGGTACTCATCCTCACGGATGATTTCAACAGGTCGTGTGTAAGGGCATGGTGGCAGACTCTGGATGCCATCGTAGGTAGCTGCGATGCCATGGGAGGTCAGTTTAAGGGGTTGCTGTATGAGTTGTGGCTACTAGTCATACGGTTCATGGTAGCTAGGGATCTCTGTCCCCATGGTCTGTCTCTAGACACAGCGATGGGCTCACACATATACTGCGCAGAGGGAGCTGGGCTACATGTAAGCCTCCGGCCCGAAAGGCCAATAAGGAGAGCACGTCGATTCATGGTCGATGGCGAGATATCTGTCCAGGATTGCGCGACACGAGTCTAGGACCACCGATAGGAGTAGGGCAGGAAGGGCTACCGTTTAATAGTCGGTAGGTCCCTCATCTCCTTCCCTCCCCTCTTCCCTCTTACAAGGCTAGTAGAGAAACCCCGACACCGGGTTGGGATACATTCCCGGTTCACTTCCATAATGCCACCCCTCCGAGAGAGAGTTCATGACCAGGGGGTATGGACATGCATGCCCTCGGCGCCAGCATGCGGCCGCGTCAAGGTCGAATGACAGTCTGCAGTATTACATGAGCAGATATGGGAAACTATTGGAGCCTCGCCCAATGTAGGATGCCTCAATAACTGGGAACTGTTGAGTAACAACCCGATCTAGCGCCGATGTGGGTACCATCGAGGTGCAGTAGTTCAAGACTCCCTCAAAGATCTCGTCGAGGTAGTTGCTGACACTGTGTTTGTTGCATGTTTGCGGCTTGGAGACTCACATGGTTCTCCCTTCGGCGATAGAGGAAAAGTGGGACGAGGAGGAGGAGGAGGAGGAGGAGGAGGAG
>Ga0247780_1001747_pt1 | contig 10633 bp, 4 predicted proteins | sample UWRJL079202R5_FD_179927 | JGI IMG/M metagenome (GOLD analysis project Ga0247780, IMG submission 179927) | Plant litter microbial communities from Arlington Agricultural Research Station in Wisconsin, United States - UWRJ-L079-202R-5 | ecosystem: Environmental > Terrestrial > Plant litter >... | reverse complement strand
CTAAAAACTGCCAATCTAGGACAGGGTTTCCCCTCCTTCGTCGTCCTCCACCTCTGGAAAATCGGGCAAATCGACCACTTCCTCTGGCCAGGGGCCTTCAAACAGTGCCTGATGCTCATCCTCCATTGCCACCAATTCGGCTTCTTCAACTGACTCCTACATATCCTTCCTTTTACGTTAATTTTTATGGTCTAGATCCTTCAAACTGGCTAAGGTTTTGGTATTTAGAAATAGAAAGGCCGCGAAATTAGTGGTTTACAGTGTGAGGCGATTCCGAACCTTATTGTGAACAAATTTTGTTATGGAGAAAGAGCGTTTGGAAGGCACATTATTAACCAGAGTAAAGTATATTCTTTTTATAAGGTGTGTGAGAATAAGGTCTGTAGTGTTATACCAGAGCTAGAAATCGTAAGGTTTAGCATCATCGTCGCCTGTGGAAGCCACTTTAAAATAAAGGCCATCCCTATTACAAAACTGGTAGAACTGGAGCAGCACTGCTAAATGGGACTCTACAGTATAATATCTGCAAAGGAAGGCCTCCACGCGTATAAGTGTGACGACCCTGCAGGCCGTCACTTGGGCCGGGGCGGCCCGACGAATCCCCTGCAAAAGGAACAGTACAGGGGGACAGCGTATACTGTCCAGACACACTGGGCCAGGGGTGCAAAGACCCGAAGCCCCTACGACCAATAAAGTGCTGCTCGCAGCATGCTGAGTGCTCGCGTCGCGAGCAGGAGAGACCTCACGAGCAGAACGCTTACGCAGTGCAAAGTGCTTACATAACGAGCACTTACAACACTATAAGCAAGGTATAAAGTACCTTACAGTAGCTAGTATAAATAGTTATAATTATACCCATAACCACTGTAAGGGACTCTGGTTCCTTACATTAATATTCAATTATTTATTTATATCTTACTGTTTAAACTCATATCTGTATATTATAATAATAACAACTTACAGTAACATTAAACCCCCGTTTAAGAGTGCTAGCTTAATAAACCGTCTTTAAAACGCCCCTTACCTGTTAATATCCTACTATACGTTCTGTCTTAACCCACACTAGTCCTTTTAAGGCCTGTATTAGGTGTAGGTTATAATATAATACTAACGTGCCAGTTTTAAACGCTGTTTATTAAATTCCCAGATACTACCTCTCTCTTACTAATATATTAACTTCTAGAAAAGGAAAGGAGATTAAGGAAGTGTAAGCTTAACCTTGACTCCCTATTATTAATAAGTTAGCTGCATGCCTTAAAGACTTAAACCTTAACTAGCAGGGACTGGTTAAGGAACTTAACAAAACCTTCCTTAAAGATATTAAAAGCTGTATTGGTCTTATTAAAAAACTCCAGGCCCGACTTAACGTTATTAAGCTAGAGAATAACAACCTTAAAGGCTTATAAAAGAAATAAGTAAAACTCCCCCTACCGTTACGCTTTAAAGGAGACTTTACGCAGCTGGAGTCCTAGATAGCCCAGCTTTAGAGTTATATTACCTATTATAATAAGTAGTTCTTTAAAAAAGAAGGAAAGGTCAGGTTCGCCAGAGCCTTATTAGATAAAGTAGCTACTCGCTAGTATAAACCCTATATAAAGATAATTAATAACCTTTTTATAGATAGAGTATGAAAGGAAGCCCTTAAAACTTAGGCTCTTTTTAATAACTTTAACATTTTTATCAATTAACTCCAGACTAAGTTTAAAGAACTAAACGCCCCTAGGTGGGTTAAATAACACTTTATAACCCTGAGATAGATATCCTTAATCCTTAAGTTCTCTATATGTTTTAAACTAGAAGTAATAAAAACTAAGCTTAACTAAGAGGCCTTAGTAATATTATTTTAAAGTGGTTTAAAGGAACACGTCACTGGAGATCTTTATTAAGAAGACCGACCAGACCACCTTTAAAAGTTAGTCGAAATGGCCATTAAGGCCGATAATTAGTATTATAATCACTACTATCAGAAGAACTTTTAAAAAGAATAAACCCCTTACTAACTAAGTAAGCTTAAAAAGGGAAACTAATTAACTATAACAGGTCACCATCCCAGGCTAATAGATATTAGTATAGTAAACCGCTAGAATTAGCCTAATTATAATAAGCCTTAACGATAATAGTAGTAAAAGCAGCTTAAGGACTTATTATAAGTTTAATACTTTAACTGTAATAAGAAAAACCATATAGTATAATAGTACTTGTTATTAAAGTAAGTTAGTTAAAAACCTATCTTAAAAGGAGGAAAGCACGTTAGGTTTAACTTAAGAGATATTTATATTAGGATAGCAGGTAATAAAGAAGATTACACTTAGATAGATAAATGTAACTTAAGAGATAAGGAAAAAGAAAAGGAAGAACCTTAAAATATAGTGTACCTAGTCCTTAAAGGTGTCTTAAAAAAGTCAGCTATAAAAGTGCAGGTTACAGAAGACCGACTTTAAGGTGGAAATTTAAAACTATTAAAAGTGCAGGTTATAAAAGACCGACTTTAGGAAGAAATGTTTTAGTTAATTATTACAGGTTTTAAAAACCTCACCCTGTAAGCCTAGGAATTAAGGAAGTCCAGGAAGGACCCTGATTTAGAAATTACTAAAATAGTGGAAGGAGTTAAAGAACTAGCCCTCCAGGTTACCTAAACGGTAAAGTAAGCCTTAAAAGGTAAAAGAGAATAAATTAAGAGAATTAAGCTAAAGAAACGGAAGTTCTTTTTAATAATACCCCCTAAGACTTTTAAACACTTTAAGCACGTTAAGTAAATTAGCACCTTTACCTCCCTAAAAGAAGGACAGCTTAAATGGTTACCTTACATTAAAACTAGTGTGCCTTAAACTAGTACCTTAAAGGTCCCCTGAGAAGGTATAAAGTAAACACATTAATAAAGGATTTAGGAATTAAAGGAAAAGTATTAAGAATTAGTGGATGAAATAAAGGACCTGTAGGTTAAAGGCCTTACTGTAATGTCTAAGGATAGAGTGATGGAAATCGGGTTAAAACTTTATAATAAAGTTCACTTTACTAATTAGCTTAAATATCGACTTGTTAAGGAAGATTACTTTATAGAAGAATAAACTGGGTTATTATTACCTAAGTTTTAAGAAGAAGTTTAGGAGAAATAACGTATATAAAGGTAAGTGGAAGAAAAGAAAGAATAAGGCGTTACTTCCCCCGTTCTGTACTTTATAACTGTAACACCTGCAGTTAACATTAACCACCTTAGTTATAAAGATATACTGTGGATTAATTATATATATAATAATTACATTTTTAACCGGTATTACAGACTTAAAGCCCTTTATAACTATTTCCTTAATATACAGAAATGGGATTACGCTGTCGCTAAAGTAAAGTTAGAACCAGCCTATTACTAAGTCTCCTACTCCCCGGTAAAAGAGTTTAGTAATAAGTGGAAAGTTACTATAATTAACTAAGCTCCCACCACATGTTAGTAAAGAGGAGTATTTAATAACTGCCTAGTTATAACGTGTTTACTATATCTTAATAGAAAAGTTAGGGAATAGTAGAAGTAAGAAGATTACTAACAGGTTTAAAAGTAAAAAGATATTATTATAATCTAATCTTATAAAGTGTATTATCGTCTTATTAAGGACTTCTAAAATATCGTACTGTTTAAAGTTAACTAAACGCTAAGGCGTGAGAACCTAAAGAAGGTTAATCGCTAAGTTTATTAAAGTTACCTGTTTTTCTAAAAGGAATTAGGAAAAGGCTACAGGCCCTTTAAAAGGGCTAGAAACCAGTAGTTCGCTGGTTAGTAAAAACCCTAAGAAAAAGAAGAGGCATTTAAAGGTTAGGTTAAATAAGACCTTAAGGACAGATAATTATTATAACTTAAATATTAAAGAAGTATAAGTATTACTTTATTAATATTAATATAATAAATGGAAGAAAAAGGCCGTTTAAGGTAAAAGTAGTAATTAATAACGGGAGTGCTTTTAACCTAATACACCCCTTATTAGTTAACTGAAGGAAACTCCCTAATTAAGAGTATAAAGAGGCTATTCCCATATAAAATAGAGAAGGAGGCTTATACTAATATAATAACGGTAAAGTCACCTACCATTTACCACTCTTAATTAAAGTAGACGGGGACGAATAATAAGTGGACTTTAACATTACACTAGTTACAGGTTATAATATAATCTTAAGTCTACCTTAACTGGAAAAGTATAACCCTGTAATTAACTAAGGGAGTGGCTACCTTACCTTTAATAAGTCCCCTAGCCGTAATCACTATTTAAAGAAAGCTAAGAAGGCATTAAACTGTTTTAAAGATGCATAAAGCACTTAAAAGCATATTAAACCCTTAAAACTAAATATAGTTTAAGTTAGGTTTATTAAAACGGTTAAAAGATTAAAAAGTCTACCATATTACCTAAATAACGATTTAAAAGGTGGAAAGAAGTAAGAAGCTAACCCATAGATAAGCGAAGAAGTTAACTTATCTAAGGTACCTATAAAGTATAAGAAGTTCACCTTATTTTAAAAAAAGATACTGTAATTACTAGACTATAAACTGTAAGACTATAAAATTAAATTAAAGCCAGGAGTAAAGCTTTACAGCTTCTAGCCTTATTATCTAAACCCTTAATAGGCTAAGGCCTTAAGGGAGTACGTTAATAAGAACCTAAAGAACAGGTTTATTATAAAGTCCTAATCCCCGGTAAGGTACCTAATACTATTTATCTTAAGAAAGGGAGATAGTAAGTTACGTATAGTTATTAATTACTAAATGTTAAATAAGGATATAATTAAGAATCGTTACCTATTACCACTTATTATAAAAATGTAAGAACGGATTATTAAAGTAAATTAGTTCTCTAGCTTTAATTTCCTTATAAGGTTTAACTACGTTAAAGTAAAGGAAGAGGATAAGTATAAGACGGCTTTTCAGACTCGTAATAGGTATTACTAGTATTATGTTATATTAATGGGATTAATAAACACCCCTATAACCTTTTAAGGCCTTATTAACAGTGTTCTTTACCCTTTCCTTAATAAGTTTATCTTTATGTATTTAAACGACGTTTTAATTTATTTTAAAACTTTAAAAGAACATTAAAAGTATATACGATAGGTTTTGATAACTTTTAAGAAAGTAAAACTGATAATAAACCTGGAGAAGAGCTATTTCCACATTTAAGAACTAAACTATTTAAAGTTTAAAATAACCTTTAAAAAGCTTAAAATGTAAGTGGAGAAGACAGAGGTAATTAGGGATTAACCTACTTTAAAGAACTAGAAAGAGTTATAAGCTTTTATTAGCTTTATAAACTTCTATTACTATTTTATTAGGTATTTTATAAGAATTGCAAAACCACTTTATAAACTTACAGGTAAAGGAAAGCCGTTTAAGTGGATTAATAAATAATAGAAGGCGTTTAAAGACCTTAAACACGCCTTTATTACAGCATTAGTCCTGGCGCTTCCTGATTTCTTAAAGCCCTTCCAAGTTGAAACAGACTCCTTAGAGTTTGTAATTAGTAGAGAACTTAATTAAGTTCAGGATAATAGGAAACGTTACCTAGTTACCTTCTTATTAAAAGGAATCCACGGCCTAACCCTGTAATATCTAATCTATAATAAAGAACTAATAGCAATTATTTAATACTTTACTAAATAGGTACTGTATTTAAGCGGTATAAAAGAACCGGTCCAGGTCTTTTTAGATTATAATAACCTCCAGTACTTCTTAACAAAGGAACTTAGCTTACGGTAAGTACAATAGGTAGAGTTAATAACCCTATTCTACTTCTAGATTCACTATATTAAAGGAAAAGATAATAGATAAGCTGATACTCTTAATTAAAGACAGGATTATAAAAATGCTAACCTAATCCTAATCCCTATTATTATATTTAATAAAGTAAAGAACGGCACCTTAAAACATACATTATAAGTGTTAGATAATTAGATACTGGAATAGATTATTAATATATGCATAAACTTATAAACAGAGTATAACATTTATTAATAGTAATAGGACTTTTAAGTAAGAAGGCTAATAAAAGGAACCTGTAAGCACAAATGCCCTTTAAAAGGTTTCTTAGGGCATATGTAAGACTGTAATAAAGAGTGCTTAAAGTATCTAAATTATAACAAAACTAGTTATTAGCTAAAATAGCTGTTAAAAGGTGTAGATAATATACCTAAACCAGGAGTAAGGCTTTAATACTAAGAGAAACCATATATTTACAACTTAAAAAAACGGAAGGAGTATGTTTAACAGGTTTATAAGTCTTAACTTAAAGGACATATAGGCCGAGTTAAAACCCTTACATAAGCTTAATAAGCGTATACTTTCTTAGGAATAAAGAAGTTAGTTAAGGAAGTGGTTAATAATTATAACGTCTGCCACTATAAGTAAAATCAGTAGCATAAGCCTTATAGACTTCTTAAACCACTCCCCGTACTACAGGCGCTATAAAGCTCTATCTCACTTAACTTCGTTACTGGGATCTTAAAGTCTAGGGACCCTATTATAGGAGTTACCTATAACTAAGTCCTTATAGTAGTTAACAGGTTAATAAAATAAGCCTACTTTCTACCAACCTTAAAGGATATAATAACGAAGTAACTCGCTTATATCTTTAAGAAAAAGGTAATTTCATAACACCTTTAGCCAGATAATATTGTCACGGATTAAGATAAGCTGATCGTGTTAAAGTTTTAATAAAGACTAATGTAAAGAATAGGTGTAAAGAGTAAGCTTTTAATAACATTCCACCTACAGACGGATAGTTAAACGAAGCAAGTTAATTAAATATTTATAACGTATCTTTAAACCTATATTAACTTTAAATAAGATAATTAACTTAAACTGTTACTAACAGTACAGATAGCTTATAATATAACACTAATTAAGTTAATAAGTGTGTCACCGTTCTTTACTAACTACAGTAAAGAGCCTAAGCTCCGTCAAGGCCCGCCTACTAATACCCCCTAAGCTACAGTTTACGCAGACCGAATGTAAAAGCTATATAACTACCTATAAGCTAAACTTAAGTTCACATACAGATAAATAAAGAAGTTTACTAATAAACACTAAACTAAATAACTAGTGTTTAAAAAAGGACTTTATTATAATAGTAAATAAGTTAAGGGACTGACTCTTTAAAAGGGGGATTATATCTACCTTTTCTTACAAAACCTACATTTAAAATAACCTAGTAAGAAGCTTAACTTTAAAAGGTACGGACCGTTCTAAATTAAGAAAAAAGTTACTACCTTTAATTACAAACTAAACTTACCCGCTAATATAAAGGTGTGGATTAAGGTTTTTCATATCTTACTTCTAAAACCTGCCTTAAAAGGAGTTCCTCTAGAAAAGAAGATTAAGATTAACGCTAACGAGGACAAATACGATGTTAAAGAAGTTATAGATTTACAGAAGGGGAAAAACACATTCAAGTATCTTATTAAATAGCTAGATTATAGCCTTAAAAGCAATTTATAAAAACCAGTTAAAAATCTTAAATACCCAGACCTAATTATAGAGTTCTACTAAAAGAATCCAGACTAACTAAAACTAACGATAAGAATTAGAAATAAGATAAGATCTAACATCTAAACTGCCAAACTAAAAAGCAAGACCACTATAGGACTTAAAGCTTAGAAAACGGTAGGAAACTCCTTAATAGGTATAGAAGGACATTTATTAGAAACCTTAACTAAGGTTATAAGGACCTTAAACTTAATAAAGAGGTAGGACCTCTAAAACTCCTAATAAGCTTTATATAAAAATAAACGCTATCAGGGAAGGAAGTCAGCAAAAAAGAAAATAAGTAAAAGTTGCTAAAACTCTTATAAGAGGGTAGACCCACGACCTCTCGTTAAAAAAGGCAGTCACAAACCAAGTTATAAAGCGACCACTTACTATAAAGACCCCGCTAGAAAGTTCCCCTAATTAAAGGACTCCACGTCGTTAAGAGAGGCGTTTAACCTAACCTCCTTACTTTCCTAAAACTCTAGTAGTTCCGCTTCACAACTAAATACTTTCATAACCTAGTCCTTAAGATAAGACTGTTACTTATAAAGACGCGCCAAACACACTAACACCTTTTAAAACTTAACAGTGGCCTTATAAAGCTACTAAGTAATAAACTTAACTTATAAGTTAAGGTTTTGCTTTTTAATAAGAAGAGCTTTTAATTTCACTTTACTAACATTAAAAGCGTCACACTAGGAAGGCCAGTGCCTCTCTAAACAGTAATTATAACTGTCGGACCGGTTTAAAACCTAACAGATAAGCGGAGGGTTAGCAGACTTATAAAAAAAATAAGGGGACATTTTACCACTAAACGTATATATGTAGGCTGTAAGGTTCAGACAGCGGTTAGTGCTTTTACCCTATTCCCGTTTTAAGACTTAGGAGCCGGACACTTATTACATAATAAAGTGGTAAAAGGAGAAACTTACCTTTTAAGTTCTTTATAGAAAAAGAATATTAAAGAGGGGGAATTATATAATAACCCTGTAAGCCGTTACTTAAACCAGGGCAGCCTGATAAATCCCCTGTAAAAGGAACAGTGCAGGGGGACAGCACATACTATCCAGACACACTAGGCTAGGGGTATAAAGACCTAAAGCCCTTACGACTAATAAAATGCTGCTTATAACATGTTAAATGCTTGCATCGTAAGCAGGAGAGACTTTACAAGCAGAACGCTCGCGTAGTGTAAAGTGCTTACATAATAAGCATTTACGACACTATAAGCAAGGTATAAAGTACCTTACAGTAGCTAATATAGATAGTTATGGTTATGCCCATAACCACCATAAGGGACTTTAATTCCTCACGCTAGTATTCAATTATTCATTTATATCTTACTGTTTAGACTTACATCTGTGCATTATAGCGACAGCGACCTACAGTGACATTAAACCCCTGTCTAAGAGTGTTAGCTTAACAAACCGTCTTTAAAACGCCCCTTACCTGTTGGCGTCCTGCCATACGTTCTGTCTTAACCCGCGCCAGTCCTCTCAAGGCCTGTGTCGGGTGCAGGTCGTAATAATAAGGTCTGCAAATGTGAGGTTTTAAGTATAAGTTAATAAATCTAAGGCCTAGGTAATAATATAGAGGTCTAGTGTTTATTTCTGTTACCTTATAAAAAGCGCTGTAAATAAAGGGGGCTAGAAAATATTATTAAACTCCCCAGATATTTGTAAATGTTACTACCTGGCCTAAATCTTTTACCAATTCTTAATAATATAGTTAATATGTAATTAATCAGATTCTAAACGCTCCTAAATAGTGCCTATAAGGCCTAAAATCGCTATAAGAGTCTCCACGTGACGCCAGAACACGTGGCTTCTAAAGGCTGAAATAATGTCGTTTTATATATATTATTCTTAAGCATTAGAAGCCGGCAGTAGCTTACGTGCCCAGGTAAGTAAGGCCTCCTTATTACTAAAAATAAAATTCAGGGGTTATAATTACATACCCTAACACATGATAATTAAGGTTATTAAAGCCTTCTTCTTATTATACAGTCGTTATTAGTGTTTACAGAGGAAGGTTAGTTATAATTTAGATTTCTTAAAGTAGGCTATAATTCTGGAAACTGTAACTATAATTTAATCCCACGGCGCCTAGTTAAGGATATCCTTAATTAGTAATTAAAGGCTATGGGAATTACAAAGTGTATAAAAAACGTGTGAGAAAGCAGGTCTCTTAACCATCTTACGATAAAACTTCCGTATTATAAAGCAGGTATTAGTAATAACTATATTAATTTTTAATATTTCGTCACTAACGATATTATAGATAATAAGCTTAATAATTAATATATAGCCCTTAGCTAAATGACTTTTAATATTAGTAGCGATTATATCCTAATAAAAAGCGGTAACACTGGGGATCTGTATCGACACGTTAATCACTTAGTTACCGGCTATATCGTCAGAGCCATTAATTATAAGGTTAATTAACTACACTTTATTAACATGGGTTAAAACTTACTTACGATGCTTGTCCTATACGGTTAGTAACTAACCTGTAACGGTATCGCCAGTTAAAGGATTAAAGGTTGGATGTAATACTTAAAGCAGCTCTTTCATTACCGGGCTTTCAAATAGGGTAAATGGCAGTCCCATAGTAAAAACTGCAGTGGCTGCCATCTTTAAGGTTCTTTTATAGAAGCCTAATAAAGCAGGGTGAGCCATAACTGCAGACTTGATTAATCTCTAAAGGCAAGGTCGCTTTTACCGCTAGAAATTAATACAGGTAATAAGGTGCGTTCTTTAACGAGAAATATTCGCAGTTATTTTGTAGAGGCACCAAGAGCAAGTGATACGTGCACCCTTATGTTTTAAGCCGAGTTCTTATGTAAAATGAGCGCGAATCGCATCGTTTTTGAGACCCTTCACGTACTTAGAGTACTTCTAACGCTCTTTTACAATTAAAGGTATCGTAAAGGCCGAATAATAGGTGTAGAATTGATTACGGGGAGGTTGTGGCTGGAAAGGTGATAGAGGGGTTGGCCATGCAGGCATGCGGGGAAAATTTTACGTGCCAAGGACCCTCTTGATTCCTACCATACATAACCCTAACCCAGCCCCACTTTTAGATCACGTGGTGAAAATGTCGCATTTCATGGTGGTGGGTGAAAGGAAATGT
>Ga0247780_1001745_pt1 | contig 10644 bp, 12 predicted proteins | sample UWRJL079202R5_FD_179927 | JGI IMG/M metagenome (GOLD analysis project Ga0247780, IMG submission 179927) | Plant litter microbial communities from Arlington Agricultural Research Station in Wisconsin, United States - UWRJ-L079-202R-5 | ecosystem: Environmental > Terrestrial > Plant litter >... | reverse complement strand
TTCCATTTGTATATAAATGGGGAGTGCTTCGCACTCCCCTTTTCTACCAAATCAAGTCACTTTGCAACTGCACTTCCGCTGCTCCTGAGCCCCTAGTTCCTCAGCCAAATCGTTCCACACCTTTCTAGCAGTTTCTACTGGCCGGTACCTCCCAAGATATCAATTCACTTGTCCTCTGCTATTTCTGGTAAGTCTGGACTTTTCATTCCTGTGCCTTACCTGAAAGAGCTAGAGGCGCCGCTCCTGAAGCCGTCTCTAAACCTGTGATGGCATTTAGTAGGGCATGTACCGAACTAACGTTTATTACCCTGGAGGAGGTCTAACTAGCAGAATAATCAATTGTGATTTCTATAAAGAGAGAGGGCTGGTCTTGGCTTGCAGCCAAGACTAACCTAAATGGTTCTAGCCCCGTAACACTGACGCGTATTAATTGTTCTCATGACTTTCTGGGGGGTCTGGAGGAGCATTTCTTTGACCACTGGTGTCGTGGTCAACCACTGACAGGTCTCTGGGTTGAAAAAAATGGAGCATTGAGCCCATGTGGCATTCTCGGCGGCAAACACGCTCTCTCCTCCCGCCCTTCACCAGAGCCATGTGGCCCAATGATAACGAGGGGGGATCAGGGGCCCCTCATCGATGAGGCCTACACTGTTACTATTCGGTCTCCCTTGCATATATCTTACGCAACGAGATCCTCCGCTGCTGACCGCTAGTTCCTCACTTCTCACAGATACACCAGCACAAAATGCAGACTCCACTTCCCCTCATGCTCTCCGACAGTCGCTTCCACAGCTGAAACGCCCGAGCCGAGTCAGTGGTTGGTGGGGCATGTAAGTGATGATTTGCTCAGAGTAGACCTGCTTGAAACGGGGATGCACAAAGCCTTGCCGGCTCAATCCCCAGTTTTCACACCGCGGATGAAGTGTCCAACAGCCGACCATCGCATTGGAGCGACAGGGAGTATTCCGCAGGTACATGGCCGCGAAGTACCGCTCTCAGTGCTAACGATTGGCACAATGACAGGCAAAACAGGCGCAGATGATCATATGTGAGAGATTGCATTGTTGGTGAGGTAGCTACCTAGCGCAGAAACCGGTTTGGGCCCTTTTTTGCACCCAGGCTCGCCCATAGGGTTCCAAGCGACGACTTGCTTTCGCCACACCCCCCACCCCTCTCCGTGGCGAGGGTGCGGGCAGTCCATGGAAGATGGGGCTGCCCCTGGCTTGCTGGACATGGTTGTGGCTCGCCTCCTCTTCGTCTGGAAGTGCCCAAGGGTCTGCTACCGAGAAGGTTGAGGTTGAAAACGACCCACCCTCTCCAGGGGTCGAGCACCCAGTCACGGAGCCCTCAATAGGGGTGCGTGAGGCGATGTCTGGAGCCATGACCGAAATCGAATCCTCATTGGATTCCCCCTCCGACTCGTCTGTGGCATCGCTGTCCACCTCACCCATTTCATTTGGTTGAGGCGGGAGACGAAGGTTCAGCTCGTCGAGGGCTTTGTTCCTCTCACCGACGTGAATGCACCCGCTGTTGCCATCATAATACAGAGGCAGGCGCAAGGTTCTCTTCGCCTCCGGTCTAAGCACACGTCTCCTCCTGTAAGACTGCAAAAGCACAAGCTCCATTTTATCGCCGGAGCCCTCGAGCAACAATTTGAAGGTCCATGTTCCTTGTTTTCTCTTTCCCAGATAGACAAGATCGTAACTATCCCTTGCAGCCACCATAGGATACTCGTTAGGCTTAGGCGAGAGGCGGCTGCGCTCGAAGAAGGGGTCGCAGATCAGCTTGAACTCGTCGAGATACCGCACAGCAAGTGTAACTTCCCGTTGGTCGTGCTACGGAGTGAAAAGGCTTCATTAGTGCCCAACCTTGTCCATGTATAGCTGAAAGCATTTCACCACCAGCTGGGTTCAACTCGCGAGACTTACAAGGTCGAGTAGCAAGTACCCCAAATCGTCCCAGTGTCTAGGCAAGTGCTTCGGTTTGCCTTGAACAGGCGACTGCTTCATTTGGATTCCGATAGCTGCACCACGGTCGAAAAACTGTCCGAGGGTGAGAGTTTCGCTCACAACATATGACGCCGCCTTTGCGACCCTGGCAGGGCTGTGGGTTGTTGGGAATTGCCCCTTGTTAGGCTTGATCCTTGCATCGTTGGGAGTACAGACACAAAGGGGGAACGAACGGAAGTGTTGCAACCCATGAGGGCGCATACGGGGGAGGAGCAGAAAGGTCACTCACTCATACGTAATGCCGAGCTTGAAGTCCTCAGTGAACACGACAGGGACACCCGCCTCTTTGCACAGGGATTTCATGCTGGACTTGACGGCCGGGTTCCGGCACGTCCCGCCACTGACTACCACAAGGGGAGACGTCACGCACCCGCCCTCAACCATGCTAGCCAGCCTCGCGACTTCACGTCGAGCCGTCTCGAGTGGCCGATTCAACGCCTTTCTCCAGGCGGCTTCAATATTGGCCTGCGTCAGGGTGGTTCGGAATGGGGCACCGTTGGAGGGCGTGAAGCCTATTGTGAGTTCCTGGCGCGACTCCGTCTTCTTTCCCTTTTGCATCCGGAAACGGGCTAAAAATTCCTCGCAGTGCTGCGGCGGTGGCATATCACGGAACATGCCGTGCCAGGATTTCTTGAACCATTCGTCGATGTAGTACTCCCACTGCTCTGAGCCACCTCCAGCACCTGCAGGATCATGTCAGTGCTGTGATTATACCTGCAAAGGGTCACAATGGTGGAAAAGGACTCGAAATGGACAAGCAAGCGCAAGGGGGAATAGTAGGAAGTGCTCTCACCAAACTTTTTCCCAACGCGGTAAAAGCTGTTTCTTTCTGGACTGTCCACGTCACGAGCAATTCCAAAGGCACAACCATTCTGTTGATCATGCCGTCAGCACCCAGCAGCACTAGCCATTAGCGAAGTCAGACATACCATGTTATGGCCTCCAAAATCGAAAAACATGATGGCATTATGCTCGCCATCCGGGTCCATCTGATCGGCGTTGTGCTTGAGCAGATACCTCGCCAAGGCCTCGGTCTCTGTAAAGAAGTATATAACGTCCTGGTCGACCTTAAACACTTTACACACCAGCTCCCGGTACACTTCCTCAAACTCAAGGGTCCACTGCACAGGGATGGTCAGTCCAATCCTAACTACCTGAAGCTTCTTAGTTTGGCACACGGCCAGGGCGCGATCCCGCAGGACGGATAGGAGTGCGATCAGTCCACGGCGGAGCTTATCCCTAAACGCGGGGTCCTCTCTCCTCGCCATGAGGTTGTGTACGGGCGGGTACTGCTCAAGCAGGGCATCCGAAATGTTGGTGAGGGCGTAGAAGGCGTATTTGGCGGATACCGACATCCGCGTCGAATCTTCACCTTCAATGAGGTACAGATTGTCGGCAGTGAGAGCGGAGTCTTCGTCGAACACGTAGAGTGCCGAGGGGAAGTCGCAGGGGTACGATGCTCCACCGAGACAGAAGCTGTGCATATTGTCGACGATGGTATCAGACCCGTCGGCCCATATGCAGATGCGTGTGCGGTGACTACCAATGTCGATCCCCAGACAGCAGCTTTGGGAATGTGTTAGTGCCGCGACTCGGAGAACGAGAATTAGGTGCAACAATGACTTACTCTGTCAAACCAAGCAGTGCGGTGGTTTTCTGGGAAGGCACGGGAGGCCGTCGGGCAGGGCCAAGGGAAGGTCTCGCTGGCATCTTCGTCATTTTGCGCACTGTAGAAGAAGAAGCCTCGGCGACTGCAATAGACTGCGTGTGTTGCTGAATGAGATGGGTGGAACTGGGGGTGTTGAACGAGCAAGTAGTTTCACGCTCTGCAACAGAGGGGGGAAAGTTGTGCTTAAATGCCAAAGGGAGCCTTGTCCCATTCTCGCGGAGGGTGGGCAGTCCCGACAACTGGAAAAAAGACCCAAAAAGCGGCAATCATGTTCCAAAGGTTGACTGAAGAATGGGTCATCCCGTCACTGGGCTACTGTGGTATGATGGGTAAAAATAACGCCCCGGACTGGTAGCGACAGGGGGGTACGCGAGGTTCGTTCGCACAGGGCAGAGGAGCGCCAGTGGGGCCGGAAAATCCTCATGTGGGGCAGTCCGACGCAACCACAGTACATCCTTCAGGGGTACCTATCTTCCGGGTCAACCCAACCCCCCTCCTCCACTCCGTCACAAGGTTCTGGTTTCGGTCAAACAGGGTGCATTGTATGGCGATGAAAGTCCATCATCTCGATCCATTCCCGACGCCTGATGACGGAAAAAAGCCAGCAAGCTGGCCGCGCTTTACCTCTCACCCATATATCTCCACCAAGCCTCCAAAACACTTCCGATCGGCTCCTTCCGGGCATCAATGCACTTTGTTTGGCTTTCCGCTTTCCGCAATGCCCACCATGGACTCCACGCAAAGCCCCTCCCAAGTTCCTCCCAGCTCCCCTGTGAACACGGCCACGTCCTCGGCCGATATCGCCCGCATCAAGGCGACACTTGACGGCATAGAGGAGCGAAGAAACGACGCCATCAGGGCCATGAGTGCTTGGATGCACAGGCATGTTGTCGAATACCTGCGGACAGACCGAAGCTTTGTCGACGAGTACACCGCCTGTCTCAACGACCTGTTGGCGCGCTTCCCAGATGAGGCTGTTATGCTGGACTGGGCAAAGCCGTGTCTAGGTGTTCCAGACCGCGAGTCTTTTGTACATGCCGATTTTACCATCAAATTCCATCCCTCGGACGACCCTGGTGGCCACCTCCCCCAAGTCCGCCATCTTTCCCCCTCCCCATCGTCCCCACAACCCCTCTCCCTCTGGCCCGACCAGGACACAATTTCCTCCATGCTGTCTAGTGCACCCTCCTCGCCAGGGCTGGAGTCCGGGCTCCCGGCTTCCAACCAAGTACCGGATCATGAGTCGGCAGACGCGCTCGCATTCGATACCCAGCCTCCTCCCCGACAGAAGCCAAAAAAGAGGCCGCGGCCCCTGCCAGATGCCCCTGCTACTGGCACTGGCACTGGCACTGGCCGTGGTCGAAAACCGCTTTCCACTTCTCGTCGCGGACAGAACACGACGACCGGCACTGTGCAGCAACCGGCGACTGCTGCCACCCAAAGCACACTTCTCCCACCCCACCCAAGGAAAAGCCACGTCCCATGCACGGAATGCACCAGGAGGAAACAGAGATGCAACCGGAAGTTGCCCTGCTCAATGTGCCTCTGGAGGGATACGATCGAGGAATGCCGATACCCCTCGCAGCCGAGCAAGAAGTGATACATCATTCACGGCTTGATGCAACGTCTTGATCGCCTAGGTAGAAGACAATCTTATTTTTTTCTTAAACGATCATCGGATCACAAGCTCCCAAGGCAGTCCTAGTTTCCGTTCACTTTGCGCTGAGGGTCACTGGCCCGCTCCCTTTTCCACTTCCCTTCCTATTTCGCTCAGCCTTCGCCGCTCTCGGGCACACAGTCCACCAACACTCATTCTTAGGCATTGATAACACGATACGTGGCCAGCTGGTGCTTTTTTCCCATACCACTCCATACCTCGCAAGCTAAGCCCGAGCTGTCCAAAAATCAGATCATCTTGCCCATATTTACATGGACATGGCCTCCCACTCCTTGAACGGTTCATCAGACCATGCCCCCATCCCAGCGAGATCTGCCACCTGGGTGCTGCCGTCGGCTGAGAGCGTTAGATTCTCGCGGTTAGCACTCCTTTTTCGTAGACCCAATTGCCCCATGCCCCACCTACCAGACGACGATCCCGTCACGTTTGACCCCGTTGGGGCTGCGGGCCTGTCACGGCCTTCGTCAGAGGAAGGAGGAGCCATGGTGTCAGGGGCCGGTGCCTCCCCTGAGCCTCCACTATTCTGGTTTGAGTGTGGAAGAGCTCTCAGATCTGACATGGTTGTTGACGAAAAGATTTGAGAGAAAGGGGTGAGCAGTGACAATGTCCTGGAATAAACGTTTATGTTATGGCGAGTTGTGGCCTACCTATTTATACTCATCATTCCTCCCAAAAAAGTACAACCGGCATCTCATCACGCTATTTTCTCCAACCTGAGCAATAAGGCCGTCACCGCGGTAGTCACAGCCGATAAAAAAGCCGCTTTGGGGAGTGTGCATCAAGTCCGATCACTTACCAACTCCACAACGCCGACAGAATCGCATTTTCCGGCTTGAGCTCCGTTTGGCTTTCACATTAATGGGACTTAAGTGGTCGGCCTCGATGGACATGCACTTAACTGTTAGTGGCAGTTTCGGTAGAAGTTTTCTCGCCCGGTGTCTCAGCGACTCGACTCTGCCGTCCCTCTTCCGCCATCGGTGCGGAACCAGATGACCATCAATATGCGCCTGCTCAACTAACCAATTCATAAGCCGTACGCACAGCAAGGCGCATCAGGTACTCATTGAAGCAAAGTTTACTTCCTTCGTAGCATGTCTGTCGTATAAATTTAGATTCTTTCTCCAACGCCTTCCTAGTATCAGATACACACTAACTGGCATTAGTTATTTCATGGTTGATGGCTAACATGATCTCTCCGTCATTTACACATCGCATATATCTGTTATAGGGTATTTCATCCCCTGGCCGAGTCCTATAAAAGAGGAGGACCTCATAGTAGACTGCTGGCTCACATCAACATGTCGGTCAAAACCCTAACCCTGCGACTAGGAAGGGTGTGAAAAAAGTGAAATTGCGAAATGGTCGGGGCTGAATTGAAATTCGGAACGCTACGATAGGTCGAGCAGCACGCAGTTGCGCGCATCGGTTGCAGTCAGACCTGTCTATAAGATCACCCTCGTCGTAGGAATTTTATGCTTACAAGGGGGTTATTCCTACCAGAGGGGACGCACGGACCCCCACCATCACAGGCCCATACATAACCCTTAGACCTAATATTCTTCTGTACCCTAAGAATCTAGAATTTCCTTCCCGAAATGGAGGATTCGCGACCTGTCCAAAGGAATTTGCATGGGTGACTAAGCTGAAACCATAAGATAGACTTCCAGTTGCCAGGTTATTCTTATTTGACATACAAATTCTTACGGGGCCACGAATTTTATTCCTACAGAGCGATTATTCCTATGGATCATCATTCTTATACACAGGTCTGACTGTAGCGTGTCGCTCCCCTGCACGACGGCGATGAGCCTGTGGAGAAGCAGGAAGATCCAGTCACCTCGATCAGCGCTTGTATAGCCAATAGCCAGGTTCCCGCCGTTGATGACGAGGAATTTTTCCCCTTGAAGGCAGAATCGACCGCGATTTAGAGCCGCTATTGACTCGACTTGCTGTCTGCTTGATCATATCATCATCCCCGCCTGTCTTCTTCAATAAGCGAGTGCCAAGAGATATAACCCTGCCCTCCGATCGCCCCTGGTTCGGAGCAATTTTTACCAGCGAACAGGGGCTTCCATGGCCCGACAAAACAAAGCACACACCCAGAAAACTGTGCGAAGGCCACACTGCGTGGTATCGAACTGTGGATGGGGTGATTGTCCGGAAGTAAGATATAGAGCGCGCGCGGCGCGCGCGAAGGAAAGATTTTTGACAGGCGAGGCCACAGGCCACACAAAAAGCCAGGGGTTCAGGGCACCCTGAATCACCAGATCGGGCATTCGGCTGATTTATTTCACCGTCTCACCATTTGCATTAACACTGAGCATTTGCCTCGGTGACCGATGCAGCTGACGCTAGTTTTGACATTCCGCGGCCGTGACACTCACCAACAGTCTTTCCGAGATCGAACTAATGACGGACCCTCGGAGCCATTTCAACAGCAATATTGACGAACAGATAGCCACCACCCAAACAAGCCATGATGGGTTCCATCAACAGCCACAAAAATTGGCCGACCAGCCCCTGGTCTATTTTTTAAATCTCTACCGGCGCCTCGCTTTCAGCCGCAAACACCTTTTCAGCTATGATGACCCCAACCAGGCTGCGCAGTTCTTTGTCAATCCTGTGCCTCAGAAACACCATAACACATGGCGGCCAATCTTTTACCAGGGCGATAACCCAAAGTATGCAAGTCTCGATAGTGGCAGTAACAATACGCCGGTCACTCGTGCGCTCCACACTAGCCTGTGGAACTCGTTTAAGATTCATATTGGCGACGGAGTATGCTGCTTAAAAATAAAGCCCGCGTTAAGAAGTGTAAGAAGCACAAGCGTAAGTAAATATGCGTGAATTCTTTCGCAGGCCTGAAAAGCCGCCTTTAAAGCCCCTTGAAAACCCGTAGCTGATTTAGGGCCTTGTCACCATTTTCAAGTTGCGCTGTAAAGCCTTCCTCGGTCGCACGCTTAAGTGGGAGCTTGGTGGATACAGATACTAGAGGAAAGGTACCCGCCGTTTCCTTATAGGGCTGCCTAAGAACCTTACAGGCGTGTCACACGACTTAAAGATAATAGAGCATCCGATACGGATCTTTATGAAAGTGATAAAGGCTGACGTTACATTAGAGTATGGTTATGATTGCGAATATTGCTGCGACTGGGGAACTTGGGCACTCTTCTGAGGGAGATATATCAGTAGTTTAATGTTAGCTCAAACTCCTTTCCAGTGTAAATAGCCCGAGTGCTAAAAATAAAAATAAAAGGCTCCTAAAGGGGCAGGAGATTGCACAGGATGATCGGTTGCCTTTCTGATGGGTGGTATTTTCCCTGCTTTGATTAGGGTAGATACTGCGGATTTCCCTCCCCACCGGTTTGATCAAGGAGGTACCCGGGGCTTGTGCTGGGGAGCTCGAGCACACCAAGTGATGCTGCATACGCTGCATTTTCCTCCTCTTCCAAAGGGAACTTTCCCCATTAGCCCATTTTTCCCTTTGCCTTTTGATCGCTACCTTACAGCCCTTCCGCCTGCCAGTCGTTGAGTGGCCAGACCCTGGCGAATTCCTTGCTGTCGGCGCGCGGGGCAGGAATCTTCACTACACCCGGGTCAGACGGCGCCGTGAAGATGGGCAAATTATTATAGCGCAACGACGTTGATTACAACGTTGTAATGGTTGTTGTCTGACTCCGGGAGGAGCTGGCGCTGGGACGGGGAGTGGTCCAAGTTGCCGCGCTCATAGACGATGGCGCTGTCGGCGGCTGATAGCTGCCGAGCGAGTCCGGCTGAGCTGCGCCTAGTTCGCAAAGAACTCAGGAATGTCACAGGTTTTTTGGGATATGGCTACCTGTAGGCACTCTAATGTTAGACATATTAGAGTCGTGTGGCAGCCGCCAACGGCCTGCGAAAAGCAGGAAGGAGCACTAGATGCGACTGCTAACTCATCTCGCTGGTCCTGAGCCTGCGAAGTTTACTTGCTGGGTCTGACATGTGAATGATGATACATTCTAACACTGGACGTTTCTCGGCGTTTCTCAAGGGGTTCTGATGAGGCTAACCTAATTTTCGATCTGCTGTCGTATAATCTTCTGCTCTCTAATCCCGCCCTGCCTCTCTTAACACTTTGTTCCATTATCTCCTAGTGAGGCACAACTATGGGGTGCTTCGTCAGAAGTCTTGCGTGGGCAGTTCACCAGCCTGGTTCGGATTAGGGGCAAACGCCCGTAAAAGCCCCCACGTTGTCTTAGCTCGCTAGTGTGCAATATATATACTACCCTCAGGAACCCGGGCGCTATTGGACGCCGTGGCTTCACCTGGAGTGAGCCTTTTTAGGATGTTAGGATTACGACCTGCGTCTTGATTTACATTTCGCCTACTATGAGGTGAGTGCTGCTCTGAACTGCACCGGAGTTTTGATTTTTGCTACTAAGGGAGGTCAGTTTTTGGATGATATTCCCTACGCTGCACAGAAACCTCAGGGTGAATACCAATTTGAGGTCTGTATTGGGTTCGACAAGCGGGTGAGCGATGACAACTGCAGCCCGGCTCCTGCCGACTGTAGATATCTAAGCTTGTGACAAGTCAGACTGCCCTATACGTCCTCGGATGGGTACGATTGACTGCATTGGCAGACAACCAACTGCATTTCATTGCTGTCCATTGTCTTTATCAGGCGAGGGCATACCGTGCCTCGTCCTAGAGAAAGTCAAAACTATAGAAATGAGCTTCAACGAGTTAGCCTTGAGATAATTTATGGCTAGCGCCGGACATTTTCGTGCGGGCTTGAAAAGTCAAGTAGGGAGATCTTTGTTTCATGGCTTCAAAGTTCGCAGAAAACTAGTTTTTCATCAGTTAGTTAACTGTTCTAACAGGATATCATATCTTGAAAAGTTGTGTCAGGTTAACTCTTAACTTACCTATAACTCTTAAATTAATAAGATTATTATCCCTCCACTTAAATCTCACCTTTTTATTAAAGAGAATGTCTAGGGGTACAGTACTCTTCGGCCTCGGTGTACAGTAGCCCACTTTTCTTACCATACATAACCCTAACCCTGCGCATCAACCTCACGGTCGCTTCCACGGTCGCATTCGCAATCGCACTTGCAACTGCGTTTCAATTGAAACCAATGCGAAAAGGCTCAAATCAACCGATTCTGCAATAAAATTACAATTAACTACATACTATTAATCGCTAACTAAGCTGTTTCTTGCTTACTAAGCGGCCCCGGAGCCCCCTGAGCCTGGCTTAGGCGCCTGCAACCGCGTGACTCGCGTTTTCTTCGCGACTCCTGCTACGG
>Ga0247780_1001744_pt1 | contig 10645 bp, 13 predicted proteins | sample UWRJL079202R5_FD_179927 | JGI IMG/M metagenome (GOLD analysis project Ga0247780, IMG submission 179927) | Plant litter microbial communities from Arlington Agricultural Research Station in Wisconsin, United States - UWRJ-L079-202R-5 | ecosystem: Environmental > Terrestrial > Plant litter >... | reverse complement strand
GGTGGACTGCGAGAGAGAGGTGAGAATGGAGGGGAGGGCGGCAATGGAGGCGGCGGAGGAGGTGTCGCATTCGAGGACGTGGATGGTCGCGGGGGAGGTAGATTGAAGGGTGAGGAGGGCGGTGAGGTCGCCGGTGGTGAGGCTGCGGACGAGGGCGAAGATTGTGTTGGTGGGGGTGAGGGAGAGATGTCTGACGTGTTCGAGGCCGAGGCCGGTGCGGGCGCCGGTGATGACGATGGTGGGCATATTGGGGATGGCGACTTGGTTGTTCAACGGAGTGTTTGTGGGTCGGCGAGGTTGTATGGCGTTGATTGAGAAGCTGTGAGTTATTTACGTTGATTGTCGACGGGGAGGTTGTTGTTGCTCTTTATATGGTTGGTGAAAGAAACCGATTGCAAACCGGCAAGGACTGGATTCTGCTAATGACGAAAGAGTCGGATTCCTGATCCGAGACACGCGCTGGGGAAAGTCACGACATAGGGATTGTATCCACCGAAGAGGATATTCCGGACATAAGACACATGCGAGTGCCGATCTCTTGGCCAATTATCTTCGCTTTCCTCGGTTGGAGTCGCAACTGCTTTGCACGCTCAGGGGTAATAGTCGCAAACGCCAAGGCTCATTTGGTCAGTTGATGGCAAAAACCCGAGTCTGTAGAGTATCGACTTGGCATGTGTGTGCGCATAGTATTAGTAATACGGAATTAGTGGTGCTATGAAATGCGTATGCGGAGACCGGACGCCGCGTACCGGGCCGAACATTCGGCGCTCCGTCCGGGTGGGGTACAGCGGGGGACGCCGGCGAAATCGGAGATAGTCAAAGGCGAGAGCGAGAACTAGTCAGACGGAGAAACACCACTCCGCAATTACCCTCGCTGTATCCCGTCAAATGAAACGAAAGCCGAGCCAATGGTTTAGAGGGCTGGTGGTTTCAATTATCATTTGATATGTAGACCAGACGCTGATGCGCCTCCCACCTCGCGGTGGGTCTCCCCTTTACAAATCACGGCAATGATCTTGCGAATAACTTCATTTCCTAAATCACAACACATTGGCCCAACCTCGCGAACTTGGATAACCCAACTCCCCCACTTTAGTGCGCGCAACATCATACCCAGGTGTCCCACCCATTGACTCGATCTGAACAGCAAGATCTCTTGCCATACCTTTCCACGTACCATGATAGAACTCATGATGCCTAGCAGCCACGTCGACTTTCTGGACAGCTGCCTTCTCATTACGCAAATCAGTCTGAAAAGATGCCCTCTCCCTCTGTAACTGGGCCTGAGCGACCGCAAGATCAACGCGAACAGCAGCCAACTCTCTGGAGTCAACCAAATTTGGAAGCAATCTCAACAGTTGTTCCTATGAACATATCAATATTTACTCTCACGATAGTCCCGACTATCCTTCGCTTTCTTCGCCAAGCCGCCTGCCCAACCATCCATCTCACCAAGCAGAGTACTAACCATCTGACCTGACAATGCAGACGTGGCACCACCAACTTTAGCCGTGAGATCCATCACCTGCACTTTCAATGCATCACGCTCCGCCTCAGCCGCCGCTAGCTTCGCGGCCAGCGCCGGGTCACCACTACCATTTTTGGCCTGTTCCTCCAACCTCGCAACCACTTTGTCCAACCGCTTAACTTCATCCAAGTTGGTCCTCAACTCATGCATCGCATCGTCGTAAGCATCCCTCATGGCAGCTATCGCCTTTTTGGCTGCGTCGTCGAGGAATCCGGTCGTTGGCGGCACTCCTCCCGCCGAGCCTCCCGCAGGTGGGGCCTTCGTGGATATCATCGTCGAGAGCCATGTTGGACAAGTAAACGGCGCTCGCTGTCCTCTAGGTAGTTGGGCTTGAGAATAAGGCGGTGTCGTAAAAGTTGCGAACGCAGGGTTTAAGTTTTCGTCTATGTTCGGTGGACAAACACGGAACAGTAATATAAGGGACACTGGTCCCGTTTGTAGCCCATAGGAGCACTTCCTCGATCTGGATCGATTCGTTGTCGCCTGCAGGGTCATATGCGATCTCCACCCTATCAAATTTCACGCGGCCCAACTCACCTTGCCCGAAGCCCTGGAAGGCTTCAATCAATTACCAGCACATTCTGGGGGGCAGCCCAATACAGGCCAAGCAGATTCTGGTTGGAGCAGGGACGATGTATTCAAGGCTGCACTTTGCCAATGTTGGATTGCCACGTCAAAAAAGCCAATGAAGAAGGGGGTGACCGGGTTGGCTTGGGGCGAAAGGGGGGAGAGGGCCAGTCCCTCCGGCGATACCTGCTGCAGAGGGGCGGCGGCACTGGGTGTGCTTGTCTGAGTGGTGTGTGTGGTGACGGTCGTAGTGGAGGTAGAAGCAGGTGTCGTGGTGCGGTTGGTGGGTTTAGAACTGGAGACGGAACGGGTTAGCCTTCGCGCTTGTGTGGTGACTTTTAGGTCGCTACGTAGGGTACTAGCGTTACCAGGCACCCAGTGTCGAGGGTTGGGCACTCGGCTTCCAAAAGGGCGCCGAGTTTGGGCAGAACAGCCGCGGCGTGCGCCCGTGCTGAGTGTTCGAGTCCCGCGATCAGAGCTGGAGGTAATTCCGGGTGACTACGACCTGGGAGCACCATTCAGCCCCTGAGTTATTGGATAGCTCCTCATCTGGCAATGTGCCCCGGATTTCGGGGATCCCGGAAGAATAAAACGGAAACCCAAGGGCTCTTTGTTGCTCATCAGGTCGATCCAATTCCAGAACCAGACCCGAGCCCCGGGGCGCCAGTGATGGTAGAATACTTGCTATCGTACAAGAGCGACGAAGCGCGGAGGAGAGGAAATGTTTCCGGCGGGCTATATCGAACACGTGGGGCATCAAGGTTCCATGCAATCAGCCAAAAGGCCCAAACGACGAAAGACCAAATCACTTCAAGCACCACGCCCAGGCCGTAACAGACCAACATCTGAAAGGGGCCGATAGGTATTGCCTCGGATGCAGCGCCGAGTATTCGGACAGGCCAAACTATCTGAGGCACCGGAAGGAGGTTTAGTCAGACGGCACCCAGAGGTAGTCCGCAGCGCGTGTAAGCGTAATTTTTGCAACGATTAGCCCAGCATTTTTCTCTTGGCACAATAACGCACTACCAGTATCTCCAACCCCCTACACATACTCATAACAAAGCAGCGGCCCGCCCACATCCATCACATCCGCAATCGTCGCATTCGGAATCACCCCAAACATATTCAGAATCTGGCTCAGCGTCGTCTCATTCCCCGGATTCCCCTCAGCCCGCTGCACCGGCGCCCCCGGCAGCGGACGCATCGCATCAGGCGGCGGCCCGGCCCCCAGCGACGGCATGATGATCGGGGGCCCGTCGCCGTTGGAGAGGAAGTCGGGAGGGGGCGTGAAGGGCTGGCTGAGGTCCGAGGGGATTGGGAATGCCAATTGGAGGGTTTGGCCGCCGATGTCGGTGAGGCGCGCGGGCAGGTCGAGGGCTTGCCAGTCGCTGAAGACTTTGTCGAGGTAGGTGTGGTGCAGGTAGAAGACGGGGTCGCCGGGGGAGGCGATTGGGTCGGTCATCTGGAAGGAGGGGTGAGTGTTTGGTGAGGGAAGGGGGAGGGGGGAAAGGGTGAAAGGGGGAAGGGTGAGCTCGTACCTTGCCTCCGACTCCGCCGTGGCCGCCGTTGTGGGGAGCCATCTCGGCGCAGGGCCAGAAGTCGATGAATTTCTTCTTCGTGTTGCAGTAGTCGACGTACTCCTTTCCGGCCATGCGGCTCATGGTGTCGTTGACAAAGCGGTTGATGCAGTTGTCGCCGATCTTGTATCCGGGGCCGAGACCGTTGGAGTAGTTTGCGAAGGGCCCGTCGACGATGCACCCCTGTGTCCCGGCTCCGTCGCCGCCAAAGCCGGTGACGGGGTCCAAGACAACCGACTGGGTGAATTTACCAGCATCGCGGGGCTCGTCCCAGTACGGCTGGGCGCCCTTGTACCCGCACTCGTTGCGGATGAGCTGCTCGTGCGCGTACATGTGCAGTCGGTGGTAGGGGAGGAATGCGCCCTGGAATATCGTCAGTCTGTTTAGACAGAATCTTGTGAGCAGCCAGGCTTACCACGCCGTGAACAATGTGTGACTGTGTCTGATGGATCGACTGCAGCTCCTCGAAGCGGTTCTTGGTCCCAGGCAGGCCAAGCGTCGCGGGTATCTTCATCAGACAGAGGTCTGCGTTGATATACGCCCGCTTCTCCTCGGTCGTGAACGTGTGCCATGCTTTTCTCTGCAACTTGGTGGTGCATACTCCGTTTGGCGCTCGGGGTGTCGATACCGCCGCAGCGGTGCTCCCAGCGAAGGCCAGGAGATGAAGTACCGCAGGGAAAAGCATTGTGAGATCGGATTGACGCCGGTGTGCAGTGCGTTATCCTTTGGATCCCATGTTGCAATATTTATGAGAAAAGGGTCAGGTCACTGCGTAGGCCAGATGTGTGCAAGTCAAGCTTCCGGGACACATCGCGGCAGTTGGGTTGACTACCGGCTCGGCTGTTTGTTGACGCGTACTACTTCTCCACATATCATAGCGAGCGATTACGCAGCGATGGCACCCAATTGGGGGTTTCGAGATACATACTAGTAGCTTACCCGGAAACTACCACTGCATTGGGGGTTGCGGAACGTAGATGTTCGACCGACCACGTAATCAATATCTTCCAGTTCATTCTGCAAGTTGTTGATGCAGAAGGTAAAATTACAGCGAAGACGTTCATTCAACATTGTGTAAGAGGCTATGGAAATCGCAAGATTTGATGACGAATTTCCTTACGTCTACCCTCCCAAGACCCTGAAATCGGCTTGACGATGAGGTTTCCGGGCCAAGAGTCTTTCAACGACCTCCACGACTCCGAACATTGATGTCCAGAGCTATCTCGCCCCAGCCCGACCGACAGTTAGGATGAGCCGCTTGCTAAGGGGCCGCCCAGCAGGTCAAGTTCAACCTGTTTGATGGGGACCTCCAACACACGAATATTTCTTCAAGTTGCTGTGCAGTTTGTGAAGTCTGCGGATTACTTAGATTTAGCCGAGCGAAATGTGGCGTCCCTTCGATGTGGGCTGCAATATAAATTGCTACCCCGAATTGGGCATCCAACCTGCGAGTTGCCCGGAGCATGGTCGATTGACGCGGCTAAAACGTGTCATTGGATGGCGGTCACTGGTTGGTTTTATCGGCTGGACTAGCCTGGGACCCCTTGCCAACCACCCGACATTGACCTTACACGGCCAGCCAAACATACCACTCACCAACCTGTATGTAAGTTTTTGAACTCAAATGCAAAAAAACTCGCATTACTCTATACTCGTCGAGGTAATCGATAACATCTAACACCAAGCCAGGACATGGGCAAGTGAGCCCTAGTGAAGAGTGTACTCCCTTAATACTGCGTCCTGAAAATACGAAAGACTGTTGCTCTCCCCTTTGAAACCCCCGATCCTCCAATATCCTCCTCTCAAATTGGGACTAACGATGAGTCCGTACCAACTTTCGTAGCCGCTGGCATCTTCATTTCCACCGGCACCTGCACTCTCCTCTGGGTCCTCCGTCTCCACCGAAACAAGCAGACATTCAAAGGTTTTATACCGAAAGGGCGGATTCTCGTCGAAATCCTCGGCCGAGTTTGGCATTCTGTACTGGTCAAAGGTCACATGCCCTACAGTATCTTCCGCATCCTCCCACTCGTCGGGTTGGAGCCCCATGACGCGGAGCGAGAAGCAGGGCATATCCTGGGCCGAGGCATAGCCATCTTTCCAGCACCGGTGGGGGATAGCAATCTCTTTTGCCAGGCCTGCCACCCTCAGCGGTTGTGTGCCTGGGACAATCCTGCCGAATTGGTCGGATGAAGGCCAATCCACGATTCTGAACTGGCCGTGTTTCTTGATGCACTCCTCGCGTGTTCCCGTGTATTGGAACAGGTATGACACCCCGCCATCAAAGGACATCCATGACCAGCTGGGAAAGTCAACCAGTTTTTCTGATCTCGGATCAGCGCCGTACCTAGTGTGCCAGAGGAGATCGAGATGAGCGGTGGAGCGAAATAGCCCCAAGGTATAGTCACAAAACTTTCCATCTTGCTGCATGTATCTCTCCCTGACGGCGTGGATGGCAAGGGGTTTGTCCGTGATGAACGTCAGCTGGCGTGACGAAAACCTCTGGACGATGGTGGCCCAACGCCAGAGCGTCACCGGAGAATCCGTCTCAGCGGGCGAGACAATGTCCCGGGGCCGGTCAGACATATTTCGCATCTCGAACATGTCGGTGAGCAAGACTTCTTGGAGGTAGTCCATAGGGCCGGGGTCTCCACAGGACCAAACGGCCTCACGGCAGACCCAGTACGGCTGTAGGCAGGAATAGATGAGCAACCGTGGCGACAGAAATGTCTCCTGGAACGTCCAACCGCGCGTGTGCAAGAGCTCCCGGCCCTGGTACAACATCGCGCGTCCGTTCTCTGTGACCCAGACATTCCTCCCACCCAGGGGGCTTGCCTTGACGAGGCATGGCTCGCTGATGCCTGGGAGATGCAAGGGTATCTGGAAGAAGTCGCAATCGCGGTACTCGGTCAGTGGCCGGTCGAGAAAGCCTTCGGCACAGTGAGTCGCACCGGAAGCGGAGAGAGTGCAGTATGCGTTGGCGTATATCATGCCCATGCGGGCGATCTCGTAGTTCCTGTCGTCCTCATCGTCCTGGACAATGCAGAGAGCGTCAACCCATAGGTGACTAATGCCAAGTTCCCTTGTAGCCAGGATGGCATCTTGGATCGTCTTCGGGAGCGACTGCAGTGGGATTTGACGCTCATGCTCTGCAATGGTGGCTCTCGTGGATTTTCTTTGAGCGCTTGCTTGGATCTGACTCCCCCAGCAGTAGCTCAGGGCTATATAGCGAATGGGCGTCGTGACGCGGACCACGCGTACTGCAGAGGGGACGTCTGAAATTGAGAATGTAAGAAGTCTTCTGGGCATGTGCAATGGACTCTTTGAATTGGTAACACTGGACCTGCAGGATGGGTGTTGGATATCGCAACGCTGTATCCATTGCTTCACAATGTCAAAGGTGGTGCTCAGATCGGCTGGTCGTGGCCGATCATTGACCTGGGCAGCAGCGCGGGTCCCTTTGTCGGTTGTCAGCCAGCCTTAACATTGAAATATGACATTAGGCACATGTAGTGGGGGAGAGCGGGAATCCAAGCACATACCATGATCGGCGGCGAGGGTGAAGCGATCATCATGCCCGTAGGGATACACCTCCGGCTCCAACCAAATCTGAAGGCCATACCAGTTCTCGACGCGGTCGTCTCCTTCCTTCAGTTGGCCATGTTCCCTGGGGTGGCTCCTCGGGTCTATGTCAGCCCATGGAGGAAGCGGGGTTGGCGCAGATTGGTCCAGGTGCGCCAACCGCACTTCAAGTTCATCAGAATCCACTGGCAGCTTCTTTCCGTGCTCCATTTCTGTCTTATCCACTAAAGACTGTATCTGGATGCACAAGGGGCAATTCGAGCGGCGTATATAAGCTCTGCTACATTTGTAGACAACGCCGTCCGTGTTCGGGATGCCATGAAATTTCGGAAGCGGATGAGAAAACGCGGTGAGGCATGATGAACAAATGACACTCTTCGACTCCATTGTTCGCCCATCAAATATGGGCTACAAAGTGACAAAAGTGGAGGCGAAGACTGATGTTGACTGATCCAGAAGGGTTGGGGGTGACGGTGTCAGTGAGTAATGAAGTTAGGTCCCAAATTTCTCCCCCTCTTTATCCGAAAAAAGAATTGTCACGTGGGGACGACACAACACCTAGCAAATCTTGGCAAAGGCAAGGAAATAAGCACGCGGGCTATACAGATTGCTGCCAACATGTGTGTTAAGATCAAAGATGAGCGGCCCCCAAGGCAAAGAGTGCAAAAATTTAAACAAAGAGCTCGCAAAAAAACAGATTCTGGGTTGAGACCTGAGAGGGCAGGCGTGGGAAAATATAGCCAACACTCACGCATTTTCAACTGAACTGCTAAAGGAAGGAGCAAGCTGATGGACTTTGTCAGACTGATTCGCAACAATGTGGCTATGTTTGGCGCCGGGTAGCCGCCTACCTACCTAAGCAAACACCTTTCATCCGATCGCAGCGATCGCAGCGGCCTCGCCGCGACCATCAGGGTGCCCTCCCAGCCCACATTTAAATACTTCTTCCACTTCGCAAACTGCTCCTTCTGGTTTCCTTCCTGCAACCCGAAATTCCATTCTTCAGGGTCGCCATCCTTGCAACTTGATCCGAAGCACTCAACTCGGTCGTCAAACCACCTCACGGCCGATTGCAGCCTTGAACTACCAATCAACGTAAGTCACACGTCATTCCATACATCTTCCCAATCGCAGCCAGTCTCATCTTCTGACCTCTTCCCAGCCAGCCAGCAACCATGTCGGCCCCCCGCCCCGACTCCCCGCCGGATCAACACATCTCGGATCTCCTCGCCAACCTCACCCCCGCCAAGGCCCGCGAGATCGCCAGCAAACTCGAGGAGAGGTTCCTTCAGCTCAACCAGCGCTCAGCAACACAAATCTCTCAGTTCCGCAACGAGCTCAAGGCCATGGACGGCGCGACTCTAAACTCCGTCGCCAAGGCCATCACCATGTACATCGTTGACATTCGCAAGAAGAAGCCCGAGGAGAAGATCATTGTTGTTTCCGTGAGCGACAAGTTCCTGGACGAAATGGCCGAAGCGCTGGAGCGCGAGTTCCGCAAGGACGAGGCGATTCGCTACTCCATTGGCCGTCTCGACAACACTACCCTCAGTTCGAATAACTATGAGACGGACCTGCCGTGCTTTGAGGTACAGCGGCGCCTCAATGACCCCTCTGATGATCTTGGGATTGTTCTCTTGAGTGTCCTCGCTGAGGGCTGGCAGGGCATGAGCCTCACTGGGGCGTCCACCATGCTTCTGTGTGACCCCATTTGGTGGCACAACGTTTACGTCCGGCTTGTGGGTTTGATCCGCAGGTTGGGCCAGACCCGGCCCACCTCTATCTGCAACTTCACCACGTCGGGCGGAATTGGTGAGTTGACTGAGGCCGTGAGAGAGAAAAGCCAGGTCGGCATGTATTGGTAATAATATCTGGACATGACGGCACGATACGATGGGCTCGGCAAGAGAGGACTGACGAGGGAGATGGCACGTCTTTTGTTTGTCATCTTGGTATCTCACAGTTGGCGGAGGATGGAAACATGGCAGTGGGGCCGGAGGATTCACTGAGACACAGGGATGCTGGGATAAAATGATCGTCATAGAAGGGCGGGCTGATCACAGCTTCCCCAAGTCAGAGATGAATTCAACTTTTTATCTCCTGCTTCCGACTTTCCATGATCGACATCCTTGCAGTGTGAAGTGTGAAAGATGCATATCCAAAACCAACCATCCCTAAACACTCATGTCGGGACCGCCGGGCCGCTCGAGATCGTTGTCGTTGGACCATCCAGCCCAATGCAGTAGTAGTAGCCGAGCCAGAGGCCAGAGCAGTCGCCGTTTAGACCCGTGTTCCAATCGTAGAAGTTGCTACAAGGTAGGCAGACACAATTAGCACTCGCGATTCATGCTTGAGAGAACAATAGATTGCGACATACGTTAAGTTGATACCTACTGCATCAGAAATAGCCCAACATCCGTCGCCGGATTGTGCGAGGTAGAAGCGATGGCAGCCTGCGGCCATACCGGCCTGTTGTGAGGGAGAGGAAGTTAGCCTTGACTGTCTTGAGACCACATCTAGAGTGAGAGAGGAGATCGAACATACCTGAACTGGGGCAGGCGTGCCAAAAGCTGGTGCGATCGAGCTTGACGGGGCGACACTAGATGGGACGACACTTGATGGGACAATACTCGACGAAACAACACTTGATGGAACAACGCTAGACGACGGCAGCGCCGAGGTCGTAGGCACGCCGCCGACCGCCACGCAAACATAGACATACGGCACGAGGTTGCCGCACTGGTTTGTTACAGTGCTAACACTGGGATTCATAGCCAGAAAGTCGGCCATTGTCAGATCATGGATGTACGTGATTCTATCACAGGTGTCGCCCTTGCTGACGAACCACCTCTTCTGGCAGCCCGATGCAACACCCGTCTGGGTCGGGAAGGATGCAGAGGTATCTGTGGTGGGCGGCGCTTGAGGCATCAGCGGGGTGGTGCGCGTGCTTCCCGTGGTCGGAATTCCGATGCAGTACCACGAATCGGCGCGGATGTTCTTGCAAGTAAGGCCCACGCTGGGGTTCCAGGTGATGAAGAGAGCTTCTGAGAAGAAACCAAACGAGGATGCAATAGTCGCACAGTCAAGATTGCTTGGCTTGAACCAGTGAACGCAGTTGCTTCCTTGGCCGGATGGCGTGGGTGTCGGCTTCACCGTGGTGGTTGGGGAAGGTTAGTTGAGGATGCCGGCGGGGCCGACCATACAGTAGCAGTAGTTGGTCCACAGGCCCTGGCAGTTGTTGTCGATGCCGGGGTTCAGATCGAAGAATTGGGCTTCAGTCAACATCTCGCCGTCGGTAAAGTCCAGACAAGTGTCGCCGGCCTCGGCCTTGGCGTAATGCAGGCAGCCGGCCACGGTACCAGCGTGCGTGGGCTCGGGCACTTACGGCGGG
>Ga0247780_1001743_pt1 | contig 10663 bp, 12 predicted proteins | sample UWRJL079202R5_FD_179927 | JGI IMG/M metagenome (GOLD analysis project Ga0247780, IMG submission 179927) | Plant litter microbial communities from Arlington Agricultural Research Station in Wisconsin, United States - UWRJ-L079-202R-5 | ecosystem: Environmental > Terrestrial > Plant litter >... | reverse complement strand
CTGACTTGTGAATACGACCACCGACGACCGATCGGGGCTGCAGATGTCCCTTCCCGCCCGGGCCGAGAACGTCGCGGTCGTCAGGCACGCGCTCGCCGGCCTGGCGGAGCGAATGGGGATGGAGGAAGCCGGGGTGGCCGACCTGAAGACGGTGGTCACCGAGGCCTGCATGAACGTGGTCGTGCACGCCTATCCCGAGGGCGATTCGGGGCTGCTGGCCGTCGACGCGACGCCGGAGATGGACGGCCTCACCGTGGTCGTGCGCGACTTCGGGCGGGGAATCCAGCCCCGACCCGAGTCGGAGCGCCCGAGCCTGCGCATCGGCCTGACTTTGATCGCCGCCCTCTCGCGCAGCTTCGAGATCAAGGGCGGCGTCGATCGCGGCACCGAGATCCGCATGTTCCTGCCGCTCGTCGCCGGGGACGAAATCGTCGAACGCGGAGCGGCCTCCGAGGCCGCCACTATCCAAAGCGAGGCCACCGCGATGCGCGTCGGCCCGCCTGAGCTGGTCGGGCCGATTCTCAGCCGCGCGATCGGGGCGCTGGCGGCCCGGCGCGACATCAGCGTCGACCGGCTCTCCGACGCGATGCTGCTCAGCGATGCGATCTCCGCCCGCGCCCCCGAGGGTTTCAGCGACGGTCACGTCGCCCTCAGCCTCGCCGACCGCCCGGAGGGGGTTCGGCTGCGCGTCGGGCCGATGAAGAAGGGCGCGGCCGAGGAACTGCGGGCGAGCCTGGATCTGCCCCAGGTCGGCGGCACGCTTGCGACGCTGGCGGACGAGCTGCGCGTCGAGGAGGATGACGACGGGGACTTCCTCGTCATCGGCATCGCCTCGCTGGCGGGCTAAGTCTCCTCGCCGCCGTCGGGACCCGCGACCTCGGCCCGGATCCGTTCCAGCGTGCGCCGCAGGATCCGCGACACGTGCATCTGCGAGTGGCCGATCTGCTCGGCGATCTGGGACTGCGTCATGTCCTCGACGAATCGCAGCCTCAGCACCAGCCGCTCGCGCTCGTCGAGGTGGGGAAGCGCGCCTTCCAGGGCGAGTTTGTCCTCGACGAGCTCGAAGCCCTCGTCGTCGTCGCCGACCCACTCCGACGCGGGCGATTCCTCCTCGTCCCCCCCGACGGGCCGATCGAGGGAAAGGGGCCGGCGGTTGTGGTTGGCCTCGAGGACCTCGAGCACGTCGGTCGGGTCGACGTTGAGCTTCTCGGCGATCTCGCCCACCGACGGGGATCGCTGCAGCTCCACGGTCAGCGCGGAGATCGCTTTGTCGACCTCCGCCATGCGGTCGTGCAGGCCGCGCGGAACCCGCACGGTCCAGACGCGGTCGCGGAAGTGCCGCTTCAGCTCGCCGAGGATCGTCGGCGAGGCGAAGGCGGTGAAGGGGGTTCCGCGGTCAGGTTCGAAGCGGTCGATCGCGTTGACGAGGCCGAGGCTGGCGACCTGCAGGAGATCGTCGAAGGACTCGCTGGCTCCGCGATAGCGCAGGGCCAGGTTCTTGGCGAAAGGCAGGTAGCGCCGCACCAGCTCCTCCCGGGTCGCCTGGTCGCGGTGCTCGGCGAAGCGGGCCCACAGCACGCGCTCGCTCGTCAGGCCGTCGCCCGGGCCGGGAGAGGGGTCGCGCTGGATGTGCTGTGTCTCTTCTTCTTTCGCTGCCATCTATGCCAAGCGCCGGGATGTTCCACCGGCGCCGCCCTGGGGGCGTAGACGAAAAGCCGTGCAGCGCCCGCCGGCCCGCTCGGCCGCCGTGGTCACACCATAGCGCCCTGTTCACGTCGCCCTTCTCGGGGCGGCGGGGGTCGGACCGGGAAGGAGCGGCGCCGTCGCGACCAGGGGGCGCCGCTCCGAACCGGCGCTACTCGTCGGCGGCCGCCGCGTCCTTGGGCTCGGAGGCGTCCTCGGCCTGGGCGTCGGGCGACTTGAAGTGCAGGATCTGGACCTTGGAGAGGATGGCCGGCTCCTTCGTCTCGGCGATCCGTGCCGAGGCTTCCGCCTGGATCTCCAGCACCCGGTCCAGGGTGTCGCTGAGCAGGCTCGCAACGTCGGCCCAACCCTGCTTGTCGACCACCATCGGGGTGCGGCTGAGGTGGCGATCCTCGATCTCGTCGAGGGTGCCGGCTTTCATCGCCTCCTCGACGTCGTCGAACACGGATTTGAGCATCGCCCCCGAGAGTCCGGGGCGCAGGCTCTCGGGCATCCGGGCCCATTCGCTGTTGCTGAGGAACTGGCGCCTGGTGGCACGGTAGAAGTGCTCGGTTGCGCCGCGCCGCTGCTTCGTGTCGACCAGCTCGATGCAGTCGTATTTCTCCAGCACTCGGACGTGGTAAGCGACGAGGTTGAGGCTCTGGTCCAGCTCCTGCGAGAGCAGGTTGGGGCTGGCGACCCGCTCGTTGAGAATGATCAGGATCTGTACCCGGAGGGGATGGGCAAAGGCTTTGGCGACGATCTGTTCGACGCCGTCTTTTTTCTTCGTCTTCGGCAAGGGGGGGCTTTCCTTCGGTGGTTTACGGGGGGTTAGGGGCCGATTACTCAACTCTAAAGATCGCGACTCAAGATTTCCACAACGCTTCCGCATTTTTCGTTTATTTCTTTATCCCTTGGACTACCCGAGTTGAATACTTTAAAAAATTAGAGTATTTATTTCCTCGCGTGGGGTCGCCATCGGCGGCTCGAAGGATGGGAGCACGAGGGGAGGTGGTTAAGCGTGAAGATCGGAACGATGGAGGAGCGAGTCACTCCAGTCGCGATTACCAAGGGGTCCTGAGGACCTCGCCTGGATCGGGCGGCGGTCGCGAGTGGAAGGCTGTGGTGATGGCGCCATGGAAGCTGCCACTCGTCGTAGCCGCGATCGCCGTCCCGATCGTCGCCTCGTTCTATGTCAGCCCCGGCCTCGGTCTCGCCGCCGGCGCGCTCGCCGCCGTGGCGATCGTCGTCGTGGCTGTGCGCCAGCGGCCCCGGGGCTCGATCGGGGAGCCGCACGGCGGGGCCGCACGGCGGCGCTGCCTGGTGGTGGTCGGTCGCCCGCTCGAGGAGATCGCGGCGCTCGAGGAGATCGCCCGCGCCGTGCGCGGCGGAGACGCCGAGGAGACCGCCGAGGTGAGGGTCCTGGCTCCGGCCCGGATCGGCTTCCTGGATCGGTGGGCCTCCGACGTCGAGGGCGCCAGGCGGGAGGCCCAGAAACGGCTGGTCCTCACGGTCGCCTCATTGGCTCGTGTGGGGGTGGCCGCCGAGGCCAGGGTCGGGGATGAGGACCTCGTCCAGGCGGTCGAGGATCAGCTGCAGAGCTTCGCCGCGACCCTGGTGATCCTGATCACCGGCGAGGCCGATGACGATCCGGCGGGAGAGGCGGCCGCAAAGGAACTGCGGCAGCGGCTCCAGGCCGAGTTCCGGCAGCTCCGGGTCAGCGGTCGAGCAGCTCGCTGAAACGCAGGGCTGCCCGCGTCGGGGCGACGAAGGTGGGGTGCCGGTGAAGGAGACCGGCGCCGGCGAGGTCGCGGACCGCCCGTTCGATCGCGTCGCGCTCGGCGAAGGCCGCCGAGTCGCCGCCGATCTCGCGGACGAGTTCGTCGAATGTCACCTGGGCGGGATGGAAGTCGAGCACCTGCTGCAGGACGGCCGCCTCGGTGGCGGCGTCTTCCGCCGCGGGGGTCCAGCTGTCGTCGGTCTCGCTCATGTCCTCGTCCCTTCGCGGGCGCTAAGTCCCGGGCTGGGCCGAACTCTCCCCGTGGGCTTCCCCCGGACCGTCGGGCAGGCCCAGTATCCGCCGTGCCCACGGCGCCTCGATCGCGTGGCGGTAGAAGTGCTGCATCGAGCCGCGCGCCGGCTTCGTCCGCACGAGCACCACAGCGGCGCAGTCGGCGAGCACGCGGACGTGATAGCTGACGTTGCTGAGCGGCTTGCCCATGGCGTTTGCGAGCTCGCTGGGACTGAGGGCGTCCGCGGCGGCCAGGCGCCGCAGGATCTCGCGGCGGAGCGGGTGCCGGAGCGCCACCAGCAGGTCGTCGTCGTTGGAGCGGTTGAGACTCGGCATCTCGCTCGCCAATATAGAGCAAACGAAACGTTTTGTCTGTAGAGGATCTGTCTGAGAAAGTTCCGCCCGGCCGAAGAAGTCTCAAAGACCCTCTCGGACCCCGCCCATTTCGCTGAACACGGCGGTGACGCCGTCGCCGTCGCGACGCTCGTCGGCGATCACGTGGGAGACGGCGTTGATCAGCGCCAGGTGGGTGAAGGCCTGGGGGAAGTTGCCGAGATGCCGGCCGGACTCGGCCTCCAGCTCCTCGGCGAAGAGGTCGAGCCAGCCGGCTGCCTCGAGCAGCCGTTCGCAGAGCTCGCGCGCCCGTCGGCGCTCGCCGATCTCCGACAGCGCCGAGACCAGCCAGAAGGAGCAGATGAGGAAGGTTCCCTCCTTGCCCCGCAGCCCGTCGTCGGTCTCGGCGACCTTGTAGCGGCAGACCAGCCCGTGCTCGGTCAGCTCGGCGGAGATCGCCTCGACGGTGGCGCGGACGCGGGGATCCTGCGGGGGCAGGAAGCGGAAGAGCGGGATCAGCAGCAGCGAGGCGTCGAGCGCGTCGGTCTCGTAGTGCTGGCGGAAGATCCCGTCGCGAACGCCGCGGGCGAGGATCTCGTCGCGGAACTCGTTCGCCTTCGCCTCCCAGCCGGCGGCGATCTCGTCGAACTCGAGGCTGCGCGCGAGGCGGGCGCCGCGGTCGACCGCGACCCAGATCATCAGCTTCGAGGAGACGTAGTGCCGCGGCTCGCCCCGCGACTCCCAGATCCCCTGGTCGGGATGGGGCCAGGCCGCGATCGCTGCCTCCACCTGGTGCCGGATCAGCTGCCGGTCGGCCGGCGTGCCCGTCCCGCGCAGGGCTTTCTCGTGTAGGTAGATCGAGTCGAGCAGGGAGCCCCAGACGTCGTTCTGGCGCTGGTCGTAGGCGCCGTTGCCGATTCGCACCGGCCGGGCGCCGCCGTAGCCGCCGAGGTGGTCGAGGGTCTTCTCCACCAGCTCCTTCTCATGCCCTACCCCGTACATGATCTGCAGCTCGGGGTGGTCCTTGCAGACCGCGACGATGAAGCGCATGAAGTCACGCGCCTCCTGGTCGAAGCCGAGGGTGTGCAGGGCCCACAGGCTGAAGGTCGAGTCGCGGATCCAGCTGAAGCGGTAATCCCAGTTGCGTTCGCCGCCGGGCGTCTCCGGAAGCGAGGTGGTCGGCGCCGCGACGATCGCGCCGGTAGGGGTGTAGGTGAGCCCCTTGAGGACGAGGGCCGAGCGCTGCAGGTGGATCCGCCAGGGATGGTCGGGGAAGTTGCCGTCGCGCAGCCATTCGCGCCAGAACTCTTCGGTCGAGTCGAGCCGCTCCAGGGCCTCCGGTGCGCTGCGCGGCCCCCCCAGCTCGTCGTTCCCCCAGGTGATCGCGCAGAAGCCGGTCTCGTCCTCGCGCAGGCTGAGGCTGCCGCGGAGGGCGCCGCCGTCGATCGAGAGCTCCATGTCGCTGGTCAGGCGCAGCTCGGCACCGTCGTCGGCTCGCGCCGTCGCCTCGCCCAGCTCGCCGCCGCTCCAGCGGGCCGCTTCGACGCCGTAGCCGAAGCGCGGGATGCACTCCATCTCCATCTCGACCTCGCCGTCGACGCAGGTGATCGTCCGCAGCAGCGAGCGGTCGGACTCGTGCTGGGTATCAGGGCGGCCGCCGTTCCCGCCGGCGCTCGCCCACTCGGCGATGCTGAGGGCGTCGTGGACCACCGCCCAGCCGGTCTCGGTGACCCAGGTCGTCTCGATCACCAGCGTCCCCGGTTTGTAGCGGCGGCCGATCGGCACGACGACGCCGCGCGGGGCGACACGGAAGTGGCCGGCGCCGCGGTCGAGCAGCGCCGCGAAGGCGCTGGGCGAGTCGAAGCGGGGGAAGCAGAGCCACTCCACGGCGCCGTCGTAGGCGACGAGAGCAGCGGTGTGACAGTCGGAGAGGAAGCCGTAGCTGCCGATCGTAGGGAAGCGGTCCGCGGCGCCCATTCTGCGGGCTGAAGCTAGCAGCGAGCCCGGGGGTGAGCGGCCGATCGCCGCCGCTACGCTGGCTTGGTGACCCCCTTGCTCGCGCACGTCGGCAGCGCCTTCGCGCCGCTGGAGACGCTCCCGCTCCTGCTCGCCGCCGGCCTCTACGCGAAGCGCGCCTCGACCCTCGCCCGCAAGGGGCGACCCGTCCCCGTCTGGCGCCAGCTCTGCTTCGCGGCCGGAGTGCTGACGATCGTCGTGGCGTTGTTCTCGCCGATCGGCCACGTCTCCGAGGAGCTGGTGATCGCCCACATGGTCGAGCACCTCCTGCTCGGCGATCTCGCCACGCTGCTGCTGGTCCTGGGCCTGACCGGGCCCCTGCTGCAGCCGATCCTGGCGATTCCCGTGTTCGACCGGCTACGGATCCTCGCCCATCCCCTGGTCGCCTTCCCGCTTTGGGCGCTCAACTTCTACGTCTGGCACATCCCGGCGCTCTACGAAGCCGCCTACGGAGCGGCGTTCGTGCACGTGGTCGAGCACTCGCTCTTCATCTTCCTCGGCTGCCTGATGTGGATGCCGGTCTTCGGGCCGTTGCCGACGCCGCGGTGGTTCACGGCCGCCTGGAAGGTCGGCTACGTGATCGCGGTGCGCTTCGCCGGGGCCATTCTCGGCAACGTCCTGATGTGGTCCGGGACGGTGCTCTACCCGATCTACGCGCCGGGCGAGCGCTACTGGGGCATCGCGCCGCTCGCCGACCAGAGCACGGCAGGGGTGGTGATGATGGTCGAGGGCACCTTCCTCGGGTTGGGGCTGCTGGCGTGGGTCTTCTTCGAGGCCGCCCGCGAGGGGATCGAGAAGCAGCGGCTGCTGGACCTCGCCCACGAGCGCGGGGTCGAGCTCGACGACGAGCGGGCGCAGCGGGCGGTCGCCGCGGGGCACGGCGACCGCCTCGAGCAGCAGCTGATCGCCGCCGGGAGAGACCCTGAGACCCGCGCTCGCTGAGCGCCGGCTGCTGCCGGCGCTCGTCTTCGTCGTCGGCGCCGCCAGCCTCGGGGTGGAGATCGCGGCCGCCCGGCTGCTGGCGCCCTATTTCGGTGCCTCGACGATCGTCTGGGCGAACACGATCGGCGTCGTGCTGGTCGCGCTGTCGCTCGGCTACTGGCTGGGCGGGCGCTATGCCGATCGCCATCCGCACCTGCGCGGGCTCTGCCTGCTGGTGCTGGCGGCATCGGTGCTGATCGCCCTGGTTCCGTTCGCGGCCCGCCCCTTTCTCGGCTTCTCGGTCGACGCTTTCGACACCGTCTCCGTGGGCGGGTTCGCCGGCTCTCTCTTCGGCGTCCTCGTCCTGGTCGCGGCGCCGGTGACGCTGCTCGGGGCGGCGGCGCCGTGGGCGGTGAGGCTGGCGGTGGCAGACGTCGAGCGCTCGGGCGAGATCGTCGGCCGGCTCTACGCGATCTCGACCGCGGGCTCGCTGTTCGGGACGATGGCGTCGGCGCTGCTGCTGATCCCTCTCCTCGGCACGCAGCGGACCTTCTTCGCCTTTGCGCTCGCGCTCGCCGCGGTCGCCTGCGCGGGGGTCGGTTGGCGCTTCCTGCTCGTTCCCGGCGCTCTGGCGCTGGCCATGGCGCTGCCGGTGGGCACGATCAAGGCGGCCGACACCGGGCGGGTCCTGTACGAGGCCGAGACGGTGCACCAGTACGCGCGCGTGGTCGAACGGCCCGACGGGTCCCGGGTCCTCGAGCTGAACGAGGGCCAGGCGGTCCACTCGCTCTGGCGGCGCGGGGCCTACCTGACGGGCGACTACTGGGACGGCCACCTGATCCTGCCCGCGGCCTCCCGCCCAGATCCGCCGCGCCGGATCGCGATCCTCGGGAACGCGGGCGGCACGGTTGCCCGGGCCTTCGGGCGCTTCTTTCCGCGCACCGCGGTCGACGCGGTCGAGATCGACGGCGAGCTGACCGAGCTGGGCCGGCGCTTCCTCGGGCTGCGCAACCCGCGGATGCGGGTCTTCGCGGAGGACGCGCGGCCGTGGCTGGAGCGCGCGGAGGGCGGCTACGACGCGATCATGGTCGACGCCTACCGCCAGCCCTACATCCCCTTCTACCTGACGACGCGGGAGTTCTTCGAGCTGGCCCGGGAGCGGCTGGCGCCGGGCGGCATCGCGATCGTCAACGTCGGTCACCCGGAGGGGAGCGCCGAGCTGGAGCGGGTGCTCGGGCGAACGATGGCCGTCGCCTTCCCACAGGTGCTGCGCTACCCGATCGAGCCGACCAACACCCTGCTGGTCGGCGGCGACGGCGACCTTTCCCCGGCCCGATTGCGCCGCAACACGGCGGTCCTGCCGGCGGCGCTGCGGCCGCTGGCGCGAACCGCGGCGAGCGCACTCGAGCCGCGCCTGCCCGGGGGCGCGGTCTTCAGCGACGATCGGGCCCCGGTCGAGTGGCTGGTCGACAGCTCCCTGCTGGAATACGCGAATGAGTGAGCTCGGGGTGCGCTTGAAGGCGTGGCTGGTGACCGGCCCGGTCGGCCGCGGCCTCTCCTTCGCGATCGACTTCGCCGCGGCGTTGCGCGCCTTCCTCTCCCGCTAGGGTCCCCGTCCGATGGAGACCTCCGTCCAAGAGCTGCCCGGCTCGCGCGTCAGCGTCGAGGTCGAAGTTCCCGCCAAGGACGTCGAGCGCGCCACCTCGCGGGCCGCCCGGGCGATGGCGAAGGAGATGCGGATGCCCGGCTTCCGCCAGGGCAAGGCGCCGCCGTCCCTGGTGATCCAGCGGCTGGGCTTCGGGCCGGTCCTGCAGGAGGCGATCCGCGAGGCCCTGCCCGAGTGGTACGAACGGGCGCTGCTCGACACCCGCATCAGCACGATCGGCGACCCCAGCATCGAGATGGTGGACACCCCCGACGAGGAGGGCGATCCGCTCACCTTCAAATTCGAGGTGGGGGTGCGGCCGCCGGCGAAGCTGGGCGAGTACAGGGGCCTCGAGGTGGGACGCAAGGAGAACGAGGTGCCCGACGACGTCGTCGATCGCGAGATCGACCGCGTGCGCGAGAGCTTCGCCCGGCTGGAGCCGGTCGACCGCGATGCCGCCGACGGCGACTCGCTGCTGATCGACTTCGAGGGCTTGATCGACGGCGCCGCCTTCGAGGGCGGCAAGGCGGAGGACTACCTGCTCGCCCTCGGCTCCGGCCAGCTGATCGAGGGCTTCGAGGAGCAGCTCCTCGGCGCCAAAGCGGGCGAGCAGCGCAAGGTCGAGGTGACCTTCCCGGACGAATACCAGGCCGAGCACCTCGCCGGGAAAGAGGCCGTCTTCAACGTTGAGGTCAAGGAGGTGCGGGAGAAGATCCTGCCCGAGCTGGACGACGATTTCGCCTCCGACGCCTCGGAGTTCGACACCCTGGAGGAACTGCGCGCCGACATCCGCGAGAAAGTCGGCGAGGCGCTGGCCGGTCGGGCCGAAGAAGACTTTCGGATCGCCGCCGTCGACGCCGCCGTCGACGCGGCGACGATCGCCGTGCCGGCGGACCTCGTCACCGCGAGGGCGACCGAACGCTGGGAGCGGATGGAACGGCAGCTGGCCCAGCGCGGCATGGACCCGAACGCCTTCCTGCAGATGCAGGGCAAGACGCGCGAGGAGCTGATCGAGGAGTCGAAGCCCGACGCCGAGCGCGAGCTGAAGCGCGAGGCGGTCGTCACCGCGATCGCCGCGGCGGAGGAGATCGAGGTCAGCGAGGAGGAACTGCTCGAGGCCCTCGAGCACAGCGCCCAGCACGAGCGCACCACTCCCCAGAAGCTGCTGCAGCGCCTGCGCGAGAACGGCCGCGACACGATGGTCGTCGAAGACATTCGCGCCCGCAAGGCGATCGAGCTGGTCGCCGAGTCCGCCGTTCCGATCCCACTGGAGCAGGCGGAGGCGCGGGAGCAGATCTGGACGCCGGAGAAGGAGCGGGAGAAAGCCGGCGGGCTCTGGACGCCCGAGTCCGAGTAGGGCCGGCAGGGGATGACCACGCCCCTCCCTCCCTCGGTCAGCCACACAGACGCCTTCTATAGAGTTCGCGCCATGAGCCCGTTGGTGCCCATGGTGGTCGAGCAGACGTCGCGCGGGGAGCGGGCGTTTGACATCTATTCGCGCCTGCTGGGCGAGCGGATCATCTTCCTCGGCACGCCCGTCACCGAGGACATCGCGAACCTGATCGTGGCTCAGTTGCTGCACCTGGAGTCGGAGGACCCCGACAAGGACGTCAGCGTCTACATCAACTCTCCGGGCGGCTCCGTTTATGCCGGATTGGCGATCTACGACACGATGCAATTCATCAAACCCGACGTGCAGACGATCTGCGTCGGGGTGGCGATGAGCATGGGGGCCCTGCTGCTCAGCGGGGGCGCCGCCGGCAAGCGGATGGCGCTGCCCAATTCGAAGATCCTCATCCACCAGGTCTCGGCCGGCTTCCAGGGCCAGGCCACCGACATCGAGATCCACGCCAAAGAGATCATCGACGTCCGCCGCCGCCTCGACGAGATCATCGCCAAACACACCGGGCAGCCGTTCGACAAGGTCACCAAAGACACTGAGCGCGACTACTTCATGAGCGCCGAGGAGGCTGTCGAGTACAGCATCGTCGACCGCGTCATCGAGCACCACTGAAGCGCCTTCTCCTTCTCGCTCTCGCCTTCCTCGTCTCGGC
>Ga0247780_1001742_pt1 | contig 10670 bp, 12 predicted proteins | sample UWRJL079202R5_FD_179927 | JGI IMG/M metagenome (GOLD analysis project Ga0247780, IMG submission 179927) | Plant litter microbial communities from Arlington Agricultural Research Station in Wisconsin, United States - UWRJ-L079-202R-5 | ecosystem: Environmental > Terrestrial > Plant litter >... | reverse complement strand
CGAATGCACCACACGGCGGCAGCGCAGTATCACTGCCGAGGGTAAACATTTCGACGAAACGCCGCGCTTACCCGGGCACTGAACGCTTGCACGATCTTGTGTTCTTGTTCAGGTCGCGAGCCACTGTCTCGGAAAGCGACACTGCAATTTCGAGTAGCGCCCCGGCTCGCGCCAGCGGGATCGTTTCGAACGGGTTGCGAATACCGTTCCCCGTGGGAGCTGGGCCGGTCTGGGATAGTCACATCGTCGCTGAATGCGGATTCCATCTTCACAAACTCCAGCGCCGGAGTTATTTGTCGATCAGCCAGTGAGGGGCGGCCAGGGAGCCAGATGCAAACCGTTGTCAAAGGTATGGTTCAAGTCGCAGGAACGACGTTCCGGATCGTCCGTATCGAACGCGGCCACTACGAGGTAGTGCGCATTCTGGACGACACTCGCCTCGGCTCGTTTTGGTGCGAGCCCTCTTTCGCCGTCTCGGAGTCGGAAGACCGTGGCCTGCTTCGCGAAGTCGCGCGCTGCGCAATCCAGGGCGGCAAGACCACCTGGGTCGGTCGTCTCGACCTCACCGGCTGAGCCCTTCGTTTCGACACGAAATTCAGCGGACCAGCTAGCCCCGCGCTATTTCGCTTGACCGGCCGCGCGCCTCTCACTTGGATGGCGCTCCTCCGCGCCCCTAGCTCAGCTGGATAGAGCATCGGACTTCGAATCCGAGGGTCGTAGGTTCGAATCCTACGGGGCGCGCTACACTGAGAAAAGCCAATGTTGGTTTTACTTTTTGACGGCGGGTGGAAGCGCGGCCGACGCGCTCTAGGGGCGACGCTTCTGCAGCTCGTCCAACGTTGCGCGAAGCAGCACGAGCATCGCTTGGTCTTTGGCTCGGCTGAGTTGCTCTTTCACGACGATCAATCGGGAGAGCGAGAGCACTCTGAATCGCGAGCCGTCGACCTCTAACCAATCGCTGTCGGGCAGCAGGTCTTCGAACGTCGTGTTCGTTTCGATCGTCGCCAACACGTCCAGCGGCCCCGCCGTCGTTTGCAGCAACTTGTGCCCGCGACTCTGAAGGTGCGAACGGTTCGGCACGATTTTTCGTGCATCGTCTCGAAAGACCGCACCGAGCTCGGTCAGCGCCAGCTCTAGCCGACTGATGTTCGCGTCCGACAGGGCGTAGACGATGTCCAAATCGATTGTATGAACCGGCGCGCCGTGCAGAACCGCCGCCATTCCGCCAACGACTACGAACTCTACGTCGTGAGCGACGAGGGTCTTGAGGATGCTAGCGATCGCCATTCGGTACGCGCTTGACGTCGCGCACGAGGTCTATCGTGCCTTGCACGTGCTGCAACCGTTCGCTCGGTGTCAGGCCAAGCATCCAGCGGATGAGCGAGCGGTCGACGCCCGCAGCGTCATAGGCTGGGTGCGTGTGCCTTTCGGTGAAGGACTGGGCAGCGCCCTGCGAACCGTCTGACTCCGGATGCTTTCGAGGAGCTTGGTCTGTCGCGACGCGGTTCACCGTTGAACTTTAGAGGAAGAATTTGGCGGTGCAAAGCTGCAAACAAAGGGCGCTCGGGCTGGCCCATTTAGCCCGCCGCGGTTCTAAACTCTTCTACTAGGGCGCGCAGGGTGGAAGCGTTATCCCGAGCGATGCGGACGACCCAACGACCAACTTCGGCCGTGCCCGAAAATCAACTCGGGCTTTGTCGACGTACGCGATGTCGCAGACCTGCACCTGCGAGCGATGACGAACCCGGCCGCCAAGGGGGAGCGCTTCCTCGCCATCTCCGGCGAGAGCCTGTCGCTGGTCGACGTCGCGAACGTACTGCGCCTTCGCTTGGGACCGGCAGCAGGCAAAGTGCCGACCCGCGTGCTGGCCAACTGGTTGGTGCGCGTCGCGGGCCTGAGGGATCCGGCAATCAAAGGCATCTTGCCGCATCTCGGCGTGAACCTGAACGCTACCAGCGAAAAGGCGACGCGCCTGCTCGGTTGGGTGCCGCGTTCCAGTGAAGAGGCAATTGTTGCCGGCGCCGAAAGCCTGCTGAAGCTCGGGTTGCTAGCGGGCTCGAGAGCTGCGTGAACGGTCGCTCGCATCGAGCCCCCTCTGCACCGCCGATTCGCTTCGCGAGCGTCATGACCCCGACGCTAGACTTGCAGCAGACGGACTGCTGGAAAGTACGAACGGAGACGGTCGAGGTCAGCGAAGTCCGCGGTCAACACTCGATCGCCCCGCCGTGCCGCCGACGCCATCACGACCGCATCGACGACAGTCGCTCCCTTCACGGCGGCGATTGCCTCTCCCGCAATGCGAGCCAGATCAGGAAAAAGTGGCTCGATGACGCAAGCCTCAAGGAGCGCCGCGATCCGCGCTGAACGTTTGCCCCCGCGCCAGGCCTCAACGATGACCGGGGTCGGCACCGTGAGCTCGTATCCGAACTGCTCGGCGAGCTTCAGCTGGGTCATCGTCCGCCGGGCGCCACGCTCGAATCCGATCAATGCCCCGGTGTCCAGGGTTATGCCAGCCACTCTGCCTGTATAGCGGCCAGCTCTTTGGCGGAGATCGCTCCCTTCTCCTGTTCGTATTCGGCAACGAGCCCGTGGAGGCGACGACGACGCAGCTCGCGCGCCAGCGCCTCCGTGACCTCGGCGCTCAGCGTGCGCTTGGAGCGTTTGGCTTCCCGTTCCATGGCGCGGAGCACGCCCTCATCGACGGTGAGCGATACTTTTTTTGCGCGGCCGCGCGGTGCTGCGCCCGCAGCCTTGGTTCGACGAACTGGCTTTCGTTCAGCTGATCTGAGCATCAGCTATCCTACCTTAGGTAGGATACTCGTTCAAGGCGCGCTCGCAGCGGTTCTAAACTCTTGTACTAGGGCGCGCCCACGGCCAAGCGATTCGAAGAAAGCGACGCACATAGAAGGAAGGCGAACGACAAACGGGCGCACGTTCACTACTGTCGACTCACGACCGAAATCTGCAGTAATTCATGCTTCACACACCGACGCCGAGCGCACTTTAAGGAAGAAATTGAGTCTACCCTCGACGAGGCTTCATTTCGCGCTCTGGTGCACGAGTATTATTTCGTGTGCACCTCGATAGCGAACTCGCCGACCACGACGAGCTCAATTTCGAGAAGTCATCAGGTGAGCCAGTCACCGGACGACGGCTGAATGATGACAGGCTGCTGGCGCTGCAGCCAGGCAAGCCACCTGCCGGGTTTCGACGGGTGCAACCGCCGCGGTTCTAGACTCTTCTACGAGGGTGCGCCGCAGTGAGAAAAGCCAATGTTGGTTGGCTTGGCGTAGAGCACCTCGCGCAGCTGATAGTCATCGCCATAGAAACGGTGCAGCGCGTTGACCAGCTGTTCACTCGTCACGTCGTCACGTGTTGGCCGTTGGTCGTTGTAAAGCATGCGGAATAAACCGACCTCGCGGTATGGGAGCAAATTCGCGCTCGAGCCATCGGGGTCTGGGCGCCGCATGCGGCGCATCGATCTCGCCTCCCGAGGCTCCTCCGAGATCTGCGGCAGCTGCTTTGCGCCAGGACCGAGCCGTATGTCGGCCATCGTGAAGTATTCGGTCGATTCTGTACCGGGGAGGGCGAGACCGAGCAGCTTGCGAACGCTGCTATGCCCGCCATCACATGCGACCACATTGCGCGCCGTGAGTGTCGCCGGACCGTGCACCGCAATGCTGTTCTCGTGCTGCTCGATACCGTTCAGACTCCAGCCTCGTCGCAGATCGCCACCGAGATCGAGGAGTCGTCGCTCCAGAATCTGCTCCAGACGCGCTTGCGGAAGCACCATCTGATAGGGGTAACGGGTCGCGAGCTGATCGTTTGGCAAGAACGCGACTGTGAAGTGCGAGCCTTGAATGCTGCCTTCCGCCTGCTCTCGCGCGGTAGCGAGGAGGCCGCGAAGATCGAGAATTCTGCCGTGCGTGGTTGGACATTCAGCGCTTTGCCAAACTCGCTGTATCGACGACGACGCTGATGAAGCACTTCCCCACGAAGGAAGCATTGGTCTTCGATCGCGATGACGAGATCGGGCGCTCACTCGTTTCAGCAGTCGAAGGCCGTGCGCCGAAGACCTCAGTTTTTCGACGCACTACGCCGTTATGTACGCACTCGAGTCGAGCGCGCCGGAGCCGACGGGCGTTCCTCGGGCTTCATCGAGCTCGTGCTCACGACGCCCAGGTTGAGCGACTACTGGCGCGGGATGTGGATGCGTCACGAGCAGGCGCTCGCGCGCGTGATCGCTGCGCAGCTCGGGAAACCAGACAGCGATCCGTGGTGCAGCGCGATGGCGCATTTCGTCTTGGAAGCATTCATTCTGTCCGTGCGCGCGACCGATACGCCCCGCACGGTCGACGCAGCTTTCGACATTCTGGAGCATGGCTGGCGACGCTCCCGGCAAAACGCGAGTCGTAGTCGGGCGTCGATTCCCCGAAAACGTCGAGCAATCGAGGCAAAGAAGGTTCGTCGCAGAAGCAATCAGCTCCCGCCCGTATAGCGGTAGTTTGATGAAGGCCCCCGAGGGCCATCGATGAATTGAAGGAGCCCGCCCCGCCCGGCGCGTCGGAAGGTTGAGGGTCACAGGCTGCATTCGCGACCAGTAGAAGACCAAAAAATCCTCCGGGCGGTCATACCCCATACGGCAGTCGACGGTCTCGATTACACCCCGCCTCAGCACGATGCCGGCGAAGTCTCTGCGCCCGGGAACGGAATGCGCTGCACGATATATGGATCGCCCTCAGCCGCGAGCGAGCGCGGCAGCGAATGCCGCCACGATCACGAAGCCGAATTGCGATCGCGTCGCATCCGGCGCCTGGTGCCGAAGTAGAGTGCGAGCGATAGCAGGGCTGAAGCCCACGTTTCGCGATTGCCCAATGGCCGACCCACGCGACAGCCGCAGCCGACGTCGTCGTCAGGAGCAGCTGCACTCGCCGGGCTTGCGCCGCTCGCGCCCACGCTGAACGATCCGCCTCTGCCTGAGCCCCCCGCGCCTGCGGCGCCGACTTCGTTAGGCGCGCCCGCCACCGCGGCCACGCCGCCTGCGCTCGGATCGCTCCCGCCGGCATTCGCTTCACCAGCGCCTGGCATCCCCGGCGCGCCACCCTGCCCGGCGCCCCCAGTGCTCGATAGGCCGCCGCTGCCAGCCGTCCCGCCGCCGCCCGCCGTGCCACCGAGGGACGTCAGCTTGAGGCGATAGCCATCAGTGCCGTTGGCACCCGCTACGGAGACGCTGATCTGATCATTGGCGATCGCGATATCCGCCGTCGACACGGGCTGCACTGCTTTCACCACCGTGGTGCGGTTCACGAACGGAGTACGCTCCACCACCGCGTGGACGGTTGGGCCGAAAAACGGTGCCGCCTTGAACCCCTTGACCACGATCTGGATCGTGCCGTCGTTCTTTCCTCCGAACAGGACACTCGCGCTGTTGGCGGCTTCGTCCAAGTTGGCGAAGCCGTCGAGCGCGGTTGCGTTCGCGGGCGTCGGCGGCGTGGTGGTAACCATGTTGCCCGCCATGTCCCCGTACCACTTGTAGAACCACCAGCCGCCATTGGGCTCGGTATTGCTCGCGAGCAAACTCCCGAGCCGTCCCGGATGCGGCACGTCCCAAAACGAAATGCAGGCGCTCTCGACGCCCAAGCGCTCGAACTTCGCAATCAGCGGGGCCGATGCGCCGGGCTGGCCTTCGACGTTGATGTGGTCTGCACCGCTGTACTCGTTGATAGTGATGGGAAGTGGACCGATGCCGAGCTGCTTCTCGAGCGCCCGATACGACTGCATCGTGCCCGTGAAGTTACCGCCCCCGAGTTCATGCCAACCGACGATATCGGGCAAGCACGCATTGGTTTTGCAAAACGACAGGAAGTCCTTGAGGAAGGATTCGTTGTAATACGACAGGGAAGGCCCAGTGATCTTCACGTCGGGGTCGAGCTTGCGCAGCTGCTGGAAGGTCTGCAGCCAAAACTGGTTGAACGGCAGCGGGTTATTGCTGGAATACGTGCCATTGGGCTCGTTCCAAATCTCGTAGGCGTAAACGTTGGTGAGGTTCGCCGCCTTCTTGCGCGAGACGGTTTGCCCCACCTTGTCCAACCAATCGCTCATCGATGTGAACGTGTAAAATCCTTTCAGCCAGTCCGCCAAGCGAATCGTGACCTGCCCGCCTGTCGCTGCTAGGCGGCCCGCAACCACGATCGCGTCACCTACGGGCTGCTGAACGTCGGCGGCCGGATTCGTGAACATCTTGGGATGCAGCGGCGCAATCAGCGCGTCCACGTCGGCCGGCAACTTCTCCGTGACACCGTAGAGGGAGCCGCTCGCGACGTGAGTCACGGGACGGAGCGTCGTCGCCAGATCGACGTTCAGGGTCGTCGCTGCGCCGGCAGGAGTCGCGATGAGAAGGCTCGTCGCGAGCCAAGCGGGGCTCGCAAAAGAATAGATTCGCTGCCGGCGAATAGCAGGCTCGTCTTTTCCGTGTCTGTTCATCGTTTCCTCAACCGCTGACGCGCTCGCGTGCGTTCGCCCGTACTGGCATACGCCGACTGTGCGTCCGCAAAACTACGCCGTTACCAGAAACAGCTCGCCGCTCGAGCGGACTTCCTCAGTACTGCGAGCACTAGCCGGTAATTTTAGAGAAAAGAGGGAGGGTGATGATTTCGCAACGAGGTTGAGTGAAGCGCGACTTCGAATAGTACGGTGTCGCGTTCGATCGGCCCACCGTCTCACGGCGGGAACCCGACGCGTCCCGAGCTGCGATGCAGGAGCGCGATCGCCCAAACTCAGGGAGGACTCTTCGGAGCTACTGAACGACCTCCGTGCGGTGCATTGCGGTCTGCTTATCGCGCCCCACGTTGCGACCGAGGTTCCGTCCCGGTAGAGACCGCCTTGGAAGGTGTGAGCGCCGGTCAACGGTGGAAGCTTGGTGTTCCACTGGCTGTTGAGGCGAACGGCCGCGACCCTATCGCCGCTGTTGAGGGCGGTCGTGACGTCGATACTCTTGCAGGCCCAGGATTGCGGGACCGTGGGCCCCGTGGCAACGACAGCCGCTCGTCGGCAGAACGGAGCGTGAAGCGAGGCACGACATGCTCGTTTCACTGGCTGAACGACTCGACCTGTGCAGATGACGTCCAGCGAGGTGAAGGAATGTCAAGAAATGCGAACTCGCGAAGGCGTTCCCACGCCTCGTTTGAACAACGACGCCGAAGGCCGAGCCATCCCGCAGGTGGCCTATGGCCATCAGCCGTGAAATTAGCCGGAACTGCTAGAAGCGTCGGTTTCAATTGCAGCTCTGAGTGAAACGTCGAGCTCCAGGCGAAACCGATGACTCTTCTCGACGGAGTACGGGGCGCTCGTCCGCACCATCTCCAATTCTTGCTCCACTAACTCGTCGAGCTCGAAAAAATCACAAATCTGGCATCTTCGCGCAAGTGTAAGTGTGGTCTCAAATCTGCGCTGGCCCCGATCGGCTTCGTTTTGGTTCGTCATTGCGACGACGGCCTGTTCATCGTCGGACCCCCGCCCCACCCCAGAGGGGACTGGCGGAGCGCAACCCAGCGGGGGAATCACCGGAACCGGCGGTAATGCCCAAACCGGAGGGCAGGTCAGCTCCGGAGGGGCTGTCAGCGGCGGTGCGGCGGGCTCGGGCGGGGTGATCGGTTCTAGCGGTGGAGGCGGGGGCCTCAATGGCAATGGAGGCTCGGCAGGGGGCGGACGAGCGGGCGCGGGCAGCTCAGGCGGCACGGGCGGCACGGGCGGCACGGGCGGCAAGGCCTCCTCAGGGGGCACTTCCGGCATCGGAGGGGTGAGCAGCGGCGGGGCGGGCAACGGCGGCGGAGCGGGCAGCGGCGGCTTGGGTGTGACGCGAAGCGCCGGATGCGGGAAGACTCCGACGCTGACCAGCGGGTCTCGCACGATCCAGAGTGGCCAAAGCCGCAGCTACATGCTTCGCATCCCCGACAACTACGACAACACCCACCCTTACCGGCTGGTCTTTGCCTACCATTGGAACGGTGGAACGATGCAGGACATCGATGGCGGCGGGACCAGCGGGGCCGCCTGGGCCTATTACGGACTGAAGGCACAGGCGAACAACAGCACGATCTTCGTGGCTGCTCAGGGCCTCGGCAACGGCTGGGCGAATTCCGGCGGAGCGGACTTGAAGCTCACGGACGATCTGGTGAAGCTCATTCAAGGGGATCTCTGCGTGGACACGACGCAGGTGTTCTCGGTGGGTTTCAGTTACGGTGGCAGCATGAGCTACGCGCTCGCCTGCGCGCGCCCGACGGTCTTCCGCGCAGTTGCGGTCTACTCGGGCGGCGTGCTCAGCGGGTGCGATGGTGGCACGCAGCCCATTGCCTATCTCGGTATTCACGGGCTCAGTGACGGAACACTCAACATCTCCGGGGGGCGATCGATGAGGGATAAGTTCGTGAAGAACAACGGCTGCACGGCGCAGAGCCCTCCCGAACCCAATGTCGGCAGTGGGAAGCACACGTGCACCACGTATCAAGGTTGCACGGCCGGCTTTCCCGTCGAATGGTGCGCCTTCGATGGCGGGCACACCCCCGGCAACGTGGACGGCGGCGGCGACGATGGCGCCAAGACCTGGACCAAGACAGAGGTCTGGAAGTTCTTCACGCAGTTCCAGTGATCGAATTCAGCGCGCATTGCGCGCTTGGGCTTTACGGCGGACGTTGAAATGCGACCCGCCAACCCAGCGGTTCGTCCTTGACCGGCAAGCGGCGACGGTTGCGCGCGCAAGGCAGCAAACCTGTTCAATCCGCGCGCCCTGAAATCCGATAAGAACCGGAGGGCTTGCTTCCGTTACCAGTTTTCCGCCGAGAGAAGGTCCGATCATGACGGTGCCGGTGATCCCCCTGACCATGACCGGTCAGAGGAAGTGCGTGGAAGCCCCGGATCGTCAGCGATGCAACGCCGGGAGGCGGCGGTGAAGACGATCGATACTCGGGCCGCGAATCAGCGTCGCCGAAGGCGCGCATTGCTTTGGTCCATTTTGGGGCTCTCGTGTGAAGTCGCAATCGGTTGTGGCGGCGGCACGAGCACGGAGACGACGGCGGGGGGCGGTACCGGTCTCGCGAGCGGCGCCGCCGGTGTGGCGAGCGGCGCCGGTGTGGCGAGCGGCGGCGGTCCGTTGGGTCAGGCCGGAAAGGGTACGAGCGGTAGCAGCGGGATGAGCGGCAGCGGTGCCGGTGGTGCCGTCTCGAACGAGGCCGGTGCCATTGCCAGCAGTGCGGGGACTGCGGGGGCTACAGCGGGGAGCGATGGCGACGATGGTAACGGGGCGGGGGCCGATGGCGGTGGGGCTGGGGGTCGAATAGAAGCGTGCCGGCAGGGCAAGGTGAGCTGCATCGAAGGAGCCACGTGCGTCGCCGGCGTGTGTGTGGCCGCCGCCTGTCACGGCACGCTCGAGCTGTCGGGCTTGCCCGTGCCAGCGGTGGAAGGCTCGCCGTATTTCGTTTCGCTGGCCGATCTCAACCGAGACGGTATCGAGGATATGGCGCTATCCGAGCTGGGTGTCAGTCAGGTCAGCGTGTTGCTTGGAAAAGGCAACGGTACGTTCGAGCCAGTGGTCGACTATCGGCTCGATGACTCTCTCGGCACTAAGCCAGCGTTCGGAGACCTCGATGGCGACGGCGACATCGATCTCGCAGTGGGAACCTCGAGCGGCGTGCGGCTTTTGACTAATCAGGGGAACGGCGCCTTCGAGGTCGCTGCGAAGCACGAGACCGAGACGTATGCGACTTCGGTCGACGTCGGCGACTTCGACGGCGATGGCCGTCCGGATCTCCTGGTCGCCACTTCTTGGGAGGGCGCGTTTCGCGTGCTCCACAACACGGGTCAGGGGGCCTTCCAAGCGGGTCCCGCCGTGAGCACGGGTCAGCAGGGCTTCTGGTTGACGGCGCAAGACCTGAACGGCGACGGCAGGCCAGACCTGCTTTTCTCGGACTATTACCAACCCTCCGAATTGCGCGATGGGGTCGGGGTGCTGCTCAACAACGGCAACGGCACCTGGGCGGCCGCCACGGTGTACGACACGCCCAACGGGGCGACATACCGCTCCGTCGCTGTCGCCGATCTCAACCATGACGGAGCTCCCGATCTGATCTCAGCCGGTTGGGCGAATCATTTGGTCAGCGTGCGGCTCGGCAACGGCGATGGCCGTTTCGGTGCGGCCAAGACCTACCCGGGCGGCGTGCACCCGAGTCTGGTGGGTGCAGGGGACGTGAACGGAGACGGCCGGCTCGACGTCGTCTTGCAGTCCGTATCCGAACAGAGCAACGGCGGCGGCATCGTCCGGGTTCTATTGGGCAGTGGCGATGGCAGCTTGGCAGCGCCGGTTTCGCACGCCATCACCGCTACCAATTTTGCGCTGCGAGACATGAACGCGGACGGCCGAGTGGATCTCGTGGGCCCGAATAGTCAGAGCAATGATGTTGCGATCATCTTGGGCCAGAGTGACGGCCGCTTTCTGGTTCCGCGGAGTCTATCCGTGGGCGACTCGCCGGCCGCCGAGGCTTGGGCAGACTTCGATCGTGACGGTCGCCCCGATCTGGCCGTAACCAATGGCAAGAGCAACGAGCTCAGTGTGCTGCTCGCCAGCAGCGGCGGGGGCTTTGCCCTGCTCGGAAGCTATCCGTTGTCAGACAGCCCGG
>Ga0247780_1001740_pt1 | contig 10709 bp, 6 predicted proteins | sample UWRJL079202R5_FD_179927 | JGI IMG/M metagenome (GOLD analysis project Ga0247780, IMG submission 179927) | Plant litter microbial communities from Arlington Agricultural Research Station in Wisconsin, United States - UWRJ-L079-202R-5 | ecosystem: Environmental > Terrestrial > Plant litter >... | reverse complement strand
GGGATGGGGGGATGTACCTGACATGATAGCGCTGACGAGCTTCTCCGCCATTGTCGGTTTGTGTAGCTGGACAGCAACCCGAATACCCTTACCGTCTTCAGCGAGTAAGAAGTCGCCGGAACCTGGATGCGCGGTGATAGTATTGGGAGTAGAGTCGATCGGGGGAGACATGGTGCATAATTTCTTTTTTCTGTTGTGGGAAAACAAAATTGGTCTCTTTCGGCTTGCCTCTCTCGCGGCTTCTGAGGTGTCGCGGCCGAGATTCTCGTGGGGTTTTTTGTCGTGGGTGGGGCAAAGACTACTAGTCAAAGCTTTTATGGCAGCACGCACCGCAGTGGACAAAAACATCAGATAAGATTATCCATAAGGGATCTTAGAGCAGGACAATGTTCGCCTCGGTAGAAATCACCAAGACAGATAGTGATCCTGATGCCAGGACCGAACGTCCCCGTGCCAGTGCTTTACCGAGGAGGAAAGCTAGCCGGGCTGACCCCTTGAACAAGCCAGGTCGGGCGAAAGCAGTGTCACTCAAGCGAATGGAGAATGGCAAGAGGAGGGCGATCCAGACCAACCAATCAAAAGTCCTTGAAAACAAAACCGAAGCGATCGGGGGGCTTCGTCATCCTCCGAGACACCCCTTCCCCTCCGATCCATTCCAGGTAGTCCATCAATTGCACCGGTTCAGCATGCTGCGGCGCAGCGTGCCGAAAATGGTACTAGCCTGAGCAACGGTGAGCAAGCCTGCGCAAATCTTGAGCAAATCCTGAGCTGGGCTTGAGCCGGGGTGAGCAACATCACGTGCGCGAGATACAAAAAAGGAAATTTTATGCGCCCAGATTCGTCGCACACAACAACGTGTCAGTAACACGGCACCTTGTGGATTATGTGGATTTTGATAGCGTTATAATTGCGTTGACGGGGAAGGTTGGCGAGAACACTGAAGCAGCAATTCATGGCGGTAGACGTCCAGTGGTCTAAGGTCACGGTGTTACAAGACGACAGAAGTTAGGTAGTCACTGGTATGCAGGTTTCCTCCCCTTCGTCACACTAAAAGGAACTCAACCTCGTCCCTAACAGAAACAGGCTCCGGGAGGTGAGTGACGCTCCCAAATCCAGTTCGCCGGTACCTCCTCAGGCCACGACCACCGCCACCAACAACCCTCTGCAACCCCATGATAAGATGAGTCCCGATTTCGCGTGTCGACCAAAAAGGCACTCCCACCTCCGGCTCCTTGAATCCCTGGAGGTCAAATGTGATGGTCCCCAGCGGGTACTCCGTACTTCTCTCCCCACGAGGATATCTCTTCCTATCAATGAGATGTATATTTCCCGCCCGCGACCGCCCCAGGAATCGACCTTTACGGTGAACATCCTACCCCGGATATGAAGCCCAGCAAAGTTGCCCGCGCCACGTACTCCAAGCAGCTCCGCCAAACTCCTATCCGCCGTGGATTCATCAAACTTCACTTCCCTGAAGTCTACGGTCCCCTCGAAGGAAGCCTACGACCAAGACGCAGCAGTATTTCCGGCCATCGGTGGCTCAATGTTGCGTATTTAACACACGCCCCGTTCGTCACAGCCAACCGCGGCGGGAGTCATCAGCCTGTCCAGATCACCCAGATCCACCACTCTCGTCGGCAGAGGCGGGAGTTCCAGCCGCCGCGACCCATTCAAATACCACGAACACAGCCCATGGGAGCCATCACACTCCCTCAACCACCGATTAATGAGACCGCGTGTCTCCGGCGCAGCAACCTCGCGAGGCATCCACGATTGCACCCGCCCCGCGGCAGGAGTCCCTGCATTGGAGGTGTTTGCCGATGGGGCAGAGGCCGTTGCAGAAGGGTATAACAATGTACTCTTTTGCATCGTGGAGTGCGGCGAGGGCAATTTGTCGGCATTGAGAGCATGGTGGCTCTTGATTGGCTTTGGGAGTGGGATCGAATGGCATGTTTGGGCGTGTGCTTCGAAGGTGTGTCGAGGGTTTCAACTGTCGAACAGGAAACTAGAATGATGAATTTCAACCAGGCTTCTCTTATCATGGTGTCTGAAATGAAATGAGTATTGGGCTCTGATTAGAACACGGATTAGTGTCCCGCGATTGGCACAAAGACCCCGTGTCATTGGGCGACGAGAGGTAACAACTTCTTCCAGCCCCTTTTCTAGGTACAAATCATTTATACAAGAACCACAATGTTAACTACAATCCCAAGCCCCCTTCCCTATGACCCCGCTCCCGGCGGGACCTTAATCCCCCTCGCACACCTCCAAGCACCCTTGATGGTCGTCCCATCACAATTAAACGTCTCCTCTTCAAACAAACACCCGCCCAGTATCTCAAACTTGGGACTCCCCTTCGGATTCCGCCACGTCATCCACGTATCATTGCCGCATCCCATCCACGTGTACTCGAACCCGTCGGCCAGGCGGAAGGGCCGGGCGCACGGGTTCTCGTCTTTTGCGCGGGCGATCATGAGGTTGCGGCATGCGGCCGAGGTGGAGTTGTCGTCGATGTAGGCGATAGCAGAGGTGAAGTCCTGGCCCTCGAGGATGTTGCCGATGCGGATGGGGAGGAGTGGGGCTTGGCTGAGGGAGGGGGTTGCGGTGGGGATTAAGGTGGTGAGGCGGGCGGCGGTGGGTGTCGTCGAGGTTGTGGGGGTGGTTTGGTTTCTTGGGAGGTCCGGAGAGGGGGCGGTGCTGATGATGGGATTAGTGGGATTGACGGAAAGGAGGTATGGGAGGCATACCCTGAGGTTGTGTTTGATGAGCCCGCCTTAGAGTCTGCGTCGCTCCCTATCGATGTCGTGGTTGACTTTGCGAGAAGTGTGCCAGCGATGGAGCCAGCGATGGCACCGGCGATCAAGAGACCCGCGACAGATAGTAGTATCCAGAAGCGCTTGGAGTGTTTTTGCTTCTCGGTCACCGACGGGGCAAGAGTGGATCTTGGGGAGCTTCCGTCTGGACTGTGTAGATCACGAACGTTGTGCTTGCTGAGTTGGCTGTGCGGGGACGATGTGTCCGGAGTTCCGGCTTCCAATCCTGGATGCGACCTTCGCACTTCGAGCGGCGTGTAGGACTGGCGCACCTCGAGTGTTGAGTCGCCTCGGATGTAGACTTCGGGCAACAACGAGTATTCGATATAAATGCCATGAGACCTCTCGTCCGAGCTCATATTCCCCGAGCTCATATTCCCCGAGCCATATTCCCCGAGCCTTTCCCCAGATCTGACCCTGTCACTGGATTCCATTCTCCAATCGAAGTCGAACGTTTCATTGGAGCCCATCTTTCGCAGTCGATAGTTTTTGGAGGCTCAGGACTCGGAGATGGCTGACAATGGATGATCGCTTGGGGATCATGCTGCGCGGGAAGGAGAAGGCGCCCTGCTTAGGTATTATTAGTTGGAGAAGGAAAACTCAGGCATGCGGCCGTTCGGGGGATATCCATGATAGTTGACGAGGCTGGTTTCTTGATCCGAACGTATCGACGGGTGGTTTACTCAAACGCTTGTTGATTCAACGGCTGACACACCAGCAGTCCGAGCTAATGGATGCGCCGGTGGGAGATTCCGGTCTTGCAGGAACGATGCAGGGACCAAGGGTCTCGGTGTGCCGGGTACGGTTTTTCTCCCGGCGCAGTCACCATGTTTAGAACTTGGGGGCCACCACCGCAACCCCACCAATGCCAAATCCGATGTTGTGCAGCAAGTAGGTTCAGCTCGATCGAGCCACACTCCGGCACTTGCCCCACCTAAGCATCAATCCTCGAGATTGAGCCCCTTATAACGTTTCAGCTCGGTTTAGGCATCGCCAATTGTCCTGACTAAGTCCCCAAATCTGTTTGCCGTCATAAGTTGCCATGCCCCCAACGTGGGCTCCCTCTTCGACATCGCGCACTGCATGTGGCATTTGGAATCATAAGACTCAATCCGATTAGGAATGCCTCATCGGCCGAAAAGCCGAACTGCGTCGCCAAGGTCAACTAGGAGGGATCGATAGGTGGTATGGAAAAAATCACTTCGATTCAGAATTATTCACAGTGGTATCCATTGTCTTTGGTACTCTGCTTCAACTGGCAGTTCGCATGTCAATCTTAGTCCTCGCTGCTCTGCTAAAAAAGCTACCTCGCATTGCATCCCTCCATCGCTGACAACTGGTTTTCGCAAGCAAACCCCTATCCTGATTGGCCGAGCATATTCGTACAAATTTGAGAATCGGGCAACGAGAAGACTTTAAGGCACACCAACGACTCTTTTGGGGGCCAGCATCCCTATCCACTACTGTTGCTGCCACCCTCCGACACTTCGCATCGGTTCATCCCAGTTCAAGCATGCATCGCCCAAAGAGCACGTGGCCAACCCTATCTACCTAAGTAAGGTGCTTTCTCTGTCGTTATATATCACCGTTCCCCCAATTCCGGTTTCCATTTGGCACGCCACATTTCTCGATATCGAACCATTTGACGGCGCATAATGCATCCTCGTCCGGCGGGAACAACTACCGTGGCGACACCCCGCGCCTGAGCGTTGACTCACATGCACATGTCATCTGATAGCACTGCAAATGGAATCATCGCTCTTGGTACGCCGTCGCTGTTCATTTTGCCATGCCTACGGATTGCTGGCCATTTCTAGTTATCTTAAGCAACCAGTCATTCTGATTTGCCATCCCACATGTCAGAGGAATCCTTTTCCAGCCCGAGAGTATCTGGCAGGCATGACGTCGATGCGTCGCAGCTCTTTAGGTCTCCAGGCCTCCGAGGCTTCGCAGGGCAGAGATCCTTCATCCCAAAACCCACCTGACAGCGGCCTACCATTGGTCGATGGCCGAGAAACAAAAAATGGATTGTCGAATCGGAGATTTCATTCTTACATAACGTTTCTCTTGGCAGTCTGTCAGCATCCCTTTCCCCAGCTCCGTTTCAGCGTGCAGTACGGATCCGAACCCCTGAACCAAAAACCTTGAGGTTGGACGGAGAAGGGATCGCGACAGCAGCAGACTGGCTCTCGCGATCGATCGCATCCCCAAATCGCCACCCGCGTGACACAATGTTGCAAGCGAAGGGGAATACGATGGAGGCTGCGACATGTCGGCAGATTTCTTAAACCCCGACTTTGGGGGAGGCCCCCAAATCCCGCGTCTCACAGCAACACCAGCCAAGACCGGGGCCAGGACGGTCAGCACTAAATCTGCATTGGGTCTGGGCGAGCAGGGCCAAGCATTCTGTCTCACCACGGCTGAGCCAGCGCTGGCCAATAGCCAACACGGCATCCGGCCACCGCGATGGGATGAACCAGGGGCCCGGACGGTCCTCCGGCACAACATGCATATACGTTTGACTCAAAAGGGTGCGGCCCCAGATCAGCTCAGCTTACGTGGAGTGAAGCGAGGGCTCCGAATTTTTCCCACGGCGGCCGGAAACCTTCCCTCATACAGACCCGATTTCTGCGTGACGGCACCGCAAAGATGGGACGACGCGATATGCACACGCGCGGGTGCTGGCCACGGCGCTGGGCATCGGCATCGGCATTGCTAGCCCTATCCACGCTGCATGTGCCAGCGGCCGACGCGCTCGATGTGTTCCAGGTGCCCTTCACGACCGACTCGGTCGTGGACTTTACCAAGACGGCCTTCAACTACCTCGAGCTCTCCATCAACAACACGGGCCAGATCGGCCCCGACGGGCCATGGCAGGCCGCCGTGCTCATGTTGGGCAACTACCAGCGCAAGTCGCTGACCGAGGTGTGGGACGGCGGGCCGCTCGTGCCCATGTGGCCGACCGGGTCCATCATCACGCAGCTCCTGACCACCGAGGGCGGCGGCGTCTACAGCCCGAGCGCCAACGCATCCGAGCCCTGGATCGAGTTCGGCAACAACGGCACCAACGACATGGCCTACGCCGACGTGGGTGCGCGCCAGCGCTCCGAGGGCCAGGGCATCCTCGACTCGCTCACGCTGATGAACGCGCGCTTCGAGCAGCCGGGGTACGCCAACCTCAACGCCTCCATCTACGCCATGAACAACTCGCGCATCGTCAACCGCGACAACCGCACCACCTGGCGCCCCGAGGTCGGCAACCTCGCCCTGGGCCGTCCCGCCGACAACGACTCGCAGAACATCACCTTCAAAGGCACCAGCATCATCGAGCAGATGAAGACCCAGGGGCTCGTCAAGACCAACTCCTTCGGCCTGCACCTCGGCAGCGCGCCCCTGCAGCAAAAAGCCTCCCTCATCCTCGGCGGCTACGACGAAGCCCGTGTGCTTGGCCCTGTCGCCGCCTTTGCCATGCAGCTCGGCGAGCCCTTCGTCTTCCTCATGGACGTCTTTCTTGGCGTCGAGACCGGCCCCTCCCACTTCAACCTCTCCTCTGCCCCATCCTCCCCCGTCGACCCCACCCTCCCGGGCCCCATCTGGCAAGGCGACGCCATCGACGACCTCAATGTCCATGCTGGCGGAAAAAAGGGCTCCATCGTGCTCTTCCCCAACCCCGCCGTGCCAGGCCTGTACCTCCCCTCCCCGACCTGCGCCAACGCCGCCAAATACCTCCCCGTGACTTACGACAACACCACAAAATACTACCTCTGGGACACTACCTCCCCACTTTACACCCGCCTCATCCGCTCCCCCTCCTACCTCGCATTCACCTTCTCCTCCTACCTCGCCACAAACACCACCATCAAGATCCCTTTTACTCTCCTCAACCTCACTCTGTCCCCCCCCATCCTCCCCGCCGGCACCCCCGACAAGCAGTACTTCCCGTGCCACGACCTCGACGCTGACAACGGCTACTGGGAGCTCGGCCGGGCGTTCCTGCAGGGCGCATTCTTCGGCATCAACTACGAGCAGAACTTGACGTTCCTCGCGCAGGCGCCCGGCCCGGGGATGGAGCAGAGTATCATCCGGACGTTTGCGGCAGGGGACAAGACTGTGTCGGTGGGGGATGGGAAGCCAAAAAGTGAGGAGGAGGGGTGGGAGTCGTGGGTGGAGAGTTGGAGGGGGGAATGGACGCAGCTGGCGGTGGATTTGAAGGGGGAGCCGGAGGAGAAGAAGGGGTTGTCAGGGGGGGCGGTTGCGGGTGTGGTGATTGGGGTGCTGGCGGGGCTGGGTGCGGTGGCGGCGATGGGGTGGTTTTTCTGGCGGAAGAGACGGGAGGCGAAAGAGAGAGAGGAGAAGGAGCCCAAGGAGTTGAGTACCGGGGGACAGGCGAGACATAAGAAGCGCAGGGTGAGTAAGGACGGCGGGGATGTCAAGGAGGTGGATACGGAGAATGGGGTGGCGGAGGCGGCGGATACGCCGGTTATGGAGCTGGAGTCGCCAGTGCCGAAGGCGGGGACCGTGAGTGAGGCGCCGACGTCGCCCGGGGCGTATGAGATGGAGGGGCCGCAAAATGGAAGGTTTACTGAGGTCTCGGGGGAGTCCCAGGCGGTGTATGAGATGCCGGCTGAGCCGATGCGTGGGGATGAGAAGGGGGGGAGGTGAGAAGAGTCAATAAGGTAGTTTGTATTTATGAGAGTTTTTAGCGTCATTGAGGTACGTACGTACGTACGTAGGTTAGTATATCGGCATAAGGGTTTCAGCACCTTCGGCTACCCAAAGTTTTACAAATCGTTCGCATCGTACCCTCCCAGCCCTCAAGCCTCGACAAAACTCCCAAACCGTATCCCCATGCGGCCTCACCTCCAACCCCCGCCCATCGCCGTAACCGAAACAGTCAACAGCGCCTGCCACCAATGCGGCATCAGCAACTGATACCCGCCCGAAGGATTCGCCGTCGCCGTGAAGCACTCGTGGCCACCCCTGAAAGCGCGTCGCCTCAGCACGAATGCCAAATGCATTATGCCCCAGGTACGTGCCCGACTTGACGTTGCGGAAGCCAAAGTACCCGTTCTCCCGATGCACAGCCAGCGGTTGTTGGGGATGTCGTACTCGGACCGGGGTTTTGATGGGACGCCGAACTATTTCTGTCAGTTGCTTGGGTTCAAGATGCGGAGGTGATTGGTCCGCCCGTTCAAGTGGCCTCCGAAGCGGCCGTGCGAAATGGAAGCTGCCTTAGAACTTGAGTCAACAATCAGCTCGAGTCTGAGTTCTGCACGGAGGATGAGTCCTGAAGCAATGCGGCTACTGGCACAATTGTTGGCCAGTATTGTGTCCAGGTCACATAAGCTGCAGAAGTATGTAGGTACGGCTGTGTGGATAAGGCTAGTACCGCAGTACGTAAGCAGCTGTAACTTTCCTCCGACCATGCATTCACGCTGACCTTGCACTTTCCCACCCAAATCCGTGAATCGCACCTTTGCTCTCAGACCCACCTGTTCAAAAGTCAAAAGCTCATCAGTGCTTAACCCCTGTCCCTACACCCTTTTATATCTCACCTCTCACCTTCCCCCTTCTTCCTCATGTCCCCCCTCAACTCTCCCCTCCCCCTTTTTCCAACCCTCTCACACAATCACAATGCCCCTAGTACGCTACAACCTCGCCTCCACCCTAGACGGCTTCATCGCCTCCCCAGACCACACCACGTCTTGGATCGTCTCCGACCCGACAATCGACTTCCCCGCTCTGCACGCCCAATTCTCTACCTTCGTCATGGGTCGCAGGACGTATGAAGCCATGCTGCAATACGACAACCCGCTCGCTGGCCGTGCAAAAGAGGAAGTGCTTGTTGTTAGTACGACCATGAAAGAGGAGGAATTCCCTGAGGTTACGATCGTGAGGGACCCGAAAGGGGTGGTGGAACGGGTGAGGGAGTTGAAGGGGGGAGAGGGGAAGGATGTTTGGGTTATGGGCGGGGCAGAGCTGGTTGGGCTGTTGATGGGGGAGGGGCTGGTTGATGTGGTTGAGGTGGCGGTTATGCCGGTGTTGATTGGGGAGGGAATTCCGATGGTTGGCGGGTTGGGAAAGGGAAAGGAGATGGGTGAACGGGGGTGTAGATTGAAATTGGAGGGGGTGGAGGCGCTAGAAGGCAGTGGGATTTTGATGACGCGGTATAGGGTGTTGTATTAGGTGGTTGGTGGAACTTGAGCTCGAGAGTCAATTGTAGTTGGTTGTGGTAGTGAGGTGTTCCCATCGAGAGGATGATGTCCTGGTTAATGTCGACAGATCAGAAAGCGACCAGCCCCAGCCCACAAGTTAAGCTGGTCTTTAGCCCCTGGCCGTTGACTTGCTTCCTGGCGCCGAGGTTCGAGCGAAGCGAGGAGACCGCGGCAGGCGCCCCACCGGAGGTGCCGCCGGAGGCAGAACGGAAGAACCGATCTAACCAGTTGAAAGAGAGAGCACTGCGTGACGAGAAGACTGCGTGTAGACGCCAAACTGGCATGTTATGTCCAAAGCTATAGAAAACCACCTAGGTACACATCTATCGTCTCTATGTACAACATCTCAGGTATCACCAAAAAAAACACCAACCAATGCACGCTAGCTAACACTACCCTTGCATCTCCATCCACTATCCCCACACATTAACAGTTAGATATCCCCTCTTTTTTCTTCTCCTTTTTCTTCGAATCACTTCAAGCACTAACCTCATCATGCTCCTTCTCCCTCCCCGAGATATTCGCCCCCACGCACCGCCCCGGATGCCACACCGTCAGCAGCCCCGCGGCCAGCACCACGGGCGCAAACTCCAGCACCCCAAAGTACACCTCCCTCGTGCTCAACTGCCCACCGAGCCCCTCCGCCGTCTCCGCCAGACGGAAACACGTCCTCAGATAGATCAGCAGCGTCGCGACCCCAAACGCCGCCACAAACTTGACCAGCCCGCTCTTCCAAATGTCCCTCCGCGCGCGGAAGATGAACACCCCTGACAGGATGATGAAAATCCCAATCGCAAACACCTGGTACGCCAGACCGCCCAGGAGGATGTTGTTCGCGGCCGTGGGGTCCTCGCGCTTCTTCTGCTTGACGCCGATCAGGGCGGCGCCGCTGATCTGGCAGACGGTGGCGATGGCGTCGGAGGTGATGAAGATCCAGAGGATGAGCTTGGGCGGGAGCAGTGAGTGGGCGCGGCCGAGGCGGTGGATGAGGGCGGACAGGATGGTGTACACACCAGCCGACAAAAAGACGGGCGCGGTGACGATGAAGAAGTACTGGATGATGAAGTAGATGAGGTTGTACGGGTTCTTTTTCGCCGAGAGGGTGCGCGCGATGTACCCGACGATTTCAAAGGCCAGGCCGATGGAGAAGGTCGTGAAGTACCAGGAGCGGTGGCGCAGGAGCTGGAAGATGTGGATGCAGGTGAGCAGGGCGAAGATGATGACGCCGAGGACCGCGAGTGCGAACGAGGGCGTGTAGCCGTAGATGATGACGGGGGCGTCGTTGGGACCGCCAGGGAAGGGCCAGTTCGGATCGATGTAGCCGCCGCGCGAGGAGCCTGAGGTCGAGACGCCCGGGGGCGGGCCGGTGGGAGTGCCTGTGAGGGGATTGTTAGCAGATGGAGGGCGGGGGCGGAATGGGGATTGGACGTACTCATTGTTGTGAATTGGCGCGTCGGGCGCGTGGTGCGGAAAGAGCGATGCGGAAAGAGCGATAATGCCGCCGAAACGAACCCCGGAAAACGGCGCTGATGATGTCGGGGGTGGAACGGGAGGCGCACGGCGATCGTCTGGGGAGGATGCACGCGCAGTGTTAAATAACCCACCGCACGCGAGGGCCAAGACTGCCTAGGTCGGTTTTTTTCGATCACCCTAGCGCTTTGTTTGCCCAGAGATCAGTGGA